>Ga0209606_1005781_pt1 | contig 10512 bp, 9 predicted proteins | sample AD_UKC057_MetaG_FD_184412 | JGI IMG/M metagenome (GOLD analysis project Ga0209606, IMG submission 184412) | Active sludge microbial communities of municipal wastewater-treating anaerobic digesters from USA - AD_UKC057_MetaG (SPAdes) (version 2) | ecosystem: Engineered > Bioreactor > Anaerobic >...
GCGAACTACTCCAGCTGCGGCCAGAAAGGCAGCTGGGACCGGTCGCTTTTACTCTTTACGCCCAGAGCAATAAACAGCTTAAGCTTCGGGCTCAACTTATTCCTGACAGCCTCGAGGAGAAAAGTCTCGTCGCCCTTGATCTCAAAAATGGCGAGCAGTGGACCAGAGCTGCTGTGGAAAAAGTTCAGCCTGAAAATTCAGGAGTCCTTTTCTCCATTAAAGATTGGAGAAGTCAGGAAACAGTGGCTTTTCGGCTGGTAATTTTAAAGGAGAATGGCCAGGAAGCGGATTTTCCTCCTTTTTATGGCCAGATAGCTCCTGAGCCGCAGGAAGCGAAAGAAATCAGGCTGGCTGTTTTATCTGAAGGGAGTGAAAATGATTATCCTTATTCACGGCTGGTGGCAGAACTTCGGAAACTGAATCCAGATTTGCTTTTCCTGGGCGGTAATCAGGTTTTTGGCCGCCCTGTCGGCTGGTGGAGGGAAAGAGTCACTCTGACCCGTCTCAAGCGGGAATATCTCCGGCAGTGGATTTTGTTTGGCTGGGCTTTTTCTGATCTGCTGAAAGAGCGACCGGCGATCCTTACCCCCGATGCGCGGGATTATTTTCAGCTTAAACTATGGGGTGATGGAGGTCAGACAGGACTGGAAGAAAAGGCTGCTAATCCTTTTGAAGCTCAGGATAAGGGCGGATTCTTGCTGCCGGCTGATTTTGTCCAGCTAGTTCTAACCACGCAAACTTCTCATCTACCGGAGTCACCGGCCAGTCAGCTCCCCGGGAAGAGCTTTAGACCCTATTTTTGTGAGGTTAATTATGGCCCCTTGAGTCTGGCTGTTCTTGATGACCGGATGTTTAAGACACCTCCGGCTTCTGTTTATGGCCCGGAGCAGATTAGAAACGGGTGGCCGGTCAACCCGGCTCTGGAGATAGCTACGAGGGAGGCTAAGGCCAGAGGAGCCAGCCTTCACGGTCATGAACAGCTGGCTTTTATGAAAAGATGGGCTGAGGGCTGGTCTGGTCAGACAGAGTATAAAGCCGCTCTCTCTCAAAGTCTGTGGGCCTGCCTCGAAACTGTGCCGGCCGGCGCTGCGGGCGATGAGGCCCTTTTTAAATCCCCACCGCCTTCTCCCGGGGAATATCCTCCCTCCGATGAGCCAGCAGCTGATTTTAATTCGGGTGGCTGGCCACCGACCTCCAGAGAGGAGGCAGTTAAGATTCTAAGAAAAGCCCTGGCTGTTCATCTGGCGGGCAGCGGTGGGCCACCAGCCAGTCTTAAATATGGCCTCGACCGATATGAAGAGGCAGGCTATGCTCTTGTTCCTAAGACACTCACCAGCACCTGGCTGGTCAGATGGCTACCAGCTGCCAGAACCAGGGTCAAGGGTAAAACTCTGCCCAGCCCTACCGGTAATTTCAGCGATGCTTTTGGTAACCGTCTGACGGTCAAAGCAGTGGCCAATCCAGAAGCTAACTCTGATCAAGGTAGTAGCAGTTTGTCTTCCGGTTTTGGGCTGGTCAGATTCAGGCCAGACGGAACAATCGTTTTCGAAAATAGGTCAGTGGCTCCTTCGACTTCCGGCCAGGAAGCGGGCCTTCTGCCCGGCTGGCCAGTTGTTTTTTCTGTCCTGGACAATGATGGCCGGCGGCCGGCCGCTTATCTTCCGACTTTGAAATTTAAAGGAACAGATCGTCCGCTCGTTCAGATTGTAGAGGAATCCAGCCAGGAAGTTATTTATTCGGTAAGAGTCCGGGAGAGCCAATTCAGACCGCCTGTTTTCCGGGCTGGAAATTATACTATTCGCTGCGGGCAACCAGGAACTTCCAGCTGGAGGGAACTGAAGAAAATTAGCTCTTTACCGGCCAGTGTCAAAAAGGTCATAGTAATAGATTTCAGCCAATCAGCAACGTTAAAGCCAGATAAATAGAAATTATCGGAATCCAGAGGAGAAAAAGGAATGAAAATAGAAGTTGAATATTTAGAATATATGTGGCCAATGAGGCACTATCTGGTCACTTCTGGCCGATTTGATGGTAAAAATACTATAGCCGCTGTTAGTTTCTGCTGGCCGGTTTCCAAAAATCCACCCCTTGTTGCCTGCGCCTTAGGTCTGGGTTCTTATTCGCGAGAATTAATTGAAGCCGGTCGGGAATTTATAATTAATGTTCCTCCTGCCAGTTTGAAAGCTAAAATATATTTTTGCGGCTATCATAGCGGTCGTCAAATTGATAAATTTAAAGCAACCGGATTAACTCCTCTTAAAGGTCGTCAAGTCGATGTTCCCATTATCAACGAATGCCCGGCTCAGCTGGAATGTCAGGTTAAAGATCAACTGGCAACCGGTGATAAAATTCTATTTATCGGCGAAGTGATTGAAGCTTACGCGGAGGAAGAAGTGGCCAGGAAGAAAATAAAAGTCGACTGGGCCTGGGGCGATTTCCCTGAAAAATATGCCATTCGTTTTCCGAAACAAAATCAATAGATAAGAGCCGGGAAAGCCTGACCAGCTTAGATTTAAATCTTGCAACCAGACCGCAGGACAGAAGTTTAATATCCTGAGTGATAAAGTGATTAGAGAGCGAGTCAAGAAGTTTTTTCTCTTTCTGACCATCTTTATCATCTTCCTTACCTGGTTTTCAGGTTCACTGCTGGCGGTTGATCTCCGGCTGGTGGTCATCGGTGATACCAGCCCTGAATTTTTCAGTCGAAAAAGTCCCTTTTTTAAAGAAATGATAGGTAAAATCAACGAGCTCCAGCCTGACGCCGTCATTCATCTCGGCGATATGATTGCTGGTTATGGCTTCCGCCGGCTCAAATCACAGTGGGACGAATTTGACGAATTAGTGTCAAAAATTAAAGCTCCTTTTTTCCGGGTCCCGGGTAATCACGATATTTACAGTCAGAAATCATTAGAAGCTTATCAGCAGCGCTACGGGCAAACTTATTATTCTGTTGATATTAATGGCTATCATCTAATTTTTCTCTGGAATGTAGAAGAAAACCGACTGGGGCATATCAGCCGGCAGCAATTTAACTGGTTAAAGGCTGACCTTAAAAATTCAGAGCAGTGGCGTCGAGCTTTGGTCTTTGGGCATGTTCCGGTCTGGTCCAAAACCAGTAAGTATGTTCTTCAAATGGATAAAGATTTCTGGCAGAACAAAATTCATCCTCTTCTCCTCCAGAATAAGGTTCTGGCTGTTTTCGCCGGTCATTATCACCGCTTTGGACCGACGAAAGAGATGGATGGAATAAAGTACTATATCAGCGGGGGAGGAGGGCCCAGAATCAATAACTTATATGTAAGTCACGGTGGAGCTAATCATTTTCTTTTAGTTGAAGTTACCGGAGAAAAGCTGGAGGTCAGGGTAGTTTTTAAAGACAGGATTATTCCGGACGAAGAAGCCGATGTACTGAAGGATGTGTTCAAATAAACAAAGCCAGAAAGAACTATTTATTGACGAACAGGGCTGGATCAGCCGTCAATTGTTCAGAAAAGCAGTTTAACGACAGCGGGGCAGGAACTAACTGTCAGCTTTTAAAGTGGTCAAAACCAGATTTTTGAAGAACTAGCGGTTGACCGGCCTGGAGATAAACCAGCTTTCCTTTTTTCCTGGTAATGCGGCCAACTGGATAAAGACTCCTGCCAAACTTCTGTCGGTAGCGGCGGTTAAGATCAGGATAACCTTCAGGCCTGATGGTAATTAACAGACAGTAGTCTTCGCCACCGGCTGCCGCCACTTCTTCCAGACGCCAGCCATATTGCCGACTGCATCTTTTTAAGGCGGGGGAAACCGGCAACTTTTCCAGATAAACTTCAGCTCCGGTTCCCGACTGCTCCATGATCCTTCTTAGATCAGAATCCAGACCATCGGAGACATCCATCATGGCTCCTACCTCTGGCTGGTGAGCCAGGAAAAACCCTGCCTGCAGCTGGGGTCGCGGGCGGAAATGTCGTCTGAGTAAAATTTTCTCAGCCCGGCCCCTGAGGTCTTTTAACTCTTTATTGAGCAGCAGACGCAGGCCGCCCTCGGAGGAACCAAGTTCCCCGGTAACCGCCACCAGGTCTCCTGGCCTGGCCCCGGACCTGTACTTTATATATTCTCCCTTTGCCTTCCCCAGCACAACCACATTAATCACCATGGAGGCGGTTGTCCTGGTTGTATCGCCGCCCAGAAGCTTGACCTGAGTTTTCTCGCTCAGACTTTTCCAGCCTGAAAAAAACCGATCAGCCCAGGCCAGCTCAGTCTCAGCCGGCAGAGCAATGGACAGGAAAGCCCACAGCGGCTTTCCACCCATCGCTGCCACGTCACTTAAATTGACAGCCAGGGCTTTATACCCGATATCTGCCGGTGCCATCTTTTCTTTTAAAAAGTGGACTCCATCCAGCAGAAGATCAGTAGTTACCAGCAGTTTCCAATCTCCTGTCCAGGGGAGAACAGCGCAATCATCGCCGATGCCGGTGATCTCTTCGGGTAGGTGCTGATTAAAAGTTCGGGCCAGGCGAGCAATAAAACCAAACTCACCAACGTCTCTGAGCTTAAGTCCGGTTTCAGTTTTCATTTTTTTCAACTTCGCCTTTATCAAGCATTTATTTTGATTTTATTCTTTTTCTGGTCTCAAGGATGATCTTTTTAAGCTGGCGGGCCGCTTCTTCCGGGTCAGGTGCAGCGCAGATGGCCGAAACGACTGCTATCCCGTCTGCACCAGCCTCGATAACAGCGGCAGCATTACTAGCGTTAATACCGCCAATTGCTACCAGCGGCAGGTCGGTCAATTTTCTGGCTGCCTTCAGCCCATCCAGCCCCCAGGCCGGACCGGTATCGGTTTTGGTGGGGGTGGAGAAAACCGGACTGATAGCCAGGTAATCGACCGGCAGCTGCTTAGCTGCCTGGAGCTGGCTCAGATTCTCAACAGATAACCCGATAATCGCTGGCGGTCCTAGAAGCTTTCTGGCTATTTCTACCGGCAGATCTCTCTGTCCCAGATGAAGGCCAGCGGCCCCGCTGGCCAGGGCCAGGTCGAGGCGGTCATCAATCAGGAGCGGCACGTCTGGCGGCAGCAATTCTTTTATCCTGATTCCGAGCTCATAAAATTCACGGGCACAGAGCTCCTTTTCTCTCAGCTGGACAACAGTCACCCCTCCCCTTACTGCTTTTTGAACTACCTCCACCAGCTCCCGCTGGCGGATCAGTTGACGATCAGTGACCAGATAAAGACTCAGATCCAGTTGTTTATTATTTTTCATTTTATCTTAAGTCTCGAACGGATTTCCTGATCAGATAGTCGGTAGAGCCAGTCCAGAAAAGCCAGCTCAAAGCTGGCCGGGCCGGCACAGTTTTCACCAGCCAGTTCGCCGGCAATACCCATAATAGCCATTGCTCCGGCTGCAGCCAGTAAATAGTCGGGATTAACGGCAGCAAAAGCGGCGGTCAAAGCGCTGGCCGTGCAACCCAGTCCGGTTACCCGGGGCATGAGAGGATGTCCATTGGCCACCCCGACCAGGTCTCTATCTCTGATTATGTAATCAACCGGACCACTGACACTTACCACCAATCCGAATTGTCTGGAAAGAAGGCCGGCAGCTTCGATGGCTGCTTCGGCCGTCTCCAGGCTGTCCACTCCTCTGGTCTGGCTGCTGGCCTCAGCCAGAGCTCTTATTTCTGAAGCATTGCCCCTGATGATGGCAACCGGACCTGCTGCCAGTAACTGACGGGCGGTTTCTGTCCGGTAGGGTGTTGCACCAGCTCCAACCGGATCAAGAACCACCGGTATATTTTTAAGAGCTGCTGCCCGGATCGCTTTTTTCATCCCCTCGACCCAGAGCGGACTGAGAGTCCCGATATTGATGACCACGGCCGAAGCCAGCCTGGCCATCTCTTCAACTTCCTCCAGAGCGTGAGCCATGACCGGCGAAGCCCCGATGGAAAGAAGAGCATTAGCGGTGATATTCATGGCGACATAATTAGTAAGATTGTGGATAAGGGGCGTCTCACTCCTGATTTTGTTCAGATCAGAAATAACTGTGGTTGAAGAAAACATGGAAGCTTCCTCCGCTGCCTGAATGGGACTGCCCGGGAGGGCTGACTCTGGAGAGAGCGTCTCCCTGCGCCAGCATTACCCGGGTCAGGTTCAAAGGGTTTATTCTCAGCCCCGGCTGCTTCTAGCCGCCAGCACCCCTGACAGAGTTTTTCTACTATAAAGGGAGGAGGATGTCAATTTTTTGCTCTTTGAAATTGGGATGTTCTTCCCTGACCAACCGCTGGCTCGACGAGCTTTCAGGCCGGGGCAAGGTGAGAGTAAGGGCAGGCTGGCGAGTAAAAGAAGGCTGGATTTAAAGGTCTCAACTCCGGAAAAAAATGATTTCTCCGGGGCCCTGGGGGACAGCTTCTGATTGAAACCAATGCAGTCATAATATAGAAGTCTATCTAAGTGGACACAGTGGTGATGATAGACTTTTAATTTGAGCTCGGATAAAATTCAAGCTTCAAAGGATACCGGGCAACCGGTCGAAAGTGAGTCAGGATGAGCGCATTAAAAGGATTGATCATAGCGGCTGGCAGGGGAGAAAGAATCTCCAATCTCTGCCCGCTCAAGCCGCTGCTTGAAGTTAATGGCCGCTGCCTCATAGACAGATCAATTGACTCTCTGGCTAAGGCCGGCATAAAAGACATGGTGGTGGTCACCGGCTTCCGGGGCGAGCAGCTGGAAAGGCATCTGGCAGAACGAAGTTATCCAGCTGGGGTCAGGGTCAACTGGGTGCGCAATGAAGACTGGCAGAAAGAAAATGGTCTATCTGTTTACCGGGCCAGGGAGCTGGTCGGCAACAGATTTATCCTCTTAATGTCTGATCATATCTTTGATCCCGAAATTCTGGTCAGCCTGAGGCAGCAGACAATCGAAGAGGGTGGATTGATTCTGGCTGTTGATTACCGGATAAATCAGCATCCCTATGTCGATCTGGATGATGTCACCAGAGTGGAGCTAAGGGGAGATCGAATTGTCAACATCGGTAAGGGCCTGACCGTTTATCAAGCTTTTGATACCGGCATATTCTACGGAACCGAAGGCCTGTTCGAAGCCTTAAAAGAAAGCCAGGAAAAGGCTAAAAATTTTACTCTCTCTGGAGGAGTAAGAGTCCTGGCAGCCAGAGGAAAGGCCAGAGTCATGGATATTGGCAACAGGTTCTGGATAGATGTTGACGACGAAAAAGCTTTTCGCCAGGCTGAGGATTATCTCCGGACCCGGGGAGATCTGCTATAAATATAAAATCAAAAGCTGTCCTTAATTATTTTTTCAGCCAGCTCCCAATCGAGGTGGTTAGTTATTTTGAAATTCAGCCGGCTACCGTTGACCAGACCGCAGCGCAGGCCGGCAGCATAAGCCAGCGACAGATCGTCAGTAAAGGGCATTTGACTGCCGAGCTGCTGGTAAGCTTTAAACATAGCTTGGAAGCGGAAAATCTGAGGAGTCTGGGTTTGATAGATCTTCTGGCGATCAGGGAAGGAAATTATTTTCCCCTCTTCTAGCTCCACCAGCCCGTCATACAGATTGTCCTCTAAAAGTTTTAGCCCTTCTTTTACTCCTTCTGGGGGGAAAAAAGGGCGAGCGGCATCATGAATGATAACCAGCCCGGTCTCAGGGGGACAGATCCTGAGGCCATTTAAAACCGACCACTGACGCTCTTCGCCGCCCAGAGCGATCAGCCCTATTCCCGGGTGGGGCTGGTAATATTTCTGGTAATCATTGATGAGAACAGCGACGATCAGGTCAATACCCAGTGCCAGAAATTTCTCAACAGAATAATCAAAGAGGGGGCGACCACCAAGTGGAAGAAATTGTTTCGGAACAGAAAAACCGCTCCTTACCCCACAGCCTCCGCCCAGAACAATAGCTGCTGTTTTCATCTTGAAGCTATCCTTTCTCCTTTTCTTGTTTTCTCTTTCTCATTTTTATTCTGTCTTACCCGTTCTGCTCTCTGGTTCTATCTGCACTTTGAGGTCAGCTCAATTGAGGTCGTTTTAATCCTCGAGGCTGATCCTTTTAATCAGCATGGTGGCGAAAGCTCCCCGAGGAAGGCTGAAAGATAAAATTAGTGATTTAAAACCGGGATGAAGCTCGTCCTCCCCATGACTTACCACCTGCAGATCCTGTGGATAGAGAAGAACCCGGCGCTCAAAGGAGCGGAAAAAAACGCGGCTTAAAGCTCTGGTCCGGAAGGAACTGAACTTTAAGTTGTGGTCAGCCAGGAGCTGGCAGTAAAGCTGGCGGCTGAAGTCATCCGGGAAGTGCATGCGGGCAGCCGGAGTGGGGAGTTTCAACTCCCGCAGGTAAGCCAGAGTCGGCTTGTCCAGGCGGTGCCAGAAAAGGAAAGTTCCCGATTCAGCTTCAACTTCCCTGAGATCATTGATTTTGGCCCGTAGCCAGCGCCGCAGAAGTTCATTCCACAGATATGAACCGAAGGCAGCATAGGCCATCGAAATCTCTTCACGCGGGATTTTTTCTAGAGCAGCCAGATAATCGTCAGGGCGAAGGAGAAGAGTTCTGAAAATCCTTTTTTCGGTCAGCCCCTGGGCCAGCTCCAGGCATTTTTCCCAATCTCTCCAGCTGGCGATAATTTCAGCTATTCTTTCCTTATTCTTTTTGTCAGCGGCCTTAATATTCTGTGACTGAAGGAAAATCTGCAGGGCCCCGTTGTAGTGACCCCTGAGGACCCGATCGGCAAAAAAACCAAGTTCCTGGTTGGTGCCGCGAAAACGCTGGTCGTCAAAAAAATTAGGGAACCCGTAGGTTTCTACCTCCTGCAGGTTTTCAAGCAGTGGCTCAATGGCCTTCAACTGACGGATAATGATGCGGAAGCGATTGCCTTCAATCAGGGCCGGGCTCATCGGCCGGCGCATGAAGCCCACTGATTTAAGGGAAAAATTGGGTTCCTCCAGGCTGAAGTCCTTCTGACTCCGAATAGTTATGTACTGAGTGGTCAGGCCGTGCTTATCTTTTTTCCCTCCATAGGCGATGGCCTTAGGCGAAATAGACAAATATCTGGCCAGGAAATGGACCAGGTCAGGTGTCGTCCAGTTCTTTTTGGTCAGCTGATAAACTCGGAACTCGCCTCTGTCGACCAGGGGCAGCGAGGCTATTTCCTCGACGATGAAATCTTCTGGTCTGGCTTTGATCATTTAGAAATAATTTTAGAGGAAAAGCCTTGAAAATGCTAATAATTTGCAAGATGGTGGCTTATAGGCTAAAATAAAAGAAAATTAAAGGATTGGAGGAGGTTAAGATGAAAGGTGATAGCAAGCTAATTGAGGTTCTTAATTCCCTTCTGGCTGACGAACTCACAGCTGTTAATCAGTATATGGTTCACTCAGAGATGTGTGACAGCTGGGGTTATGACAAACTTCATGAAACAATTGAAAAAAGAGCTATTCAGGAAATGAGACATGCTGAAAGCCTCATTGGCCGGATTCTCTTCCTGGAGGGGATGCCCATCGTTTCCGAGTTGAAGAAAATTTTTATTGGCAGTGAAGTTCCCCAGATGATGGAATTTGATCATAAGGCTGAATTTGATGCCATCAAAGCCTATAATGCCGCTATAAAACTGGCTGGTGAAGTTGGCGATTATGCCACCAGAGAGCTGCTGGAGAAGATCCTGCAGGATGAAGATGCGCATATTGACGAAATCGAAGAGATCATCGACCAGATAAAACAGATGACTCTGCCCGTTTTCTTGACGACGCAGACTAAATAAGAAAGCTGGCCCCGGTATTTTTTTAATCTCTGGCCGGGCAGCTTAATATTTTGCGCTGGTTCAGGCGGATCAACTGGTGGGAAAGAGCGGAATTAAGTGTAATCAGTCTTAGTTCCGCCTCGTGAGACTGAGTCTGGAAACAAAGAGCAAAGCGGGTGGTGGCTCTTTAGCGGCTCAGGCTGGCAATTACCTCCAGGTGAGCTGTATGCGGGAAGAAATCAAACGGTGTGATATTCTCTAATTTATAGCCACTCTTCAGGAGATGCTCAAGGTCTCTGGCCAGTGTTTCAGGATTACAGGAAACATAGAATAAATTTGGAATCTGAAGAGAAATAATCTGTTTCAAGCCACGGGGGCTGACTCCGGCCCGTGGTGGGTCGATAATCAGCAGGTCGAAGGCGCCCCGGCCAATTTCTGTCAGAGCTGCTTCCACCGGGCTGAAGATAAATCTGGCGTTTTTGACCCCGTTCAGAACAGCGTTTTCATTGGCCGTCCTGATATTGGCTTCATCCCAATCAACTCCGACTACCTCGCCGACTACCCGGCTGAGACAGATTTCAATTGCCCCGGAGCCACAGTAAAGTCCGAGTGCAGATTGAGCTCTGAGCCTTCTGGCTTCTTCGGCCAGCTGCTCGTAGACCAGCTCAGCTGCCCGGGGATTGGTCTGAAAGAAAGAGGACTGATGAATTTTAAAGCGCAGTCCGAACAGGGAATCTTCAATTGCTTCCTGTCCATAGATCAGATGGGGCTGTTCATAGGTAACAAC
>Ga0209606_1005788_pt1 | contig 10497 bp, 6 predicted proteins | sample AD_UKC057_MetaG_FD_184412 | JGI IMG/M metagenome (GOLD analysis project Ga0209606, IMG submission 184412) | Active sludge microbial communities of municipal wastewater-treating anaerobic digesters from USA - AD_UKC057_MetaG (SPAdes) (version 2) | ecosystem: Engineered > Bioreactor > Anaerobic >...
TCCCTATTATGTATCTTCGCGTCCTGCAGCATGGGGAGAATTTTCCAAAACCAATAAAAATGAAGAAGCTGTAATAACATCCGGAAGTGCTGACCAGAACATTTTAGACAATTATTTCTTTAACAATGAAATGGAATGCGAAGAATGCGGAAATCAACACTATCCTGGTGCCGATTTAAGCGGACAAATAAAGGTGGAGGGGGGTAAAGAAGGTGGATCAAGAACACCGACAGAAGGTTTATATTTAACCGACCCTGCTCTGAGAAGACTGGATTATCTTCATGATCCAAACTTATCACAGTTTCTCTTGTATTGGAAGTACGACATATTAGATAGTGCCATTTCAATATCTACAGGACATAGCTATATAGATTGGACAATGACAAAGGTAAAAGGAGCACCCGATAACATTGGGGATATAATACTGAGCTTAATTAACTTCATAAAACAATATGGGAGAAAGGAGATAAAAACTTTCGCAGATAGGAATCCCGAGAGCCTGATAAACACCGAGAGAGAAACAAACAATGAAGTAATAGCTTTTGGTTTTGAAGTTAATGAGAGTAATTTTGAAACATTGTTTAAGTGTCCTGGTTATCCTTGGTATGAACACCCAGCTGGAGCATGGGGAAATCAAAAATGTTATCCCTGGCATAGTACTAACGAATGCTCAACTTATAGAGGAGATTGCGGAGGTGCTTCTCGTACATGCCGGGTTGATATCTGCACAAAAGCGCTGTATGTAGAAACTTATCACTGCAACGGGATAGAAGATAAACCATATAATCATGAATTTAAAGAAAAAGAAGGAACAAGAACAAAATGTTCCGAAGAAGTGTTTAAAACATGTCTATACGACGGAAAAGCTAATGGTCATAAAGCCAGACCTATTGCTACTTGTGTAGGAAAACCGGAGGGAGACTACAGCGAACCCATTCAAATAGAGGATTACTGCACAGTTTCCGAAGCAGGCCCCAACATGTGCGACGGGGACATACTAAGAGAAGCAGAGGTAAATGTTAACTCTCAGGCAATAAACGAAACAAAAGACTTAAACTCACTTGATGCGTATAACGCTGATGAAATACCCGACTCGGCGCTAGAATTATATAAGGCATTCAGAGATCCGTATTCTACTGATTTATCCCTAATGCCTGCCGCTTGGGTAAGCGTATCTTCATCGCTAAGCGAAACAGAACCCGACGTTTCTCTTAGAAAAGATTGGCCGGGAATCGGCTCCGGAGTAAATTTCCTTATAAGAGCGCAATTCGGACAACCCCATGTATTCGGTACCCACGAACTGGAACCGATGTATATTCATTGCGAAAATGATATTCTTGGATCAAAGGGAGAGTGGGATGACAAAAAAACATGCGGGTTTGAAACACTTCCCAACCCGGAGGTCCTGGATATTAAGGGCTTAGAAAAATACTACGAAGATATGGAAACCCACCCGTGCGATTTAGGAAACTCTTCAAAATGTGAGGAACTTATCTTGGGAAATTCCGATTCAGGAAAACCTCTAAAATTTTCAAAAACATTTAAGCTCATATTGAACCTGGCAGGAAATAAATTTGATGTGGAACCGGCAGCAATATTGGCTTACATGCACCGTACAGGAGCGGATAAAAAATATTCCTACTATTGGAGCGAAGAGGGAGAAGATGATTTGAAAAAAATAACATTACCGTGGTATGGCGCATTCAACTTCTGCGACGATCTTGAACCTGTAGCTCAACCGCCTTACGAATGGAAACTTGTATGGTTTTCGGAAAGATTAATATCAAATGCTCTCACCCACCAATCTCCCAGCAATGCCTTAAACGAGTTGGCGCCGGGAAGGCAAAGAACGGCAAGCAGATGTAATTTTTTGGACTCCACCTACGCACTGGCATCTTCTATAGCTGAAAATTTCAGAGATTATAAGATGGTTGACGGAAAAAAAGAATTTTTTCAAATCAGCTGCGCAGACCAAAAATGGGGTGATGAAAAAATCGGAAACATAATGAGAGAATCGCTGGGAATACAATATAATCAGGTGCCGATGGAACTGTATGAAAAGATGGAAAAAGCAGGAAGTGATAAGGCGTTTCCGGCCAACGAGTTTTCTTCTATGGAATACCAGGAAATCTGGAACGCCTGCAAAGATTAGATTAAAAATAAATTTGGAAGTTGAATTTTATCTACCTGCTATTTTCTCTTCTTTCCACCACCAAACAACTCATCAACTTTTCCCTCCATTCCCATACCCATTCCGAAACCAAATATCACAACCAAAAGCGGTGCGATTACAGAAATAACAACTCCCCAGCCCCCGGTTTCCCCGGTTCCCATCGAATATGCAGTAGATATTTGTATTCCAACCACCAATGTCAAAGGTATTACAACACCCATACCGAACAAAGTAAGTGCATATTTTGCCATTCTGGTAAACCAGTTGCCTATTGCAGTATCATTTCCCGGAACCGCGCCCAAAGCGAATTCCAACGGGGCGGTAACAATGGAAAATGACATTTTTATATACACAATAAGAACTTTAAAATACAAAATTATTTTTGCTAAACCTAAAAGAAGACTCATTATAAGAGCTACGATCATGTAACTTAACCCCCCTGTAGATGTATTCAAGGTGTCAGCAATCAGAGCTATGCTAAGCGTCCCGCTTGCAAATGCATCGGCATTTGGCATACCGGTCATTAATTTAAAAACAAGCGGAAAAGCTCCTCTATAAAGACCAAAACCAATTGATGTTATTGTCGCCCCTATAGGATAACTAAATATAATGAGAACAATCGCAATAACTATTTTAGGGAGAGCATATTGAACACTCACCACAAGCTGAGAATTAACTTTTTTTCTCATAACTATCATAAGTCCGGCATATAAAAGAACCACGGAGATAAGTCCCAAAGCTACTCTGAGCGAAAGCCGCCAAATACTATACATAGCGGCAACTACCGGAAGATTTTTATAAGCTTCTCCTCCTCTACTTTGCGCCAACGCGTGTCCTACAACGGGGATTTTCCCAACCGATCGATCCCAATAATATGCTAAATTAACCGGAAGCGGTTCTTTCCGGGAGAAACCCTCCAGTTTCGTACCCATACCAATTAAACTTCCTTCGATTGATCTTTTATACACAGAAAGAGGAGATGAAGCAGAGCCCGTACCTCCACCACTTTCCTCGCCGCTACCCTCAGTACCAATATATGAAACCAAAGGCTTGCACATATTTTCTATGTATTCATCATAATCACTCTGATCGCCAGATGGGGCGCAGTAAGAAGTTTCAGGAGGATTTTCTCCTCCCGGAGGAACCCACCAATTGCCACCACCGCTAGCCTTCATCATCTCGTCTTTCACATATTTTTGGCACATTATAACTTTGTTTGGAGAAGCACCGTTCGTAGTGGTAAAGAGACTAACTACAGACGCATTTAAAGTATTTTGAAGAGTTCTTTGAATATCCAATGAAAAATTTGCTGAACTTGTATCATAAGCAGCCATCTCAGGATTGCAACCAACACTTGGTGAAGCATCTACAGCAACGGCAACATGAGGAAAAACCACCAAAACGGAAATAACAAAGCAAACAGCTACATAAACCGGTTTAAAATATTTTTTCATTCTAAAAGAAAATATCTAAATACTAATTAACTATTATAGAATAGTTTTAAATATTATAGAATAATTAAGTATGGCAAACAATCCTCTATATCCGGGCTACTCGCCCAGAAAAAAAGACAACATGTCCACAAACCCGCTCTATCCCGGTTATTACACAGGAAAAAGAATGCCCAAAAGAAAAACTCCTTCCCGATATGTAAAACCGATTGAATATAGTTTTGACAATGTGGAGAAGCAGGTCGATGAAATAGCCAAAGAAGTTGTTAATATACCTTTGGGACCAAAGTGGGTTGCAAACAGGATAGTGGACGACTGGAAACAACAATATAAGGTAAGCGTTTCACCGACATCTGAAATTGATGTCACCGAGCTCGATGATTTTGCAACAGAGGATTTGGCAGGAGCTACCACAACACTCAGTTTAAATCCTGAGGATTGGGGAGTCGGGAAAAAAGAAGGGTTTGAGAAAGCAAAAAAACAAGCGGTAAAAACCATCAAAAGCTGGATTAAAGAAGCAACCGGTGTTGACACTGAAAATATATTGAAGAGCAACTTCTCCGACATTCAAAATGCTACTAATGAAAAACTCTGGACCGAGGCATTCGGTTATGGAGAAGAAAAAGCGGGGTTTTCAGAAAAATTAGCAGCAAGGGCAATAGCAGACAGAACAACCGCCCGATTCAAAAACGTAAGAGAGGGTTTACAAAAAGGAGAAAATCCGCTGAGTGTAAAGGGCGTAGTGGCAACGGAAATAAAGGAGGATGGCAGAACTGTAATTCACAGAGATCTTTATGCCAACACCGTAAAGTCCGCGGCCGAGTTTGAAAAAAATAAAGATAACAGAAAAGACAGGGATTCAACCCACAGAGGATTTCTTTCCAACGCATTAAAGGCGACAGATATTGAAATTCTGGATCATTACAGAAAGGGGGAAAGCAGTGTATTAGCTAAACACAGTGGGGCGATAGAGTTTTTTGACACAAGGGTAAAAACACTTGAAACCATAGAAGGTATTCAAAAACAAATGGGGGAGACAACGAAAGGTTTAACAAAGAGTTTAATCAAAAAAGACGACAGCATAAAAAAGGAAGCCCTTGACAAAGCATTTAATGAGCTAAAAAAATCCGAAGGTAAGCTCGCAGAATACAACCAAAGAGCCAGAGATCTTGCTAATAAAGGAATTCCCCAAAAAGAAGTAGATAAGTTTTTAGCTGAAACAGAAAAATACCAGAAACACATAGAAGAATTAAAAGAAAATATCATCAAAGCTCAGGAAGGAAAAATGGGTCTGCGACAGGCTATCAAAACATTAAGCGGACCCACTCCTGATAAAAACTTCAACAAAAGAACAACAGTACGCGACAGCCTGGGAGGAAATTTAAGAAAAAGCTTGGAGGAGAGCGTTTATAGCAAAAAGGATTTTGAAATCGGAAGTGTACTGAACGATAGAGACTTGCTATCAGAAGGAATAGATTTAAGAGCAAAAAGATTGGTACCGGCAATGTACCAACTAAGACAGGATAGGATTCAATACGCGACAAAGGAAATATTGGACACATTTGATAAGGGCGGGATAGGCGGATTGGCAGAAGCATACGCTTGGAAAGCAATAAAAAACAGGGCCCCCGCGGTACTGGAACACGTTACTTCCGGAGGAATAGCTGGGGAGTGGTTAAAAAAGAAAAATTATTTCGGATTAAAAATTGATGAGGAGGGTGGTAGAGGAATAGCCTGGCTGGATGAAAACCCGCCTATAAAAAAGGTTGAGCGCTTTGAAAGAAGGTACGGTTACAATGTAGACGTAAAACTTGATCAAAGAATAGTAGGCCTAGCCGGTGCAAAAAAGATAAACATCAGCGGCAAAGAAGCTCAGGAATACTTTAAAATTCTAAATAACGATAAATTTAAGACATTTAAGCTTGGTGACAAAGACGATGCAACTTTGTTCTCCCGACTTCTAAACAATGATCGAAGCGATGACGCAATGGAAAAATTGTCACAGAAATTATTTGGAAAGAAATTATCGGAACTACAGGAAGGCGATAACGATGAAATAAAAAAGTTCCTGGAACAATTGGAAAAATCAGGAAAATGGATCGAAGGGAAAGGAATTAGGCTACTTCCAAAACAAATCGCAAGCGACGAAGAACCGCTAAAACCGGTGCTGGTCGATGAAAATAATGTGGCGTTTATCTTATTCAAAAATATTTTTGATAAAAACAATTCTTTAAACGACGGGTACAAATTAACCGATAGAAAATATATTGGAAGATTAGAAAAAATAAATAACAAGCTCCAGAGTCTCCAAAAATGGTGGAATAAAACATTTATAGCTAAGTTTATAAGAACTGCACAGAATTGGTCAAAGGTAATTTCTCAAAAAATAGTAGCACTAGCCTCAAAACTAATATCCAAGGTAATTGGAGGTCTCACTGCATCCACAGGAGTTCTGGCAGCATTGGCTCCCGTAATAAGAGCAGTTGCCGAAAAGACAATTCAGAAAGCTCTTGATTACGGAGCCGCCCTTGTCAAAGGTATTTTCAAAATGGACTTCAAGGATTTTGATAAAATGTTGCAGGCAGATTTCAAAAAAATTGCGCAGTCGTGTTTGGTGGTGCTCTCATGTTTAGTAATTCTGTTTCTCCCGGTTATTCTTTTATTTGGGGTAATATTCACGACAGTATCGCCGATTGATGTCAGCAGAAAAAACGACGAGGGATATGGATATGCCGCTGCCGGAGGCGGGGAACCGGACATGAGAGTGTTCGGGTGTAATATGTGTACGGGAGATCTGATTTACTATAATCAATGTGATCCAGAGTGGGCGACCCACCCTACTAACCCCGAAGCCCCAATAGATCCAGACACAGATTTATGTAGCGTTGGGTGCTTTGTAACTTCTATAGCCATGGTGTACACACACTTTGGAACACAATATAAACCACCAGACATCTCTAATAAAGTAGATGGGGTTGATGATAGATTTAACGGTGCCACCGCCTATATAAAAAACCATGAGGTGGTGGGTACCGAAGTGACCACACTGGGTACCGGAGTAAATGATATGGTATCATTTTTTTCTAATCACCCTGGAGGGATAATAATCTTAAAGATTCATGTTAATGATAACCCCGATGATCCCGGGACTCAACATTTTGTCGTGATATCAGGATATGATGGAAGTGATTTCATTATGCAAGACCCTGCTAAAGGACCCGACATGCGTTTACGTGCGGCTTATCCGGAGAACCCCTTGGAAGTGGCATATGGATACTACATGGAAGACAACGACGGAAAAGGATGCATGATAGGATCTGACTGCGATGATACTAAAACATACAGTTGCGGCTGGGGAGAAGAAGAATTAAGCAACGAGCTATGCGGAACCGACACCGATCAGACAAGCGATATTGCTAAAACTGCTCTGGAAATAGCATGTGATTTAAAACCGGGCTTCGGCTGTCTCTTCAATAAACCTGATTTTTGCAAAATGAGCAAAGAATATTCTTATGACGGAATATATAGAATTTGGGATCAGGATCTATATGATCAATTAGACGGAGCGTGGAGTGAAGATTTACACAACTACGAACACGCTTTATTCTGGTGCACCTGGTTAGTTAGAAAATCATATACAAAAGTGTACGGAGGTGAGATGGAAAGATTGGATTTAAGAGCCAACTCAATGTGCGACCAAATTGAAAATGGGGAACTTGGTCTTACAAAGATTGATAACAATATTGACGATGTAGCTCCCGGCGATATTGTTTGTTTTGAAAAAGAACATGTGGGGATTGTATGGTCGGTATCAGGGAGAGATTACATCACAACGATTGAGAGCAATAGCGGTGGAGATCGTCCGAATGGAACAAAGTTTACTTACAATGCAAATGCTGAAAACGGACGTCTTGAGCAGATAAGGTTTTTCGGTAGAAAGAGATAGGGTAAAATATATTAAATAAATGAAAAAATGAAAATAAAACAGGAAACACTGAAAAAAATAGAATATGCTGTTGTTTTTATTTTGATTGTTCTTTTTATAGTTGCGTTAATGAAAAACAACAAAAACCGTACTTCAAAACCTTCTGAATATGAAACGACGCACGAACCCGGGCAAATGGACGGACAGGGTCCACAAGGAGGAACACCACCCGCAGGTTCTATTTTTCCCGGCGGAGGAGGTACCCTAGCGGGAAACAGCAGCCCGGCAGCCGCTAACGAAGATTGGGAGCATGCACAATATTGGAAAGAAATATACAGTAAATATCCATGGTACTCAAAACTTCCGATAGAAAAAGATGGCTACAGAATAATTTGGGATTTGGAAAAACAATCTTTCAGAATAAGATTAAAAATAAGTGAAAATAGCCCACAAGAAGAAAAGAACGCGCTGATAAATCAGGCTATAGACGATATTGAGGATATTACAGGAGAACCCATAGATAAAAGCCCTTATTATGTCCTTTACGAAGAGTAGAGCATAGGAAAAGCTATCCGAGTAAGATTAAATTACTTAGGCTAGGGAGTTGTGTTTGAGCTTTCCGTAGATATAGTAACAAGTTCAGTTATAGCATCAAAAACCTTTCCAAGAAGACCGCCAAATCCCGGGGCACTAATTCCCAAAACACCGGAGACGAGAGAATAGATCACAAAAACCAAAACTATTATCAAAAAACCGTAGATAGCATAAGTTATGGTTCCCTTTGCACCCTGAAGACCTTCCGGATTTCCCGCGGCCAAAGACCCTTTTATTATTGAGTAAGCCAACATTATAACCAAAATAGCAGCGGCAGCGGCCATAAATAAACCAACCACTCTTAGGACTATGGTTTCTAAACCACCAAGATATGGGGGTGTTTCCAGTGTAGGATCGAACCAGTTATTACCATCGTCTGCCGCAAAAACGTAAAAACACATTGACAAGAGCATAAATATTGGTAACAAGTTCTTAAATAATTGTTCAAGGAAAAAAAGGTTTTTTTTCATATCTTATAAAAAGGGGGCCTCGTTTAAACCGAGCAACTTCAACAAAACCACCTTAAAAGCCTGCAGGAGAAAGGCCGCTACCATTCCCACACCGGACCACACCATTGCGTCCCGTGGTTCCTTTATTGCTTTTGGATCCCCCCTACTGGTAATAAGCTGTATAAACGAGTAGGCAAACATAACAAAAGAAATCCCAAAAGCCACAAAAGTCACAATATTAACGGCCCGGGTTACCCAGCCTCCGATATCGGATCCACCATTCGCCGGCAAGCCATTAATTGAATTTTCCAGGATATCGCTATAATTCATAACCACCTAATAGAAAATCGGACTTTATCACCATCACCCCAACCTAATTATTTGTGCACACTAAATCTATTCACTATCTCCACTTCCATTTAATGGATTACTGTTCACCCCAAGAAAGTTCAATAATAACGATTTAATTGCATAAACTAAAAAAAGTCCAACCCCACCAATTATTGCATAAGTAACCCATTTTTGTGCTTGTTCGGTTGCCACCTTATCCCCCTGAGATGTAATGAATCTAATAAATCCCATTGCTAAGAAAATCAACACCAAACCCAACCCAACTGTAATTATTATGTTAGTTATCGTAGTAAATGTACCACCAAGCGTTGGATTATTCCCGAGAAGATTACTAGTAAAAGCATTGGGATCACTATAATCAACTGCGTAAACTTTTGAAATCAAAAAATCTCTAAGCATTTTTTTATAATTCTAATTACACCTCCTCTTTTAATAAAAACTTTAAATACCAATTATCTCGCTCATTATAATCCTAATAATGGTTGTGGACAATAGGATAAATATTATCCCGATGATAGCAGAAGTTAATTGTTCCTGAGCCTCTTTTGTTCTTTGAGGATCTCCTTCACTTGTCATTAATTTATATCCCGAAAGAATAATAAAGAATATTCCCACGAATAGTCCTCCGTAGTATAAGACTCTTACCGCCGGATTTAATATCTTTTCCAAGGAATCTATTATGGGACCGTTGTATATGGGACCCTTGGGTGGCCCCGTATAAATCTTTACACAAGTACCACCATTAACATCGATGCACTCTAAATCGGGGGTATCACAAAGATTCGGAGGACAACAAATCTCTCCATCTCCCCCACAGGTAGAAGAATGACAAACATTATCAGCACCACACACAAGAAATGTCCACCTGCAGGTACTGTCTGAACAACACGGTTTTCCTTCAAAACCGCAGGCCTCCCCTACTTTTACGCAACAAAAATAAGATTGCATAGGACAATCGGCCAGATAAGGGTATATTTCCTCATCATCATGACAGTCACCAAACCTACATGTCCCACCTAAACTAGTACATGAGGGAGGATCTTTTACAAAACACTGCTCACCACTAATAGGACATCTTCCAGAGGTATGAGTATAACCAGATCCACAATCTTCAGCTGTTTTACCACAGCAGCCGGAACATGGCCCACATTTTGCATCAGGTACACAAGTAAAATACATAGACCCTCCATATGAATTTTTTCTGCAAGCGCTTCCTACCCCACAAGCACCACTATTGCACTCATCTGGCACAGGCAAGCATTCATCAAGACCGAGGGGTTTTAGAACCCAACATTTACCCCGTTCTCCGTTCGTAATACAAGTTTTGCCTATATCGTGATAGTAGAACCACCCCTGGGTTGGTGGTTCAATAAAGCAAGAGGAATATGTGGGACAACCCCCCATACTTTCCTTAAAACAGCATCTAGTTCCAGCCGAACAACAACTTTTCTCGCCATGACAACCGAAACCGGCATCACAACTTAAAATACCATCACCATTCTCATATTTCTTATACCCACTTGGACACCAAGAACCATTAGAACAAGTCACGTT
>Ga0209606_1005794_pt1 | contig 10490 bp, 8 predicted proteins | sample AD_UKC057_MetaG_FD_184412 | JGI IMG/M metagenome (GOLD analysis project Ga0209606, IMG submission 184412) | Active sludge microbial communities of municipal wastewater-treating anaerobic digesters from USA - AD_UKC057_MetaG (SPAdes) (version 2) | ecosystem: Engineered > Bioreactor > Anaerobic >...
ACTATTTGTGTTATTTCTGGTATGCAATCTATTTTTGAAATTGGCGCTATTTTAAGAGAATTAGGGTATTGGGTTATTAATGATATTATTTGGCAAAAGAGCAATCCTACTCCTAATTTTGGTGGGACAAGATTAAATAATAGTCATGAAACGTTGATTTGGGCTTCAAAATCTAAAAAATCAAGATTTTCATTTAATTACAAAACTGGTAAGTATTTAAATGGCGACAAGCAAATGGGCTCTATATGGACTTGTCCGGTTTGCTCAGGCAACGAAAGAATCAGAGATGAAAATGATGAAAAGGTACATAATACTCAAAAGCCTGAGGCGTTATTATATCGTTTAATTGTTTTATTTACTAATCAAGGTGATTTAATTCTTGATCCATTTGGTGGGACAATGACAACAGGTGCTGTTGCAAAGAAAACTGGTAGAAGATATACAATGATTGAAAGAGATGAAAAGTATATTAAGTATGGTCAAATAAGACTAGATAAGGTTGTAGAAGAAATAGGTGATGTTGAAAGTGCTGTTTTTGATATTAAGCCAATTAAGGTTTCTATTGAAGAAATGGTAAAAGCAGGTTATTTTATAATTGGTGAATCATTTATTCATAAGAATGGAGAAAGAGCATCGCTGGCTGATTCTAAAGGTAAAATTACATACAATGGTAAAACTGATTCGATGCATGAAATTGCTGCAAAAATGATGGGCGGATTAAGAAGAGTTAATGCATTTGATTATCTATTTGTAGAAAGAGACGGCAAATTAGTTTCTATTTCTGAAGTTAGAGATGATTATAGAAAGCATATTTTAGAAAAGGCGAATTCTGATGATTGAAAATAAAACAAAGAATAAAATTATAAAATTTAGAGATGATAGAGATTGGTTAAAATATCATAATGGAAAAGATTTAGCTATATTTATCTCAATAGAAGCAAATGAGCTTTTAGAAAATTTTCAATAGAGCGCAGACTACCTCGATAGAACTAATAAGATTGAGAGTTTAGAAGATGAATTAGTAGATATTTTGATATATAGTGTGATGTTTGCAGATTATTATATAAATATTGATGAAATAATTGATAATAAATTAAAGAAAAATTTAACCAAATATCCTTCAGATAAGATTATAAAATTAGAAGAGAAATAGTAATTATTAAATTTAAATAGGGTATAAAAACGTGAAACAAAATGCAAAAAAAGTTTCACATTTTCTATTTAAATATGATATAATACATGTGAAACAAAATGCAAAAAAAGTTTCACATTTGGAGGACTATATATATGAACACAACAATAACAGAATTATTACATGAAAAGGAAATTTTAATTTCAAGATTAAATAAAATGGTATATGGATCAGTAGAAATTAGAAACAATAATGAAAAAAAATATATATACGTTCATTATAGATTAGATGGCAAACGTCAAACGAAATATGTTGGTGAATATAGTGAAGAGCTACATTCTTTAATATTAGAAAATAATAATTTAGCCAAACAATATAAAAAAAGAGTTAGAGCTATAAATAAAGAATTAGGAGCTTTAGAGTTTGAAAGTTTTGAATTAACTGATGATGTTAAATTAAATTTAGATTTTGCAAGAAGAAATATGGTAGATTTAATTTATAAACAGTCAATTCTTGAAGGGATTGTGACTACTTATTCAGATACTGAAACTATTGTTAATGGTGGAATAGTAAAAGATATGACAGCAAAAGATATATCTAAAGTTGTCAATCTTAAAAGAGCATGGGAATTTATAATGAGTGAAGGTGTGATTACTTATCCTACAAATTATGCAATATTATGTCAAATTAACGCAATAGTGGAAGATGGTTTTTCATATTCTGCAGGTAAAATTAGAAGTATACCTGTTTCAATAGGTGGTTCTACCTATATACCACCTATTCCACTTGAAATAAAAGTAAAAGATGAAATAAATAGAATCATAAATTCATCTGATGATGTTATAGAAACAACTATTAAAATATTACTTTATGTCATGAAAACACAAATATTTTTAGATGGTAATAAAAGAACAGCAGTAATATTCGCTAATCATTATTTGATTAGCCGAGGTAAAGGACTAATAGTAATTCCGGTTGAACTAGTTTCAGAATATAAAAAAATGCTCATTGATTACTATGAGGATAAAAATGAAAATATTAAAGGTTTTTTAAGAGAAAAATGCTTAATAAAATTGAAGTAATAATTAATATAATCAAAGAAATTTTTAGTATGAAATTTTTGTGGTGAGTTGAAACAACAAAACGAGATGTTCGAGGCAACATATCGAGGGCATTTGTCAGCACTAAATTGTCTAAATCGTGCTTTCTAGCTTCTAGTCTAAAATAAAGACCAAAAGAATTTGCTGAGGTGATAATAAGAACAAAACAATTGAAGTTTTTGGAACTGGATTTAAAAGAGTTGATTCTAAAAATATTAAATGCGATTAATTTTGTTTTCGCAAATGTGAATTATTGCCTTGATTTTATTTTCGCATATGTGATATAATGTGTTCACAAAGCGTTCGCAAATGTGATGGAGGTTACTATGAATGATATAATTGATATTGAATTTAAGAGAAAAGTATATGATAAAATGCTTTTATGGAAAAGAACTAAGACTCCAGATTATGCACTATTTATAAAAGGTGCGCGTCGTGTTGGTAAAACGACATTAGCAAGAAAAATAGCAAGAGAAGAATACAAGAGCTATATAGAAATAAGGTTCGATAGAGCACCTGATGATATAAAAGATTTATTTGTTAATTCTCTAGAAGATTTAGATTCTTTTTTTAACAAACTACAAGTCTTTTATCAAACTAAACTATATGAAAGGGAATCGTTAATTATCTTAGATGAAATTCAGCTTTTTCCACAAGCTAGACAAGCGTTAAAAGCACTATTAGAAGATAAAAGATATGATTATATTGAAACCGGATCACTGGCAACAATCAAAAAGAAGTCTAAGAAAATACTTATTCCATCGGAAGAATATCATTTGGATGTCCACCCAATGGATTTTGAAGAATTTTTATGGGCAAAAGGTGATTATTTATCTTATGGCATTATAAATGAGCATTTCACCAAATTAAAACCACTAGGACAAATAAACAAATCACTAATGATATCATTTAGAGAATTTTTATTAGTTGGTGGTATGCCACAAGCAGTTTATGCGTATATCAAAACTAAAGATTTTGGTGAAGTGGATTTTGTTAAACAAGGTATTTTGAATTTATATGAAGCGGATGTGGATGAGCAAGAAGAAGAAAATCCAACATATATTAAGAGTGTTTTTTTGCACATCCCTTCAGAACTTTCTAAGCATGATAAAAGATATAATATCAGCCATGTTGATCCTAATGCTAGACTTAGAGAGTATAAAGGACCAATTAATTGGTTAAATGAAGCCATGATTATTAATGTTGCAGAAAATGTTAATGATCCAAGTGTAGCATTTAATCTTTCTACTATTGATCCATCATTTAAATGTTATATGGGTGATACTGGTTTACTTATCTCTTTAGCATATAAAAACCAGAATTATTTAGATAATGAATTATACAAAGCTATTTTATTTGATAAACTTCATGTTAATGAAGGAATGATAATTGAAAATGTAGTTGCACAAGAATTAGTTTCAAAAGGTAACCAATTATATTATTACAAGAAAGTAGATAAAGAAAAGAAACGGACAATTCTCGAAATTGATTTCATTATTAGAAAGGGCAATAAAATAATACCCATTGAAGTAAAATCATCTACTACGGAATCATTAACATCACTTAAAAAATTCAAACAAATGTTTTCTAATAAAATAGGCATACAGTATGTATTACATAATGGAGATATAAAAAAAGAAGAAGATATTATTTATTTACCATATTATATGATAGCTGTTATTTAGCGTGTTATAAATCACTCTTTATTTTATTTTCCTAAATAAAAAAGACAAATTTGAGTTTCAATCTAAGGTAGTATTTCAAAATACCTTATGTAATAACAAACTTGTCGTAAGAATTTGATTCCAATCCCGCTAGTCCTACCAATGATGTTTGTCTATAAATCTTCTGAAAATTTGAAGAAAAACAGTAAAAAACTAAATCTGTCAAAATATGGCAGATTTTTTTATTTCTTGAGTTCTCTTCTAGTGGGATTCTAACTAGTGTGTCTAATTGGATTTAAATGTTTGATGCAATGCTATCAAACAAAAAACAATCACAAATAATATCAATAAAACCCAACAAATAACATCAATTATATTGAATTAAATTATAGTGTATAATGTTCGTATAAATGAGAGTTATGCTGCCCATGTATTATAAAAAAAGATTAATAATCGATATGTTTGTTAGAACTTACCACGCTGAAACAATTGAATTGCTGATGAAAAAGCAATAAAAATACTACAAAACACCCTTAAAATAATGTAAAATAGGGACATTTTTGTTATTAAACCTAAATTCCCTATAAGAATTATACACGTATAAACAATAAAGAATGCACCCTAAATTAAGGTACATTCTTTTTCATTTGGTTCTTTTATTTCTAATAATCTAAATATTTTCCTTTGTTCGCTTGATATCTCTGTTAGTAATGATGTATCTTTATCAAATTCAATTCTAGCTATTTTTTGTACTTCTTTTAGTACTTCGTTAATTGAATATTCTTTTACTATCCCTCTTTGTATTACCATATTATATAAATATGTTTTTAATATTAATGCAATGAATACTATAAACATTTTACCTCTTAATGTGTTTTCATTATGTATTCTTAATCTTCTAAAGTCTAAATCATTCTTCATATTATCAAATGATTTTTCTACTACATCTTTTCTTCTATAAGTATTGAATACATCTTTAACGTTAGTTAGATCATTACTTATTATTACCATATATCCTTCATATTTCATTTCTTCTTCAATTACATTATCTAATATTTCTATTGTTAGCTTTCTTTTGTTAATGGTGAAGTATTTAGAATATTCATCTAATTCTTTAGGTAGTCTATTGTACTTAGTTACATATTCTTCGAATTCTTTTTTCTTTCTCATAACATTAGACATGATTCTATTTTCAGCGTCATTTCTTTTGTCATCATCAAACATAATATGATAATGTACAGTATATTCTTTTGATATATCATCTTTTAGAATCTTCCATTTATCTTTTATAGTTTCACCATATATTAATTCATTCATAGCTATAATTTTTGATGGCTTTTTAATAGTATCCCTAACTAATTCCACCCTAGATTGTGCAACAGCGGATTTAAAAGGTATAGCAATAGTGAATTTTTTCTTAGCTTCTAGCATATCAGATATATTTTGATCACTATAAAAGCCTTTATCCATTACAAACTTTATATTTTTAATCCCTAAAACATCACAATACGTTAACATATTCTTTAATGTCTTAACATCTTTAATAGACCAAGGATATTGATTATAAAATATTGGTAAATTAGAACTTTCACCAAAAAACATTCCCATATTAATTTGAGGTAATTTTTCTTTATCTCTATTACAACCAAGTTCAACCATATCAATTAATTTTGAATAAGAAGATATTGAAGTTATATCAAAAGCAATATATTCATTCTCTAATCTATGCTTTACCCACTCCTTAAAGAATTCTAATTTTTTTTCTTCATCGATAGTTTTTAGAAAATTAGATATATATTGACTAGATAAATTAGTTTTTAAAACTGCATCATTAAGTTCTAACCATTTAGGAGCATTAGATAATGATGAATCTTCACAGCATATATAATAAACTAGAGTTATAAACACATCATATTCATCATTAAATATATTTCTTAAAATATTGTTAATTCCTATTTTCTCACCAACACTATTTAATAAATAAGTGTTACCAAAAGCTTTAGATAGTTTAGGCGGTAATGCTTCTAAAGGCTTTTTGTCATACATTATTCTATTACCATCTTTAGTTATTTTACCGACACAACTACGTTTGTATTTATATATTTTCTTTTCTTTATCCCAAGTAGTTTTATTAGTGTATAAATAAGTAGTACCATTACCATTTTTAACTTCGATTAGTTTAGCCATATAAATCACCTCTATACGTGTATAATTCTTATAGGGAATTTAGGTAGATGATTATGGAGGCTCTTTGAGTCTCTTTTTTTGTTTATTATTGAAAAATTTAGATATTTATGGTAAAATTTAGACATGAATGACTAAAAATGTGATTAATGTCAAAAAAAGGGAGGTTTAGTTGTGAATTTAGATGAAATAAAAAAGATTGCTATTAACTATTTGGAAGAAAAAAGAATAGAAGGCGATTATTTGGAATATAAAAAATCACATCACATGAAAGATAAAATACTTAAAACATTATGCTCTTTCAGCAATAATTTAATGAATAGAAATATGTGTATGTTATTTATTGGCGTTGAAGAGCATAGTGAACCCGAATTAAAAGGAACGCCTATTAGACCTATTTTAGGTTATGATGAATGTGAACTGGAAACAGTAGAAAAATCTATTAAATCTTTATTGAGTTATATCAAGCCAAAAATTAATTTTGATATGACTAATGCAAAAATAGATAATAGATATTTCGTTATTGTTGCATTCACATTAAATAATAATGGTCCTTATGAAGTATTAGAGAAAGCTGAAAAAGATAAGACAATTAGATTAAAACGTGGTAGATATGTTAGAGTAGAAAGAGAGTCACGTTTAGCAACTGTGAAAGAAGAATATGAATTATTAAGAAAGTTTTCTAATTATCATTTCACGGAAGAATTATCTAAAAATGCAACTCTTGATGATTTAGAAGTTGATTATATAAGGGAATACTTAAATCAAATATCTAATCGCAATAATACTAGCATTTTATCAAAACAAAAAATGGCTCAAAATATGGAATTGATTGATCCAACTACAAATATGGTAAAAAACTTTGCTATTTTGATGTTTGCAAGAAATCCAGAAAAGTTTATACCATATTCATATGTAGAATTGATATACAAGAGTAGTTATGGAGAATCCATAATGACATCTAAAGAATATCGTGGACCAATTTGGAAACAAGTAAAAAACGTAATGGATGATATTAAAAATAAATATTTAAAATCAGTAACATTACGTATTGAAGATAAACTGGAAAGTGAAACAATATATAATTATCCTTATTCTACAGTAGAAGAATTAGTAACTAATGCTATTGTTCACAAAAATTATGAAAATCCAAGGACTATTCAAATTTATGTATATGAAAATTCAATTGTAATAACAAATTATAATAGACCAATTCCCCCAATAACTATTAATGATTTAAATACAAAAGAATCATTTCCAAATAGAATGTATGAAAATCCATCAATTAGAGAAATGTTTAAGTCTCTAGATTTAATAGAATCATTTGGATCAGGCATTGGAAAAGCCAAAAGAGCAATGATTGAAAATGGAAGCGAAATGTTCCATTTTGATGAATATGATGAAAATATAGATATAACATCAGTAACTATACCAATTAACGAAAAATTTGTTAAATATGCAAGTAAACTAAAATATTTAAACATTGAAAGAACAAATTTAGACATTGAAAGTCAAAATTTAGACATTGAAAGTCAAAATTTAGACATTAAGATTAATAGTAAAGATATTATTGGTATAATTAATGAATCAAAATTTACTCCAACAATCAAAAAAACTTTAATAAAAATATATACTAAATATTTTAATTCCATCTTTGGTCGTGGAGATATAGTAGAGTACTTAAATTGTTCTAATGGATCTGGAACTAATTACATTAATTACTTAATTGAATTAAAAATTATTATTTCAGTTAGTGGTAAGGGCAAAGGAAAATATAAATTTGTCTAATAAAAACATTGTAAATCAATTATTATATAACTGATAGTAGTTGAAGCATTATTTACATGAATAAATAATATCAATTATACCATTATTATTTAAGTGGAATAGTTTGTGAATAAAATCAAAAGAGTATATAGAAAAAAATTCAAATGTACTCAAACAAGACTGTAATAATATTAGTGATTTGTATTGCTACTATAAGTATGATAAACTAAACTTCAAAGTGAACTGTAGTTTGATATTTTATCAATAGCATTAATTAAATGAGAAGCTGTTTATGATTAAATGTTATTTGATGAGGGGAAACATGATTGTTTAGCATTTGTTATTGCCCAACAATTTTTTAATAAATCAAGTATTATTTAGATAATTAAAGAGTATATTATGGTTTTTAAATGTTTTATAGGGAGAGTATATATATTTCAATTGACAAGAGACCAAAGTTTTACTGTTGTTTGTAATATTAGAATGCCAATAGATAATGATAAGGAAAAAGTAGGAACAGGTATTTTTATTTGTAATGATGATAAAGCTTAATTAATTGGTGTATCCCTTTATTATGTGAAAAATGAAAAATATTTCAAAAAGTAAAAATAAAACAACTCGTATTCTTCCGTAGGATTTAGTCGTTTAAAGATAAGGCTATAGAGTTGGATATCAACATAAAAATAGGAGTTTAAATAACAAGTTAACTACCATCAGAGCTACAAAAAACTGCTTGTAGAGGTTTGCTACTTCAATTAACACAGAATTGTAGTGATTTGCAACTGATAGTTGCGAAAGTTCAAGGTACACTTGGTTGTATGCAACTGCTATTTTCACTATAATATAACCATAGAATGTCATAAGGCAGTCTAAAAATAAGGAGGAAAGAATTATGATCTTAGCAGACAAAATCATCGAACTACGTAAACAAAACAATTGGTCGCAGGAGGAACTAGCTGAAAAACTAGGAGTAAGCAGACAGGCAATTTCTAAATGGGAAAGTGCACAAAGCATACCTGATCTAGAACGAATTCTTGCGATGAGCCATCTTTTTGGAGTTAGTACAGACTATCTTATAAAAGATGAGATTGAATCTAGAGTTATTCAAGAAGAGAAAGAAGAATCTGGAAGTCCTCTTCGTAGGTTAAGTATGGAAGAAGCAAATGCATTTCTTAAAGTTAAATTGCAAAGTGCAAAATCGATTGCTTTTGGGGTTTGGCTTTGTATTATGGCGGCTATTCCACCGATTCTATTTGCAATTTGGAATGAACAAGCTTTTGCTGAGCCACTTGGTATCATTATTTCTGCATTCATTGTTGCTGGTGCAGTTACTATTTTTCTATTAAATGGATTTAAGTTAAAACCTTTTCAATGGATGGAGAAAGAACCGTTTGAAACAGCATACGGTATTGACGGTATGGTCAAAGAACGACTTCAGAATTTTATGCCGAAATTCATGGTTCGTATTGTTGTTGGCGTTGTGCTTTGCATTATTGCAATAGCAACCTTTGTAGCCTCAGATTTTTTACCACAACTTATTCAAATTGAACAAAATGTCATAGTAGCTATTGGCTTGGCAATCGTAGCGATTGCTGTTTATCTATTTGTTAGTGGAAGTACTGTTCGAGGAGCTTTTTTAAGGTTGTTACAGGAGGATGATTATCACCCTGACAAGAAGGTGTTGAATAAAAAGATTGAGCCAATTGCGGGTGTCTATTGGATTGTTACAACTGCCATTTACCTAGCTTATAGTTTTATTACGATGAAATGGGAATATAGTTGGATTGTTTGGCCAGTTGCAGGAATACTTTTTGGTGCTTTATATATCGTACTAGAATTGATTTACGGAAAAAAAACAAATAAATAAATGATGATAATCATTATTAAAACTCTGAAAGGTTTTTAAATACCCAGTCTCATTAAAGAACTGGGTTTTTTTAATCTGTATTATTCTTTTTTCATTTTTGTGTTATAATCATTATTAGAGGTTTTAACTATGAAAAAGTTCGCATTTACAATCTTTCTTACCCTTTTGATAATCGCTATTTGTGGATGTCGAAAAGTAGAAACACCAACAGTGATAGGTTTAGAAATCAAATCTTACCCCGTACAATTGGAATACGTTCTTGGAGAAGAATTAGACTTAACAGGTTTGGAGGTATATCAGTTACTATCTGATCATTCTAAAGTTCTTTTCACTGATTATAGTGTTTCTTATAATCCCTTGGTTTTAGGACAAAACGAAATTAAAATCTATTACCTAGATTTTAGTTCTTCCTTTTACATCAATATCGTAGAACCAATAAATATTGTTGGATTAGAAATCAAAACTTTACCGGTTAAACTGGAATATTTTCTTGGGGATGGTCTAGATTTAACAGGACTTATAGTTTATCAAGTATTCTCAGATGGTTCTAAAGTTGAGTTTACAAACTATGAAATATCTTATGAACCCTTGATTTTAGGAGAAAATGAAATTAACGTCAATTACTTAGATTTTAATTGTTCCTTTTCGATCAAGGTTATCGAAAAAGTAAAACATTTATTATATGATTATCCCGATTATTCAAACTATACTATTCAATCAATTCATGTCGATGATTATATAAAAAAGATAGAGAATGTAAAATATGGAGGCCCACG
>Ga0209606_1005798_pt1 | contig 10487 bp, 17 predicted proteins | sample AD_UKC057_MetaG_FD_184412 | JGI IMG/M metagenome (GOLD analysis project Ga0209606, IMG submission 184412) | Active sludge microbial communities of municipal wastewater-treating anaerobic digesters from USA - AD_UKC057_MetaG (SPAdes) (version 2) | ecosystem: Engineered > Bioreactor > Anaerobic >...
GACGGCGACAGTGGCAACGGAGCGCGAGGCGCCGACACGTTTCACCCACGTCGATCCGTTCGAGGATACTGAAAGTGAGCACGCGCGCGCGGTATTCCTGGCGCGCTACGGAGTTTCACCCACGTCGATCCGTTCGAGGATACTGAAAGCTGATGGTCACGCCAGGCATGTAGGCGAAATGGAGGTTTCACCCACGTCGATCCGTTCGAGGATACTGAAAGCACATCGCGCCATTCACCATCCGGCCCGCACCAGTAGGTTTCACCCACGTCGATCCGTTCGAGGATACTGAAAGGCAAGCAGCCGCCAGAATCCGAGCGCGCCCTGGGAAGTTTCACCCACGTCGATCCGTTCGAGGATACTGAAAGGAAGTGGAGAAAATCTTGATGTCGGATGAAGACAAGTTTCACCCACGTCGATCCGTTCGAGGATACTGAAAGGCCCGGTCTTGGCCACATACGAGCCCGGCCCGCCCCATTGTTTCACCCACGTCGATCCGTTCGAGGATACTGAAAGACGAGGGCGAGCAGGAGCGGGCCATCAAGGACGTGGACGTTTCACCCACGTCGATCCGTTCGAGGATACTGAAAGTCCTGCGTGGCCGGAGGGCTACGTGCAGGGCACGTTGTTTCACCCACGTCGATCCGTTCGAGGATACTGAAAGTCGCGCTCATCGGTGGCGCTTAAGACGGAGGGCAATGTCGTTTCACCCACGTCGATCCGTTCGAGGATACTGAAAGGCAACCGCGCAGAGCGTTTGGTCAACACCTGAAACGTTTCACCCACGTCGATCCGTTCGAGGATACTGAAAGTTCAAGCAAGGAGCACAGAAATGGACCAAAAAATTTGTTTCACCCACGTCGATCCGTTCGAGGATACTGAAAGTTCGTGTCCCCGTCAACCGGCCAGATCGCCGTTCCTGTTTCACCCACGTCGATCCGTTCGAGGATACTGAAAGATCTCAATGCTTCGCGCGTGTGATTGATAAAATACTCTTGTTTCACCCACGTCGATCCGTTCGAGGATACTGAAAGATCCATTCGGTGTATGCTGGTGGAATGGCCTCATCCGTTTCACCCACGTCGATCCGTTCGAGGATACTGAAAGCGCTGCGCTACGAGCCTGCCGCCGGCAAGCCGCAGTTGGTTTCACCCACGTCGATCCGTTCGAGGATACTGAAAGTACAAGGTGCGCCTCTCCTACTACGCCGGCCGCGAATGTTTCACCCACGTCGATCCGTTCGAGGATACTGAAAGGACCTTGCAGGGCAGCCCGGAAGTCTGGGCGCAACAGGGTTTCACCCACGTCGATCCGTTCGAGGATACTGAAAGTGGCTTTACGAATGATCATCTTCCAAATCCCCCTCGGGTTTCACCCACGTCGATCCGTTCGAGGATACTGAAAGGGCGATGTCTGGGAGAGCGTTGTAGCGCTGGTAATGGTTTCACCCACGTCGATCCGTTCGAGGATACTGAAAGTCCCTTGCGCCATGGACTCGAAACTGTCGCGGATGGAGTTTCACCCACGTCGATCCGTTCGAGGATACTGAAAGGTCCATATCTCCCCTTTCTGGCATGAACCTACCACGAAGTTTCACCCACGTCGATCCGTTCGAGGATACTGAAAGCAGCGCAGGCGTTCGCCCTCCGCAGGCCACCTGACATGTTTCACCCACGTCGATCCGTTCGAGGATACTGAAAGAGCCGATGTCCACCCAGATCGTGCCGTCGACGCTGGTGTTTCACCCACGTCGATCCGTTCGAGGATACTGAAAGATGGTGATTTCCTTGCTTTCCAGCGCGTCAAGTCCGGTTTCACCCACGTCGATCCGTTCGAGGATACTGAAAGTTCCCATATATACCCCCCACGTCATCCGCCCTTTTTTGTTTCACCCACGTCGATCCGTTCGAGGATACTGAAAGTCGAAAACCACCGGGCGCCGGGTGTCCTGCAATACCGTTTCACCCACGTCGATCCGTTCGAGGATACTGAAAGCACCCGCCGCACACACCAGCAACACGCGCCTATCTGTTTCACCCACGTCGATCCGTTCGAGGATACTGAAAGGCGCCCCATCCACGACGGCGAGCTGGCGCTCTGGGGTTTCACCCACGTCGATCCGTTCGAGGATACTGAAAGAGGGCAGCGTGGCGATGATCGGCACACCTTCGAGAAGTTTCACCCACGTCGATCCGTTCGAGGATACTGAAAGCGCCCGCCGCCCCCCGCAACGTCAGACGGCAGGAGGAGTTTCACCCACGTCGATCCGTTCGAGGATACTGAAAGTGTTTGCGCTCATCGGCATTACGCTGGTGCTAATTGCGTTTCACCCACGTCGATCCGTTCGAGGATACTGAAAGTGGAGGAGCCCGCCCCATGACGAAGCTCAGCGTCGTTTCACCCACGTCGATCCGTTCGAGGATACTGAAAGCCCGGCGTTGTGGCGTTCTGCCGGTGGCATCCGGTTGTTTCACCCACGTCGATCCGTTCGAGGATACTGAAAGCTTAGACGGACACGATCGCGTAGGTGAGAATCCCGTCGTTTCACCCACGTCGATCCGTTCGAGGATACTGAAAGACACACGATGCGGGTGGGGACGCAAAAGAGCACGCGTTTCACCCACGTCGATCCGTTCGAGGATACTGAAAGTCTGACCGCTGACAAGATAAGTACTGCAGAGAAAACGTTTCACCCACGTCGATCCGTTCGAGGATACTGAAAGATTATCGCTGCGGCACAGTTGAACCGTAATGCCGAGGGTTTCACCCACGTCGATCCGTTCGAGGATACTGAAAGAGTTGCACGTTGGCTTTTATCGTGTCACCGTCAATGAGTTTCACCCACGTCGATCCGTTCGAGGATACTGAAAGCAGCGCCAACGTGGGACCTCGCACCCGTTCCAGGCTGTTTCACCCACGTCGATCCGTTCGAGGATACTGAAAGCCCATCGCCGTCACCAACGTTAGCACGCTGTTCACGTTTCACCCACGTCGATCCGTTCGAGGATACTGAAAGTCGTAAACCCCTTTCGCTAACTGAACTTCGACACATTAAGTTTCACCCACGTCGATCCGTTCGAGGATACTGAAAGCGAACTTGAAAAGATTATCAAGTTTGAGACCCAAATGAGTTTCACCCACGTCGATCCGTTCGAGGATACTGAAAGGTAACGGGAGAAAGGCATCTGACAGGAAGAGCATCGTTTCACCCACGTCGATCCGTTCGAGGATACTGAAAGTATGAATTGGGATGAGAGGTGGAGATGTTATCATCATGTTTCACCCACGTCGATCCGTTCGAGGATACTGAAAGCGCCTCGAATTCTAAAGAAGAGGTTTCACATCATCAGTTTCACCCACGTCGATCCGTTCGAGGATACTGAAAGGGCGACTCAGGCCTGGTGTCTGGCCGGTGGCGTGATTCGTTTCACCCACGTCGATCCGTTCGAGGATACTGAAAGTGACTTGAAGTTGGATAATCTCTTCAAGTTCGAAGGTTTCACCCACGTCGATCCGTTCGAGGATACTGAAAGGTACATCACCCCACCTCAGACACCAGACTCAAACTTGTTTCACCCACGTCGATCCGTTCGAGGATACTGAAAGGCTGCCCGGCGCGGGTGGGGGGGGTTGGGGGGGGCTGTAAGTTTCACCCACGTCGATCCGTTCGAGGATACTGAAAGGTACTGGAGGAGGACCGAAAACACGAATGAAAAACCGTTTCACCCACGTCGATCCGTTCGAGGATACTGAAAGTGCAGAAGACGCCGGCGCACCTATCGCAGGCGATTCGTTTCACCCACGTCGATCCGTTCGAGGATACTGAAAGGTAGGCTTGAGTTTTCGGCGCAGGTGGGTCCTTGGACGTTTCACCCACGTCGATCCGTTCGAGGATACTGAAAGTTCACCAGGGTCGAAGCTGTCAGGGGGTTCAAGAAATTGTTTCACCCACGTCGATCCGTTCGAGGATACTGAAAGTGGCTACGTGGCGAAATACGTAGCCAAGACGGACGACTCGTTTCACCCACGTCGATCCGTTCGAGGATACTGAAAGACACCAGATTTCCGCGCACACCGGCCAGCAATGAGTTTCACCCACGTCGATCCGTTCGAGGATACTGAAAGGTCAAGTCATATCCCGCGCAATCCCACGAGTGCACACGTTTCACCCACGTCGATCCGTTCGAGGATACTGAAAGAGCGTGAGCATAATCATGACAGGTACGATGATACTCGAGTTTCACCCACGTCGATCCGTTCGAGGATACTGAAAGCGTGTTCCGTGAAGAGCGAAAACCCCCGCCCCGAGGTTTCACCCACGTCGATCCGTTCGAGGATACTGAAAGAGCCAAGTTCATCTATCAAGACGGCGCAATCCTCGAGTTTCACCCACGTCGATCCGTTCGAGGATACTGAAAGCAAGGTGAAAGTGCGGCGCCCCACGCCGCTGAAATTCGGTTTCACCCACGTCGATCCGTTCGAGGATACTGAAAGGCTGAGTCTGAGCGCGCCATCGAATCCTGCGGATGGGTTTCACCCACGTCGATCCGTTCGAGGATACTGAAAGGAGGCGAAGGAGGTTCGGTAGAAAAAAGGCTTTTGTTGTTTCACCCACGTCGATCCGTTCGAGGATACTGAAAGCGAGCGAGTCTTCTTTCCCATCACCCAGGTAGTGAAACGTTTCACCCACGTCGATCCGTTCGAGGATACTGAAAGTCATTCCTGCTCAAATTCCCGGGGTCGAGTTTCACGTTTCACCCACGTCGATCCGTTCGAGGATACTGAAAGCTGTGACACCCCCTGCACGCTCTCAAGCACCCAGCCAAGTTTCACCCACGTCGATCCGTTCGAGGATACTGAAAGACGACTACTACTGTCACAGTGACTGTTGGCGTTTCTGTTTCACCCACGTCGATCCGTTCGAGGATACTGAAAGGGCTTTGGGGTGGATGCCGTACATCGCTACCGCTGTTGTTTCACCCACGTCGATCCGTTCGAGGATACTGAAAGACCCCTGAACCCCAGGTCATCGGCGCGGAAGCTTACACGTTTCACCCACGTCGATCCGTTCGAGGATACTGAAAGTTTTCTTGCCCTTGCCCTTTTTCGTCTGGGGCTCCGCAGTTTCACCCACGTCGATCCGTTCGAGGATACTGAAAGATCTCGAAACTGAACACATTGGCGCGCCCCCGCCCATGTTTCACCCACGTCGATCCGTTCGAGGATACTGAAAGAGCGTGAATTGCGCAACGGGATGCTGCGCGTCGCGCCCCAAGTTTCACCCACGTCGATCCGTTCGAGGATACTGAAAGTTCATTGACGCCGATGAAGTTGAAACCGCGCGCGCTTGTTTCACCCACGTCGATCCGTTCGAGGATACTGAAAGGGGCGAGTGAGCACCCGGAGGCGCGCCCGCTGCTGAAGTTTCACCCACGTCGATCCGTTCGAGGATACTGAAAGTGATAGAGCCTATCCCGACGCGCTCTTCATCCTCAGTTTCACCCACGTCGATCCGTTCGAGGATACTGAAAGTGCTGCAGGAGTTGAGCGAACTGTCGCGTGCACAAAATGTTTCACCCACGTCGATCCGTTCGAGGATACTGAAAGTGTGTGCAGGATAGACTGACCGCCCGGTCTTCAGGCGTTTCACCCACGTCGATCCGTTCGAGGATACTGAAAGTCAAAGACCTCCCAGATGATAATTTCGCGGCTTATTGTTTCACCCACGTCGATCCGTTCGAGGATACTGAAAGAAACGCTTTTTCGCAAAGATGACGGGCATCTTGTAGTTTCACCCACGTCGATCCGTTCGAGGATACTGAAAGGCCAGCAATGAGTTGATGAGCACCGGATTCCATTCGTTTCACCCACGTCGATCCGTTCGAGGATACTGAAAGAGGGCATTAACTAGCCCTGAATAACCAGCGCCGATGAGTTTCACCCACGTCGATCCGTTCGAGGATACTGAAAGACATATCGCACCGGCCGCCCTATCTGCTGCTCAATGTTGTTTCACCCACGTCGATCCGTTCGAGGATACTGAAAGGGTAGCCGTGCCAGCATCATACATGCCGAATACCGTGGTTTCACCCACGTCGATCCGTTCGAGGATACTGAAAGTCTCATCGCTCGCGCTCCCTCGCTTTCGGCACGAATGGTTTCACCCACGTCGATCCGTTCGAGGATACTGAAAGGTCGCCAACACCTCCTTGGGCAGCGCCACGGTTGTGTTTCACCCACGTCGATCCGTTCGAGGATACTGAAAGTTGAGCAGAACGGGCTCTGGGTACGCGCGGCGTGCGTTTCACCCACGTCGATCCGTTCGAGGATACTGAAAGCAACCGCATTCACGCACATCTGCTCGATGCGCAGCGGTTTCACCCACGTCGATCCGTTCGAGGATACTGAAAGGAAATAGAAATTCTAAACGCACGCTGACGTCGTTTGGTTTCACCCACGTCGATCCGTTCGAGGATACTGAAAGAACGGGAACAGATTGAACGAGCGCTCGGCTTCCAAAACGTTTCACCCACGTCGATCCGTTCGAGGATACTGAAAGACAGTAACAGTAACCGTCGTCGTCGTTGGCCCCTCGGTTTCACCCACGTCGATCCGTTCGAGGATACTGAAAGGCCGACCAAAGGGATAGACGCAATAAAAGAAAGTGTCGTTTCACCCACGTCGATCCGTTCGAGGATACTGAAAGTGCTCGCGGGCGTGCGCGGCAATCTAGTGTAATCAGTTTCACCCACGTCGATCCGTTCGAGGATACTGAAAGTCAAACGGGCCGCGTGCACGGCCCGAATGGGGAAGTGGTTTCACCCACGTCGATCCGTTCGAGGATACTGAAAGGCTTGACACCGAGCGTTATTTTCTTCGGTACGTAGTGTTTCACCCACGTCGATCCGTTCGAGGATACTGAAAGATCCCGACGCACTCTTCATCCTCACCGTGCGCGATGTGGTTTCACCCACGTCGATCCGTTCGAGGATACTGAAAGCCGCGATTTCACGGCCGCGTAAAACCACAACTTCATGTTTCACCCACGTCGATCCGTTCGAGGATACTGAAAGTCAGCGCGGCGTGATCATCATGCACGTCGGTGACATGTTTCACCCACGTCGATCCGTTCGAGGATACTGAAAGTAGTCATCCAGCGCGGTCAGCAGCCCACCCACGCAGGTTTCACCCACGTCGATCCGTTCGAGGATACTGAAAGGCCACGCCGGTCGCAATCGCCAATATCGGTACCCTGTTCGTTTCACCCACGTCGATCCGTTCGAGGATACTGAAAGTCGGCGAGTGTGGGTGCGCCGGCGCCTTCGTCGGAGCAGTTTCACCCACGTCGATCCGTTCGAGGATACTGAAAGATTGGCCCGTCGAGCGCGGGCGCTCGTTCCTCGAATCGTTTCACCCACGTCGATCCGTTCGAGGATACTGAAAGGTCCTATGCCGCTTCCTACTCCTACGCCGACTCCTTGTTTCACCCACGTCGATCCGTTCGAGGATACTGAAAGCTGCTGAATGAAATATTGGAGGCGTTACGTGGCTGACGTTTCACCCACGTCGATCCGTTCGAGGATACTGAAAGGGCGGCAACCTTGCCGTATGCACTGGCGTTCAGTGGTTTCACCCACGTCGATCCGTTCGAGGATACTGAAAGCTGCACGTCTAGTTTTACCACGCGCACGGGGTATGGTTTCACCCACGTCGATCCGTTCGAGGATACTGAAAGTCGGGAAGGCCGGATGCTTCATCACCGGCATTACTGTTTCACCCACGTCGATCCGTTCGAGGATACTGAAAGTTGTACACGCAAGCACTTGACCCGGACATCAAGCGGGTTTCACCCACGTCGATCCGTTCGAGGATACTGAAAGGAGTGTTCCAGGTAGGCGACGCTCTGCGTGGCGACTTGTTTCACCCACGTCGATCCGTTCGAGGATACTGAAAGGACGCTTGTGGGCGATGGCAATGTCGCCGACCTCGAGCGTTTCACCCACGTCGATCCGTTCGAGGATACTGAAAGGTTATACAATAGAAGCATACCGACGAGGGAGGTTATAAAAGTTTCACCCACGTCGATCCGTTCGAGGATACTGAAAGGTGCGCACCTCGATTGCCACGGTTGACCAGGTGTCAGGTTTCACCCACGTCGATCCGTTCGAGGATACTGAAAGCGGTAATTTCATGGCTGTTGGCAGTGATGGCGTTAGCAGTTTCACCCACGTCGATCCGTTCGAGGATACTGAAAGATGAGTTGGTCAACGATAGTTGCAATGTGAGTCCACAGTTTCACCCACGTCGATCCGTTCGAGGATACTGAAAGTGTTACAGTTTACGGGTAGCCCGCCTCGGTTACGATGTTTCACCCACGTCGATCCGTTCGAGGATACTGAAAGAAAATCAGCAACAGTATCGAGCGTGTATTTTTCGATGTTTCACCCACGTCGATCCGTTCGAGGATACTGAAAGATCCATACCAGCAATGCGATACCAAACACCGCTTGAGTTTCACCCACGTCGATCCGTTCGAGGATACTGAAAGACTGCCAGGAACACGCCGCCCCGGGAGATTGCAACGGTTTCACCCACGTCGATCCGTTCGAGGATACTGAAAGCGCGTCCATCTCATCATCTCCTTTGCTGATTTTGGTATAGTTTCACCCACGTCGATCCGTTCGAGGATACTGAAAGAAAAGCGCGCTGGGGGGCGGCAGTGAATGATGGGTGGGGTTTCACCCACGTCGATCCGTTCGAGGATACTGAAAGTGGGTGAAGCATTCGCAGAAGCCCTTGGGGCACAGTGTATGTTTCACCCACGTCGATCCGTTCGAGGATACTGAAAGAGCATTGACCCGGAGGCCACGAGCGCGCACTGCAGTGTTTCACCCACGTCGATCCGTTCGAGGATACTGAAAGAGTGCCAGCCCGCCCAACTACTGGACGTTCCGGGTCGTTTCACCCACGTCGATCCGTTCGAGGATACTGAAAGTTCACTGCTTTTGAGGTATTTCTCGTAGTGCTCGGGTTTCACCCACGTCGATCCGTTCGAGGATACTGAAAGGTTCTCATTCTCCGGCCCTTCCCTAGTCTTCCCAGTTATGTTTCACCCACGTCGATCCGTTCGAGGATACTGAAAGTGCGCCGTGCGGTTGCGTGTGGCGTCTGTCGCTAACGCGTTTCACCCACGTCGATCCGTTCGAGGATACTGAAAGCTAGAAGGTGTCGCATCTCCTGAAGGGATACTGATGTTTCACCCACGTCGATCCGTTCGAGGATACTGAAAGGCGGGCTTTCGCCCACGCCTGGAGTTACCACCCCGGTGTTTCACCCACGTCGATCCGTTCGAGGATACTGAAAGACGCCCACGCTGCAATGCGCGCTCGTGGCCTCCGGGTCGTTTCACCCACGTCGATCCGTTCGAGGATACTGAAAGGTTTCTGGTCTCTGGTTCTGGGTGGCTCATGGGTAGTTTCACCCACGTCGATCCGTTCGAGGATACTGAAAGTTGAAAATAGAGACTAAGATGGCACCAACACCGGCAGGTTTCACCCACGTCGATCCGTTCGAGGATACTGAAAGTTTTAAACCTCCTGAGGATTTTGGGGTACTTTCACTCGTTTCACCCACGTCGATCCGTTCGAGGATACTGAAAGCTAATAGTTTGATAGGGGAGGAGAAAAGAAATGAAGTTTCACCCACGTCGATCCGTTCGAGGATACTGAAAGGTACATAAGTTCAACGTGATGATGGTGATATTCTTTGGTTTCACCCACGTCGATCCGTTCGAGGATACTGAAAGGCCATTCACCCCCATGGTATCCATGCAGTTTTTCTCCAAGTTTCACCCACGTCGATCCGTTCGAGGATACTGAAAGATGGGGTTTTGACCCTGCTTACGCAGGTGGGAACTCGTGTTTCACCCACGTCGATCCGTTCGAGGATACTGAAAGTCCGCAGACGCCTGCAGGAGATGCTGGACTACATTTGTTTCACCCACGTCGATCCGTTCGAGGATACTGAAAGGCGCCAGCCCCAGCGCATTGTTGAACCATCCAGACTTGTTTCACCCACGTCGATCCGTTCGAGGATACTGAAAGGTCGTTGTCGCTGGCATAATGGATATAGCGCGCGTCGTTTCACCCACGTCGATCCGTTCGAGGATACTGAAAGGGATTGCCTCCGGGTCAATCAAGAGCGCGCCCAGCACGTTTCACCCACGTCGATCCGTTCGAGGATACTGAAAGGTCAAGCCCGTAGCGGTAGACATCCTCACCGGCTCAGTTTCACCCACGTCGATCCGTTCGAGGATACTGAAAGGCGCAGCCTTCCACGCCGCGGGCAAGCCTCGCGCAAAGTTTCACCCACGTCGATCCGTTCGAGGATACTGAAAGTGGGCTTCACAGACACGCCAGGCTTGAGCCGCCCAGTTTCACCCACGTCGATCCGTTCGAGGATACTGAAAGCCTCTCCGACTCCTGCTT
>Ga0209606_1005810_pt1 | contig 10473 bp, 3 predicted proteins | sample AD_UKC057_MetaG_FD_184412 | JGI IMG/M metagenome (GOLD analysis project Ga0209606, IMG submission 184412) | Active sludge microbial communities of municipal wastewater-treating anaerobic digesters from USA - AD_UKC057_MetaG (SPAdes) (version 2) | ecosystem: Engineered > Bioreactor > Anaerobic >...
TTCTTCATCTGTCAGCTTTTCTTTGGTTGTCTTGATAGTCTTATTCTCAAAAGAAAGAAAGGGATTCTTTTCCGGTGTTATCAGATTTTCTTGTATTGCCCTGTTTACAATTGTTTTGAATATACGTAAATTCAAAGCTATTGTATTTGGATGCAGCATCTTTTCCGGTTCCCTTTTATTGTGAAGGGTGTGAAGATAAGACTTGAATTTTGACAAAAGAGCAGGAGAAAGTTCAGCAAATGGCAGATCAGCTTTCTTATTCTTCTTTAAAAAGTCTTCCAGCTTATTGCAGAAGCCATTATATTTTCTCCAGTTCCTAATTCCCCCTTCATTAAAAATATCCTTTGTTCTTTCTTTGGCAAAATTCAGAAAGGAAGACGGATTCCCCTTTTCCTTAATTACTGAAGCTAGCATTTCAGTCGTTCCAAGTCCATCTTTGTCAAGCTTGCGAAAGGCTTCCTTACTCCTTTCCAAATCTTCCACCAAAATTTCATTCCACTTTTTGAATTTTGGTTCGGATTGCCTAATCCACTTGTCCTGCTTTGCTCTTGGATTGAAGTCAGACCTTTTAATAATTGCTATTGAGGTCTTTATTCTTTTATGTTTCCGGTTTTGAGTTATGCGAAGATATATCGGATATCTTCCCATCCGATTTGGCCTGTTGCTGACTTCAAAAGTAAATGTTGCCATATTCCGGTTTGTTGTTCAGATGTAAATATAGTCAAAATAACTTCTGCTGAAACAAGTGCTGAAACATTTTTGATATTCTATTACTTTTTATTACTTTTACCAACGCACTATACAAGTGGTATTTAACTGATTTATTGCCATTTTAAGCACAAATAAAAGGTGCTAAAAAGTTGAATTTGTAGTCTTGTCCTGGGCACAAATACCAAAAATGAAAACCCTGCATATCAAAGAGTTGCAGGGTTTTGTTTTTTATTAACTGAAACTATACTGAAACATTTTCTTTTTACTCCAGTATCGCTTTGATCAAACAATCTTTCAGATCGGTATAATACTGAATGTTGATTTTGGTAATCATTTCATCAGAGAGTTCATTCAATTGTTTTCTGGCGTTTAGGGGAATGAGCAGTGTAGTCGCTCCCTTTTCAACCGCCAATTCAGCCAGGTTCACCGCATTGTAAATGGTATCAAGTGATCCGCCCAGATTCAGTTGGCCTACAATGATCAATCCACCTTTTATATGTTTCTCAAGCATGGAGCTGCATAGTCCAATTAAGACTGCCATCCCCATTCCATTACCACTTTTAGATGCATCGAAAGCTCTCAGCTGCACAGAGAACTCGTGATTTCTGGAATCTCTATCTCCCACTAATTCCTTAGCTTTACTGTACAGGTTTTGCTCAGCATAACGCACACATTCCTGAAATGCTGGGGGAGCAGGTTTGTTTAATATTTTCACACCAGAGCCGGGCATCGCATTGATTTCAATTTTGTATAAGCCGGTGGGTTCGTCATGATTACCTCCCATGTTTATGGTCCAAATCTGCCCGGGAGGCATGGGGTCTTCGCCAATAGTGTTTTCACTGTGAATTTCAGGTGTTGTAACAAATGTTTCCACACCATCTTCTCCTATACGATAGCTAAAATGAGTATTACGAAATTCCGCAGATCCTACTCTTTTCTGCTGTTCTTTCACTCTTCTTCTATATTCAAGAGCTATTTTTACAGCCCATTCCAGGAGTTCGTCAGAAACAGGTGCTTCGGGATCAGGTTGCATCAACTTCAACAATCCATTTAGTGTCTTATTCACCGAAGAGGTATCACGACCGCTTAAAGCCCCGCCATAATCAATACGATGTAGCACAGATGATAATCTGCTGACATCTCTCATCCGAGTCCAGCACTCTGCCAGGAAATCACTCACCATCCCAAAATGCTCAGTTAAATATGTCTTATTCAATTTTGGGAAATCCCATCCCGGAACAAACGCATGAATACGATCCATGAAGGCTGTATCATCACGCATTTCTTTGGGCATAGGTCCAAAGAGGTGACTAACTCGTTGCTGATGCTCTACATCCACATCAAAGTTGCCTACCATGGCTATTCCTCCGTCTGCTCGAATGGGTTCTTTTCCGCGGCTGAACTCTCCACTCTCCATATATCCCTTCATGATATTTACTCCATCTTTCTGGTCGAAGGAGATACCTGACACCTCATCAAAACAGACCACATCATACTTGCAAACCAACCCCCTTTCTCCATTACCCATGTTGACAAACATCTTTGCTACGGTGGCTTTGCCTCCCGATACCAAATGTGAGTAAGGAGAAATTTGCTGATACAGGTGAGATTTACCCGTGCCTCTGGGTCCTAGCTCTACCAGGTTGTAATTTCGTTCAACAAAGGGTACCATCCTTACAAAAAGCACATTTTTAGCCTTATTAGTTAAACTTGTTGGTTCAAGGCCAACGCTTCGGATCAGAAAATCCTTCCATTCTTCTAATGTAAAACTTTCTCTGCCTTTATAGAGCAAGTCTAGAACGTCTCTTTTCGATAACTGTATGGGACGAATTGAGGCAATGCCGAAGGGGCGACCGCTATTCTCTTGGGCAATGGCAGCATCATATTCCAACTCGATTTCGGCATAAAAGCCTCCTGTTAGCATCCTGTCGTTGGCATTCACTATATCCGGAGAGATGCGTACTTTGTTTAATCGTAAACTTGGTAATGTGGCAACATAACTATCAGAACCTGTATCTAAACGGGCAGTTATGATGTCTATCAGCCTTATGGATCCTCTTTCCCTGGCCTTTGACTTAAAAAATTCTTCTTCGCCAGGTCTTACAGTTCTATCTTGCAGCTGACGTTTAACGACATCAAGGCCTTCCTCAATTTCTTTAGGATTGATCGTAGCGCAATACCTTCCTAGAAGAAATTCAATGACATAAGTAGGTACAGGATAAGCTTTCCTGAACTGCTCCAGAAGATCTTTTCGAACAATATAACCCTCAAATGCTTTGGACGCAATAATATCAATGTTATCAAGTTCCATATCTTAATTTCCTATAGTCGTATTAATCTTATCAATGATTTTCCCTTTTTCATCTGTGAGGACTATAACAGCAGCTGAATCGATTGCACTGTCTTTAACCATCACACTGCAGTTATTGTCAGAGATACTTTGCTTGGACGATATTACAATGGATGTCTTTTCATCATTATACTTGGTTCGAATATCTATTATAAAACCATCCGGCGTGTTTTCCGTTTCTATGATGCATCGCAAACCAGCCCACCTATGAGATACAATCTTGGCGGTTATTATTTCTTTTTGTGGAATGAATATGTTTAATACCGGGATAATACATTCCTGCAAGGAGATACCACCATGTGCATATTCTTCATTGTTCCTAAAAAAAGAAATATCCGGAGCATAACCAATGTAAACGGAGGGATTCCACTCCCAAGGAAGGTGAGTCAAATTTGTCTTAACGCCTTCTTTGATGTAGGCACACCTTCCACATCGGGCAATAGTCAAGTCTTTGACGATCTTAGCCGATGGCAATCCCCCGGGAAGCATTAGCCATCCGTGATCTGTCACAATTTTCATCTCTCTGACACCGGCTTCGATAGCTGTATCAATAACTTCTGAAATTTCATCAAATAACTCATCTGCTCTTTTGAGCATTTCGGACTGTTCCTCATGTCCGCGTGTGTCAATATTGCCGATTTCCACCCAATAAGATCTTTCAGGATCAAAACCTTTTTTTATGCTATGCATATACCCTTTATTTTCAAGTTCTGCTCTGAAATTAGTAATGTTGGCAGGTTTTCCTGTTTTGAAAAAAGGAGTAAAATCATTGATCTCGCTGGTTGTGTTCACCTCTTCGGCAACAGGGCTGGATTTAACTTTAGCAGTAGAAGTTAAAGTGGGAAGTGCCGCAAATAAGTGAGTACACCCGACCTTAAAACCTCTTTTATCCAGTAATGATACATACTCTCTGGCCATTTCATAGCGTAAGGCATCCACGAAAAGATAAAACGAATGCTTTTCTTCTTTTGTAGCTTGTTGTTTTGTTTCTGAAAAGTTGTTAATTACCAGGTTTTGAAATTTTTCAGTAATTCGTTCCAACCAGGGTTTGTATATCAGTTGTATCAATTCGCGGATCACCGATTTGTCCTTCTCAGTTTTAACGGCAGCATAAGCCTTTCGCATACAGGTATCCGAATAAAAGCCCTCTTGTGTATAATACTGTATGATTTCATTTAGGGACGCCGAAGGATATGGATTGTTGACATATTCCAATAATTCGGTTAAATATTCCAATGCAGTGACTAAAGGAGAATAACCCAGTTCAGTCCATACCCATTTTTTTCGTTCTTTGTGTTTGTCATAAAGGTTGGTTATACTGCTTTTTATATATTCAATATCCTTTTTTGTTAGTTTTTCAAGATCATCGCGAAGCTGTGCTTCTCTTTCCTCGTTGATTTGAGGCCAGCTTTCACAAGGTATTGAGAAGAACCCTTCTCCCAGATCCTCGGGTTTCGCTTCTCTTAAAAGGGTTTCAATTATTGGGTATTTCGAAGGTGAGTTGGCATAAAAGCTCCAAACATGTTTCCATGCATTCTCCTGTTTACCGAGTTTCAGGGCTATTTCTTTAATATTTTTATGATCAGGGATAAAACCATAACGGCTTTGACACATGTCCCGGAAGGTTTCTTTTAAGGATGGATCCATTCCAGATAAAAAGTCATCACCTATGGACATCCACTTTAAAATTGAAAGAATAACATTGGGGAAAACAAGCCCATTAATGAATTCTGCATCTATTACCGGAGCAGAGAGTGCAGCTATATCCATTTCAAAATAAACAGGCAATGATTTGATCAATGCTTCCTTAGTGGCACTATCCTGCTTGACACTCAATCCAAGTCCGTCTTCCTGATTGGTAAGTAATGCCAACACGGTCCATTCTTTGCCATTGTACTGGTTGAAGAATGTTCCAGTATATTGATATTCAGCCAATGGTTGTAGATCCAGTCCAAGGCTGCTAACATCTTTCAAACGGCTTCTTGAAATCCCGGGCAGATAAATGATAGGCGTCAAATCATTATGCCAACCACAATCTGACAACGTCCCTGAAACCACTGTTTTTAGCCATATGGCAGGTCCGGTAAGCTTTTCAGGCTGGTATTCACCCAGAACAAACAGAGCTCCATAATCGGCTTGTAAATTCCCTATTACAGGTTCCCACTGCCGTTCCAAATCAGGCCAAAGGATAACCTCGGGAGCCACCATCACACTGCTGTTGTGTACAGTGGCTTTCTTAAAACCTTCCAGTATTTTATCTTTCAAGTTCATTTAATTACGCAATTTATTATTTCTGCCTTACTTTCCTTTTCTCTTCCAAACTCAAATGTATGTCGTTGTCCCTTATTTCTCCCCAAGGAGAGCCGGGAGGGTTCTTACCCCTGTCTATACCCCATTTGATGTTGAAGCGGGAACGGAGTACTCCAGCCTCGACAAAAGGACGAATGTTCAGCCGTACCCCGTCATTCAAATCAGGATCCCATCCGATGGGTTGTTCTTCCAATGCTTTCCACCGAACAAAAATATCGTAGGGTTGCTCTCCCCCCAGAATGAGTTCCAGTTTTTCTTTGAGCTTAAGAGCGGCACTCAGCAAGCCATCAGCTCCGCTTTCTCCGGACTTGAGCTTGGCTTCGCATTGGCGGATCCAGTCTCCCAGATAGGTGTATATAAGCTTTTTCAGAGTTTCCTTATCTAATTTATGGTAATTTACCAGGGCTGAAAATCCATCTTTGCGTCCATCCCAAATGTGCCAGATAAAGGGACGGTTTTTAAAGACTTTGCAGTGTTGGGAAAAAAACTCATCACGTAGCCAGTCTTCCAGGTTGTTTTTCTTGGATCCGGCTTGTTTGAGCAATTCTGCCAATACTGTGTTGTTCCAGTTTTCACCCCAGGCTTTTTGCAGCAGTTGCCTGAGCCGCTCTGCAGCAGGGTACTCGTTATAAATAGGTGGAATGCACACAATTCCATCTTCATCATAAGGAAGATCCAGTTCTTTTACCTGCTTAATCAAATCCCTGGCTTCCTCGCTCAGCTCCATCTCTTCATCACTTTCGGCAGGCCAGCGGTAGCCAAGCAAACGGGCAACAGCCACCTGCAAGGCATTTTCTGCTTTTACCGGGTGACCATGGAATAACCATTGGGTGGGGTCATCGCTGTAGGGTTCTGGAAGACCGTTAGGGTATTTTTCGGTAGCTACTTGTTTCCAATATTCCAAATCAAAAGGGACCTTTCCCAAAGTTGCTGGTGTTACACCAAGTTTTTTATCAATCTTCCTTACATTCTTCGAGTAGTCATTTGAAGATAGATAGCACCATAAAGGCAGATAATTCTCTTTCTTAATTGGAATTATAACAGCAGCATTTTGGTCTATAAGTTCACCTGTAAATATAGTAGTAGGAAGGTTGCCCATCCTATGCACAATAAAACCTGATTTACCTCTACACTCAATATTTCTCAAGACAGCACCTGGTTCTTTATTCAGGCGACCCTTTCCGTTTTGATAACTTACAACCTGTTCTAAGCCTCCATAAAAAATTGTACTTTCAGTCGTACGCTGTATAAAATCCCATTCCTTTAGATCAGAAAACTCCCAAAACAAGAAAAAATGTTTCGGGTTATCTCCACTTTGAATACCAGTAAAGGGCTTTGCATAGTTTGTAAGGAGTTTTGTAGTTGTGTCAATATTCCCCAATATTATTCCTGCATCCGGATTCCCCAACTGCTCTTTTTGGTTTACGGTTTTGAGTTCAGCGGTTTTGAGAGCTTCATCTTTGGCTGCAGCATTTATTGCTTCCAACATATCAAGCCCGGTTAAGTTATGAGTGGGTAGTGGGTTTTGGTGAGTGATGGCGATTAACATGACATTGAAATCCCACATGGGTGTTTGAAAACCTTTAGTTCCCAAACGGGCCACTAAATTCCAGGTGTCATTTTTTAAAAGTTTTTCCCTGAACTTTTTATAAGAAGTTAAAAACAGCCAGTTTTGCGGAATAACACTGCACGTTGTACCACCTGTGCTATTTGATTTTAACATCTTATCCAAAAACACAGTGGCTAAATCGCCCTTAGCTTCAAAGAAGTTTTTCTCACAATAATCGGATATGTTTTTTTCTTGTTTTCCACGCGATAAATACGGCACATTAGTAATCTGCAGCCAGTATTTTTTCGAGAGTATTTCGCCGGCTTTAGCAATTCCTGCTGCCATTACCCCCCGTTCAAGAACTTCGTTATCACGTTCGTTTTCGAGGGCTTTTTTTAGAACCGGTTGCAATTGATCAAAACTGGCAGTAAAGGCATCGGCTTCTATGGTTGTAGGATCTAAAAGGCTTCCTAATTCGGGAGCTAACTGGAAATGGTCGTATAGTGCACGCATCCCGTTTTCGATACGGTAACGGTCGTTTTCGTTTTCAACATTGCCAATCAGTTTCACCCAATCTTCTACTTTTCCTTTGGGGGCAATGCCACTGCAGGCAAGGTTCATTTCGGGGAGTTCTTTATAATGTTCGCAGAACTTCCAGGCAGTTAGGGCCAGGTTAAAAGCGGCTATCTGAGTGCAACGGGGGTCAATTTCCAGCCCGTGCAGGTTTTCGGCAATCACGCGGTCGGTGGCTTGTTCTTTGGTAAGTCCCTCTTCGTGCATTCTCAAAGCAGCAAATACATTAAAAAGAGAACATAAAAAATGACCGGAGCCCATACAAGGATCCAGGGTGGTAATTTCGGCGGTTTTGTCGGGCCAGCCTTCAAATTTGCCTGCAGCTGGCATACCGTCCTCAAGTGTTCTCAGATATTCAAAACGATAGGGCGGTCTTATTCCCGGGTTGCGGCTCACCCACCAGGCACCCAGCGTATTGTCAATCAGGAAGTTTACCATGTAGGGTTCGGTAAACCACTGGGTAACTGCCGGTAGGCGCTTGCCATCTATTTTATCACCACTTGCATTGATGGCAGCTTTCGCTTCGTTTTGCCAAAATTGATATACCCAGCCCAGAGCATCATCGGCAGTGAATATTTCCGGTTCAAGTGCATTTAGTATGCTTTCCAAAGCTATTCTGTCGTTGGGGGCAAAGGTAATCTGCATCAATGGATCGTTCACCCTAAAGATTGCAGGAAGCATGTGGGAGGCATACGTAGCTGCTGCCTCCCATTTATCGGCATAGCCTTCTTCAGGGGCAAGTTCTTCCAGTTCTTCCAAGGTGACTGCTACACCCATGGTGGGATGCATAAGCAGATTGTTGGCCTCCAGAAAACGGGCAAACAGGATCTTATGCCAGTATTCATAAGCCAGCTCGTAGGCGAGGTTTTGTATTTCGTGGCTTCCATTAGGAAGCTTAACATCACCAAGCAAACGGGCTTTGGCTCTTAGGTTATTGCGTAAGGCACGTTGCTCCCGGCTTTGATGCACAAAAGGCTCCGGCTGATCAATAGCCAGGTTCTTGAGGCTGTTTATGGCGCCTTCTTCCGCTGTATTGCGTGCTTTAACAACTGCTTTTTCAAGGATGCTTCGCTGCTGTGATGTGAGTACTGCCATGGCTTTTTATTTTAAGATGACCGATTGACCGCTGTCAAGCAACCTTTGAATTTCCTGTTTAACCTTTCCAATATAATCATCCAACTCGCTTTTACTTGAAATAGTTTGCTTGGGCAGACGATATGATTTGGCATCAGGCACAGCCATTCTCATGGCTTCCTCAAGAGCAGCCCTGAATTGCTCGGGCAATGCGGAGATTTTGGTTTGCCATTGGTCAAGTGATGTGTGTTTTAGTTCGTTGTTTACGCCTCTGGCATCCAGTTCCTTCACTTCCGGTTTCGACAGCAATTGATACTTCTGCAATATGGCATGTTTCTGTTCAGGTATAAGCTTTTTGAAGTATTCGTTGGCCTGCAATTCATTCATATTCTTCCTATACACATCCAGAAACTTATTTTTGGCTTCGTTTAATAAGTTTTTCAGAAAGTCACTTATCCTTGCCAGCAGCGGTTCGATCAAATCAGGTTCATGGAACAGCAACCTGTCGGTGCGGATGGCTTCAATCTGCTCAAGAATATCATCTGCTCCGTTGGAAACAGGAATGTACTCTTCCAGATCAGAAAGTAAGCCCCATAAAGTCAAACGTGTTTTTGTGATCTTCTCTTTCTTTTGCCATTCGGAAACCTTTAATGAAAGATCGGCCTGTTCATCCAAAATCCTGCGAAGCCGTTCATTGCCATCCAGATTTTCTATATCTTTAATAAATTGAATATTAATTGGTTCGGGAAGCGGAGCTGTGCCACTTATGGTTTCAGCCAATAGTTTCAACAGCGAAAGGTAAGAGTGAGAGGTAGGCAATTCATTGTTTGGCTTGCAGGAAATTCCGGCATCCTGGTATAGCTTGCGAAGCTTTATTTTTTCCGCTGCCGAAATGGTATGTACTTCCTTTTTAAATGTTGATGCATTGATGTTGGCCGGTTTCAGGTTCGCTTCATTTGTAGAAATGAGCTCTGCATTTTTAAGCGCTATAATAATCGTATCAATGGCATCCTGGCTCCAACCATATGGAGATCTCATGAAATGATTGCGAATATCTTTACCTGTTTTTGAGCTATTGCCAATAAAACGTAATGTGTCTACCGAGGCAGGATAGTCTTTGACATCGCCATTGAAGTTTATTTTTTTCAGGGCTTCTGTATCCCCTTCCTGTGCTTTGCGCAATGCTTTGTCCCAATCCTTATCATCTGCCTTGCTTTTAAATTCCGGGAATTGCCTGTCGGCAATCCCTTTTAGGGCAGTTTCAATATTTTCACGTAAAGATCCTGCATTGACTTCAGTTCCACCGGCAAGGTACACTAACGATTCGTCATAAATCTTATCAATGATATCCTGAATGGCCTTGAGGGCATTGTTTTTTCTGGTTTCCATCCCCTTTTTTGCCTGTTGGCCTTCAGGGGTATTGGGCAGTCCTTTGGTATCTATAGTGTCTTTTGCAGCAAGAAATTTAATAATCTCACTTCTGAGGTCGGCATCACGCAATTTCTTGACATAGATATAGGCTAAGGGAACATCCGGCCCTTCACCACGGATCTCATTCAATACAATGGCTTCGTTCTCCTGCCAGCCGTCACGGAGCCATAAATTAAGACGGCTTTCGGTGTTGGGTTTTTCCATTTTATCCCAAATCTCGAAATCACGTTTTAGTTTTGAATTGCCGTGCAGGATATTTATTGTTTTGGTCTTGTCTTTAAACAGTTCAAGTATGTTATTTTGCCTCAGCGTTTGTATTTTATCATCCCCTTTTGCGTTTATGGCAACAGCGTTCTTTGTATATTCCTGCTCCCATTCAGCCCCTTCTTTTGTTTGCAACTTAAATTCATCGCCCACAGGCATGAGTACTTTATCCTTTTCTACCAGTTTTTTCAGCAGTTCTTTCACTTTATTT
>Ga0209606_1005811_pt1 | contig 10471 bp, 8 predicted proteins | sample AD_UKC057_MetaG_FD_184412 | JGI IMG/M metagenome (GOLD analysis project Ga0209606, IMG submission 184412) | Active sludge microbial communities of municipal wastewater-treating anaerobic digesters from USA - AD_UKC057_MetaG (SPAdes) (version 2) | ecosystem: Engineered > Bioreactor > Anaerobic >...
CAACCCGATGACCTTTGCCACCGGCAACGCCCCCGCTACCTGCCAGACCATGGTCCAAGCCGCTGCCGCCTGATAAAACCCAAACCCTTTCGCCCAAGTCGCGCCTTCCAGAATGTCCAAACTCCAGCGCGGTGAGTGCTGACGCACTCACCGCTACGCTCCACCGCCCGAAGGGCACTCCCCCGCAGTGAGTTGACAGCGCTGGTAAGCTCTCCCTGAAACGTAACCCATCAGGGTAACAACCCTTTTGAGGCAACCGGAACACTTCCGAGCTTCGCTAGGGTAACAGTTACTTTTGAGGCGCGGCGCGACCAGCGCCCCCAATCCCCAGCCCGAGAGAAGCGTGCTGGCGTAGCCAAACAACCCGGTTAAGCCAACGGCGGAGGCAGCCGCGTGCTTGGTGGCGAGTTTGGCGGCGGCAATGCCGATAACACATTGCGGGCCATAGATGAAGAAGCCGGCGGCGCAGAGCAGCGCGGTGTTCCAGAACACGGATTGGCCGGCGACTTTCCAGAAGGCCAATACCGAGGCACAAGCCAATACCATGTAGAGCAACCCCACTCGCATCGCGCGCCCGCCGAAGAAGCGGTCGGTGAGCCAACCGCTGAGCACTGCACCCACCACGCCGGCGCCCTCGAAAGCGGCGACCATCCAGCCGGCATGACCAATGCTAAGCTGCTTGGTCTGCGTGAGCAGCGTAGGTCCCCAGTCGAGCATGCCGTAACGCAGGGTGTAAACGAAGAAGTTCGCGAGTGAGACGAGCCAAATATACTTGTTCCGAAAGACCGAACGGAAGAGGAAAGCCCTGAATTCGGCCCCGGTGTTCCGTTCCGACAAGCCGGTGCGGGTTCCTTCGACCTCCGGCAAGCCGACGGATGCGGGGGTGTCCGGCAGGGTCAGCCACAGATAGCCGGCGCACGCGAGGGCAATGGCCGCGGGGACGAAGAAGCAAGCGCGCCAGGAAATCGGCGCCAGCAGCGAGCCGCACAGCACCAGGATCAGCCCCGCGCCAATTGAATGAGAAGTGTTCCAAATGGAGAACTGGGTGGCAAATTCCCTCGGCGAAAACCAATGGGTCATCAGCCGCGCGCAGGGTGGGAACCCCATGCCTTGAAAACAGCCGTTGAGCATCCAGACGATTCCGAGCGTGACCACGGCCGAGCCGAAACCGAAGCAAACATTCATCACTGCCGAAGCGACCAGCCCGACAACCATGAAGGCACGCGCATTGCAGCGGTCGCCCAAGAAACCGTTGGCAAACTTGGACACGCCATAAAGCAAGCCGTGCAGCGTGAGAAACAACCCCAGACCCGACTTCGAGATGCCAAGGTCGCGCTCCATCAGCGGCATGGCAATGCTGAGGTTCTTGCGGACGAAGTAAAAAACCGCGTAGCCGATGATGGTCGAGATCAGCACGCGCCGCTGCCAGAGACGGTAGTTGGCGCGGATGGCGGCAGGGTCGGCCAGGGGAATGGCAGGCGGCGCCGGTTCGAAAAACCGCAGGAGCTTGGGGAAGCGCGGGCGGCGGACCGAATCCGGAGCACTTGAGACCATCATGATTTCATCCTCCCCCGAGCATTTCGCCGCGCGACATCGAGTAAAAGGGGGGCGCGGGGAAGGGGCGGCTTATGCCTCACCTTTGGTTGAGGCGCGCGCGGGAGCCGCGGTCGGCCACAGACCCGCCGGGCCGAAGATCTCGTCCAGGCAACTATCCATCAGCCCCGTGCGGACGGCGAGGTCGAGCACCGTAAAGCGGCGGCGGATGCAGATCGCCTGCCAGTAGCTTTGCCGCAATCGCGCGCGCGTAATGCCGATCTGCTCCGGTTCGGTCGGCGCGCCAACGTCGCGCAGCATCTGGCGCAGGGTGGTGAGCGGCAGCAGTTGGGCGCCCAGCCGGTCGCGCAGTGTTGGCCAGACTGCCTTGAGCAGCTTCAACTGCTCGCTCAGTTGCGCGGAGGTGCTGTGCTTCGCGCGCAGCTCCCGAGCCGCCCCTTCGGTTAGCTCGTTGTCGCCCAGCAAATCGCGCGCGCGCGCCACCCAGGACTCTTCATCCCGCCATGCCGCACAGCAACGCTCTACGTCCAAATCCTCCATTGGCCTGGCCAGCAGGCGCTCGTACAGCGCCGTCGCGGCCAGCGTGCCGATGCCAACCTTGAAGCCGTGTGAGGGGGCGCGGCCCTTGTGAGTGTGGTGCTGCATGTCCCACAAATGGCTGAACTGGTGCTCCGCGCCCGAGGCGGGCCGGCTGGACCTGGCCGACTGCATGGCGAAGCCGCTCAGCAATAGCCCCTCGACCAGTTTCTCAATGGTCGCGGGCTTTCGACTGCGAACGCCGGTCGGATCAGCTACCATTTCGCGCAGCCGCCCCTGCACAATCGCCCATGCCTGCGGATGAATCGGTTCGACCCCCAACACGCCCGCCACTATCCAGTCCGCGCCCGCAGGGACTTTGGCGACCAGATCCGCATACCCCCAAGCGTTCATTTCGCCCGGCGCCGCGGAAATCACCTCCACATCCGCCACGACGGCGGCCGGCGCCGGACACTCGAACGTCTGCTTGGCGCCTTGATAGGTAATGGAGGCTCCGAACGCTGTGTAGCCGTCCATCGAAGCGGCCGTGGCGACGCACATGTAAGGGCGGGCGGTCCGATGGGAGGCGAGCTTGGTCAGGTCGTTGATCGTGCCCGATCCCACGGCGACCGGAATGGCCGTATGGCTGCGCAAAGCCGCTTCCAGTTCCGCTACGAAACGGTGTTCAGCATACAAGTCCGGCGCGCGAAAGATAAATGGCTCGAGCAGCGGATGTCCGGCGGCGCCGAACGCCTCGGCAACCGCCTGCCCTGCCGCTCGGAAGGTGTTCAAGTCCGCCACAATCACCGCCGCCCGCTTGCCAAACTGCTGTTGAAAGACGCGCGGCGCCGCACTCCTGACGCCGGCGCCGATTTCCAGCGCCCGCGTTTCCCGGGCCGCGCCCAATGCTTCCGCCAACGTAAGAGTTTCAGGTGTCTTAGCCATTAGTAAATGGGGGTTGCCTTGTTCACGTCTACGCCGCCGTCTCTCGCTCCCGCGCGCAGGCGGCAGTTCCGGCCCCAAACCGGGTGGGGATGTGGCGTTTCATAATCAAACTCGCGGGAGCGCTACTATGGCACTCGCACGAAGAATGAGCGATGGTGTGCCAACAGTCAATCGCGGCTTTACGCTCTGCCGCTGCCTGCGGGTGGCAGAGTCTGGAGACTAAGCCGAACACCTCTTACGGCCCTGCCAGGCTGAAAGGGCCAGCCACAGAGAAGGGGAACTCAGCATAGAAAGTGCCGCTGAAAGTGCCGCTCGTATTGCTGGAGAAATCCAGTCGAACCGTCAGCGGGACAAGGCCGGAGAAATAAATGGGCCAGATAAAGCCTCGATAAGGCTCTTGGGTCCAGGCATAACTCGTTACGATGCCTGGGGAATAGGGCGGAAAGGTGTAATCACCTCCACCGGTTGAATTGAAGCCTATGGTCAGTGTGCCCGTCAGCCCACTTGTGAACGTGAGCGTAAGCGTGCGCCCATACATTGTTTTGGGAGCAAACGTCGAAGAAGCATACTGGACTTGGGCCAGACGGAAGAACTTGCGCGGCGCGTCCTTCGCCTGCCGGACGCTGTTCGAGACCGGTGCCGTGATTTCGATCCCCAGCGCGTCCGCAGTCCAGGCCCCCGCCAGATTGGTGGCCGAATAAAGTTGATTGTCAGCATACTGCCGATTGGAGAAGGTGAGGCTGACCTGGCCGGGGAGCGCGGCGATTCTTAGAGGCAGATTGGTCACGATCGGCAGGCCCTGGGCATTGATGTTGAAGGCTAGGGCGGCGGTTCCCACCCGGCGGATGTTGACCTGTTGAATGATCACGTTCGTCAGCGGCTTATCGTTCGCCCCAGTGGCCACATGATTGATGGCATAAACCACATTGGACCCCGACACCACCCGGCCGAAGATGCTATAGGTATTATTCCCCGAAGTGAAAGGCGCGACGGTGATAAAGAACTGCGCCCCGTCCGAATTGGGACCGGAGTTGGCCATCGCCAGCACCCCAAAACGGTCAAATACCAACTGCGGACTGAACTCATTCTTCAATGCGTAGCCCGGTCCGTCGGTACCCAACCCGTTGGGGGAGCCGCCCTGGTTCATGAAGTCGCCGATGACACGATGGAACGTCAGGCCATTGTAGAACGCATTGGTGCGGGCACGTCCCGTCGTCAGATCAAGCCAGGCGCGCTGCCCGGTGGCCAATCCGATGAAATTGGCGGTCATCCTGGGCGCGTTGGTGTAGTCCAGTTGGCAGGTAAAACTGCCCATGCTCGTGCTGAAATCTGCGAAGATTCCGTTGCCCTGGCCGTTCGCGATCAAAGTGGACAGGCCGAGGACTGCGGGCATCACTAAACGCGCAACCATTCGGTGAATGTTTACTAGGTTCATCGGCAACTCGATTTGAATACGACTGTGCAGGCCACGCCCTTGCGGAGGCCAAGGACTCGAACAAGGCGCCACGCACCAGGCTTAGCTCTACCGCAAGGTATCAGACACCGACTCAGCCTCAACCTCTTAATTTTGACCTGAGCAATGCCAGCGCCCCGCCGCGGTGGCTCAGTTCATTCTTCACCTCCTCGCCCAACTCGGCAAAAGTCGCATCATATCCGGCCGGGATAAACAGCGGATCGTAGCCAAACCCGCCTCGTCCGCGCGGCGCAAGGCCGATCCGCCCCTCGCAAGTGCCCTCAAACAACTCAGTCCGGTTGGTGGCATCCTCGCCCAGACAGAGCCGCAAGGCGGCTCCGGCTTTGGGGCGGAGCACAGGTGTTAGCGCCAGCACACACCGAAACCGCGCAGTCCGCTTTTCGGGCGGAGTATCCGCCAGCAGGCGCAGCAGCTTGGCGTTGTTGTCTGCCGTCGGCGAATTGCCTGCACTGCCCGTGTCCAGCGCCGCGAACCGCGCCGAATGAACACCCGGGGCGCCGCCCAAGGCATCAACTTCCAGCCCGGAATCGTCCGCCAGCACGCACCACTCCCCAGTTTCCGTTCCAGTCTTCGCGCCCTGTCCCCCTGACAGCCACTGTGCCAACGCCACCGCCTTCCGAGTCGCATTCTCCGCGAAGGTCTCGGCGTCTTCGACCACCTCAGGCGCCCGGGGGAAGTCGCCAAGTGTCAGGTAGCGGAAGCAGTCTCCCAGGATCGCACGAATCTCCCTGACCTTGTGCGCATTCCGCGTGGCAATAAGTAGGCTGAGCATTGCCGCCAAGACTAGAACAGGTCAGCCGAAGAAGAAAGCTCGTGCGTTGTCGAAAACGGAAAAAACGCGGCGGTCCTCGCTGGCATCAACCACTGTCGTCACGCACAAGTCGCCGCCAACATCGGCTCGGGCGAGTCTGCGGGCGCGCAGGCCCCCTCCGCCTCATGGCTGGCCCGCGTCCGGCCAAGCCCGCTGGTCGGCGCTTTGCCCACCGGTCCGCGCCCGGCGAGCCGGAGGGCAACTCCCACATGGCTCCCACATGGCTTAATAGAAATTCTACGACTATTACGCCTGTTGGCAGCTATCTGTTATGGAGGCAGATCGGAGCTCAGGCACTGTCGGGCGGGTGCTGCTTGAAATGCTCCTCCCGCTGACTCGGGCAGAGTCCAGACGGGCTGGGGACACTTCCGGCCAAGCCTGGCAACCCGATGCAACCGATGGCCAACTTGGAACTCTTGGAGCCTCTGGAAGCCTATGCGGCTATTGGCATCCTTGGAATGAGACGCATCTTCATCCTGCATCTTCTCGCTTGCTGCCAGTTGCTTCTTCGATAGAATCTTGCGCGTGCACACGGTTAACAAATGCGTTATGTGCTGCTGACGCAGCGGCCACCAGAATTTTACCTATTGCCACCTCTGAGATCTATGCCAAAACCCATAACTGTCTATCTACCCTACAGCGCCCAGGAACATACTCGTCGAACCATTGACCAGTTGCTGCAATCGCCGTTGGTCGAGCGCGTCTGCTTGCTGACCGCCGGCAGCATCGGGAAGATCCCCGCAGGCTGCGGCCGGCTGGTGGTGGATGCCCTTTACGCGAGTCGGACCATGCGAATGATCGCGCAGAACAGCACGACTCCCTATACGCTGCTGATCATCCACGACACCACCATTGAGTTCGGGCAGTTCGCTCTCGATCGGCTGCTCTCGGTGGCCGGGTTGACGGGCTCCGGCATGGTTTATTCAGACTATCACGACATCCAGGGCGGCCAGCGGATCTCGCACCCGGTAATCGAGTATCAGGCCGGGAGCATTCGCGACGATTTCAACTTTGGCTCCGTCCTCTTCTTCGACACCAAAGCGTTCAAGGCGGCCGCCGGCCAGCGCCAGAACTTCCAGCACGCCGGACTCTATTCGCTCCGGCTGGGCGTCTCGCGCCTCCGCCCCCTCACCCGCGTGGTCGAGCACCTGTACGGCAAGGTCGAATTGGATGTCCGCAAGTCCGACCAGAAGCAGTTTGATTACGTTGACCCGAAGAACCGCGCCGTGCAGATCGAGATGGAGCAGGCTGCCACCGAGCATTTGAAGCAGCTCGACGCCTGGCTCAAGCCCCGGTTCAAGACCCCCAACCTTGACGAAGTTGCTTTCGTCCATGAGGCCTCCGTCATCATACCCGTCAGGAACCGTGTGAAGACAGTCGGTGATGCCGTCCGCTCGGTCCTGATGCAGCAGGCCCCCTTCTCTTTCAACCTGATCGTCGTGGACAATCACTCGACGGATGGAACCACCGACCTGCTCCGCTCCATCGCCCAGAAGGACCGCCGAGTGGTCCACGTCATCCCGGAACGGCAGGACCTGCTCATCGGCGGCTGCTGGAACGAAGCGATCATGCACCCCGCCTGCGGGCGTTTCTCGATCCAACTGGACAGTGACGACATATACAAGGACGAGACGACTCTGCGAAAGATCGTGGAGGTGTTTCATCGCGAGAAGTGTGCCGCGGTGATCGGTTCCTACCGGATGACCAACTTCAACCTGGAGGAAATCCCGCCAGGCATCATTGACCACCGGGAGTGGACGCCCGACAATGGCCGTAATAACGCGCTTCGCATCCACGGGCTCGGCGCGCCGCGCGCCTACTACACACCGATTATTCGCGGCATCCTGTTCCCGAACGTCAGCTATGGCGAGGATTACGCGGCCGTATTGGCGGTCTGCCGCCAATACCAGATCGCCCGGATCTACGAGCCGATCTACCTTTGCCGTCGCTGGGAGGGGAACTCCGACGCGGGCATTGATGTTGCCAAACAGAACGCCTTTAACTTCTACAAGGATAAGCTGCGGACCTTCGAGTTGCTCGCCCGCCAGCGGCTCAACAAGGCCGCAAAGCCGACGGCAACGGCTGCAAAGAAGGCTCCGGCCAGAAAGCGCAAAGTCAAGAAAGCCGGCCGATAAGCCTGGTTAGCCTCTCTTAAAATCGTGGCCAGACCCATTGAGCAGATCGCCATCTCGCAGGCCGACCTGGCGCCCTTTGTCACCGGAACCACCCAGGCGGACCAGGCCCACGGTCTGCTGGCGCAGCAGAAAGGCGTGTGGGAGCTGCTGCGCAATGGTTATGATACCTTGCGCACCGTTCGGACCAAGGTGTTCGATTTCGACCGGTTCCACATTAAGGTGCAGTTCAACCCAGGTCGGATGATTTCGACGGCGGCCAAGGTGGACGCCACCTCGATCAAAGAGCGCAAGTGCTTCCTGTGCACGGAGAACCTCCCTGCCGTCCAGCGCGGCATCACATGCGAGGGGGACTATCTGGTGCTGTGCAATCCATTCCCCATTTTCCCGGAGCACTTCACTATTTCCTGCCTGCGGCATACGCCCCAGGTCATCCGCGACTCGTTCGCCACCTTCCTCAAGATCACCCGTGACCTCGGCACCCGCTACCTGGTGCTTTACAACGGGCCGCGATGCGGCGCCTCCGCTCCGGACCACCTCCATTTTCAGGCCGGGAACCGGTCTTCTGTGCCACTGGATGCGGAGTTCGAGGGCATGAGAGCGGCTTACACGACCCAGCTCTTCGAATCCGACACTCTGCGCGCGTGGAGCGTCGAGAATTGTCTCCGCCACTTCATTACCCTGGAGTCACCCGATGCTGGCACTTTGCAGAAGTCGTTTGACGCGCTCTATGCGGTGATCCAGGAGGGTGGGCAGGCGGGTGAGGAGCCGATGATGAACATTCTCGGTTTTCATGCCAATGAGGAGTGGCGAATCCATGTGTTCCCCCGTGCCAAACATCGCCCCGCCTTCTACTTCCTTGAGGGCGATGGAAAGCTGCTGATCAGTCCCGCTGCCGTCGAGATGGGCGGCATCTGCACCACGCCCCGAGAGCAGGATTTCGAGAAGGTCACCCGGGAACATATTGTCGAGATGTACAAAGAAGTGTGTGTCTCGCAAGACCGGTTTGCCGGCATCAAGACCCGACTGGCCGCCCAGCTTGCCACAGGCGCTCAACATCAAAGCTGAGGGCTCGGCCCCGGCGTCAGGGCACGACCTGCGGTTTTATTGTGCGGCAATGCAGGGCGGCTAGACGGTCGCTCAGTCGCCTGAACATTGCTTCGCCTTGATAGATTCCGACAATTGCTCCCCCCGACCCGGAAAACTGTGCGCTCGCACCGCACCGGCGCGCCGCCTCGATCATCTCGACCTGCCAGGGCGGCAGAGTGTAAATGCTGCGCCGGGTGTCGAAGTTCTCGTTTATTAGCCGGCCCAACGTCTCGTAGTCACGGCGCAACAAGGCCTGCCGCCCCTTGGCAGCGAGGTCGGCGCAGTGCTTCATCGCACCTACGACTTTCGCCTCTCCGCGGTTGAAACGGCCCCGGATGTCATTGTGGAACACTTCGGTCGGCTCGCTGAAGTCCGTGTGGTACGACAGGTAAAGGGGCGGCAGCAACGTCGGGTCCAGCGGCTCATAGTAATAGCTGGGGAAACCCTGCACGCTGTGCTCGCGCGCCGGATCGAAGTCCATATAAACCAGGCCCTCGTAAACCTGGGCCACACGATCCTGCAGGCCGGCGGTGATGCCCAGTTCATCGCATTCGATCCGAAGCGCAAGACTCGGCTGGGCTTCCCTGGGAATATCAACGTGATAGAACTCCATCAGGCACCGGAGGGTTGCGATGACGATTCCGCTCGAACCGGCCATCCCCACCTGCTGCGGAACGTTGGTCTGGTAGCGCACAGAGAAGTTCTGGTCGTGGAGTTCAATACCCTGGGCCTGGCAATAGTCCACAAACCGCTTGATGGTAGCCTTGATAAGTCGAATGCCGCCGTAATAGCCGTGCAGTTTGACATCTCGTGCGAGGTCATGGATCGAGGCGAACCGCGCCCGGTCGTTTTGCGCCAACACGATTTCCAGTGTGTCCCATTCGTAGAGCACCACCTCGGCGCAGAAGTTCCGGATGATCATCGCGATGGTCTTGCCGTGGTACCCGTCTGACGGATTCCCCACCAACCCAGCCCGCGAATAGGCGCGCTTACGGATGAGGTTCATTCAGCAATTGCACCAGGAACTTGCGGAGCGCAGCCCCGTATTTCTTGTCCGCCAGCGCGAATTCAACAAAGGCACGGAAGTAGGCGTCGTAGTTCCCAATGTCGAAGCGCCGCTCGTTCTTGCGCAGCCTCATTCCCAAGACCTTCTTCCCATCTTGGATAAGCAACCGGATTGCGTCGGTCAACTGTATCTCATCACCCTTGCCGGGGGCGGTGCGCCGCAGCGCAGCGAAGATCCCCGGCGCGAAAACATAACGGGCGGCGATCGCCAGGTTACTGGGCGCCTCCTTGGCACTGGGCTTCTCAATCACATCAGCCAACTCGAACACCTCCCCTCCACCCTTGGGCTTGGCCACCCCGTAGTTGTGGGTTTCTCGCGCGGGCACCTCCTCGAAGGCGACCACCGCCTCGGCCTCTTGCTCCACGAAGCACCGTGTCATACGGCGGATAATGTCGCTTTGGGCGTGCAAGCCTATGATGGAATCCCCCAGAGCCACCACGAACGGCAACTCGCCCACGAAAGGCTGGGCGCACAGCACCGCATGCCCCAGCCCCAGCAACTGCCGCTGGCGCGTGTAGAAGTACTGCACCGGCGCACGCTCAAACTCCAGCTCCTCCAGCAGTTCCTCCTTGCCCGTCTCCCGCAGGGTCTGGATCATCTCCTCATTCAGGTCGAAGTGGTTCTCGATTGAGGTCTTTCCCGGGCCGGTCACAAATAACAGCCGCTTCATCCCGGCACGGGTGAGTTCCTCGACCACATATTGGACCCCCGGCTTGCGACCCACCGGAAGCATTTCCTTGGGCTGCGATTTGGTGGCGGGTAACAGGCGGGTGCCCAAACCTGCCACCGGCACTACAGCAATGTTGACTTCGTTCATGCGACGGCGCCCATGCTATCGCGCGCCTGGACCTAATCAAGGCGCGAATCGCGCCGCCACCGAGACG
>Ga0209606_1005813_pt1 | contig 10470 bp, 7 predicted proteins | sample AD_UKC057_MetaG_FD_184412 | JGI IMG/M metagenome (GOLD analysis project Ga0209606, IMG submission 184412) | Active sludge microbial communities of municipal wastewater-treating anaerobic digesters from USA - AD_UKC057_MetaG (SPAdes) (version 2) | ecosystem: Engineered > Bioreactor > Anaerobic >...
GGTCCTCGACCTCGACTCCGACGCAGCATCCGTCCTGAATCACCGGTCCGCGTACCCGGGTCTCGAACCTGAACTCGACGCCATCCTGGCGTGCCCGCTGGACCAGCCTGGCAGCGAAAGGCCTTCGTTCGATGTTTACCTTGTCCGGGGGCATGGCGCACATGAAGGTCGTTGGATGCCCGTTCACCACCAGCCTGAAACGAAACGGGTAGCGCGCCTCGGGAGGTTCCGGTGGCGCCAGTCCGATCTCGTCGAACAGGTCGGTGTCAAGCGTGTCCCACCAGTCATGTCCCAGCAGGGCCTCTGTCGAGGCGTCGAGCACGAGGACCCGGTGACCGGCTTTAGCCACGCGTGATGCGAACACGCAGCCGGCGGTACCCGCGCCGACCGCTATCGCGTCGTAATCCATGAGATTCCCCCAGTCCTTCAGCCGAAGAAAATGTGAGAGAAGAAGACCGCGGCCGCCATCCCGGTCAGATCCGCCAGAAGCGCCGGCCAGATCGCGTGCCGGATTCTGGTGATGCCGACCGAGCCGAAGTAGACGGCGAGGACGTAGAACGTCGTCTCGGTGCTGCCCTGCATGACGCCGGCCACGAATGCCGAGAAACCGTTCGGATTCGAGGCGGTCAGTTCACTGAGAACGCCGAACGCCCCAGAACCGGTCAGTGGCCTGAGGATCGCCATCGGAAGCACGTCGGCCGGCATCCCGACCAGGGATGTGACCGGTTCCAGCAGGTTGACCAGGATATCGAAGGCGCCCGAGGCGCGGAACATGCCGATGGCGACCAGAATCATGACCAGGAACGGGATGATGCGCACCGCCGTGTTGAAGCCTTCACGGCCACCGTCGCAGGCGGCTTCGTAGACGTTGACGCCGCGGCGGTATCCAAAGAGAAGCAGGGCGAGCATGATGATGGGGACCAGCCACCACTTGAGGATATCCGACCCGAGCCCGTCCGCGCCGGTCGTGACGACGCGGTAGGTGACGGCGGCAAGGCCGAGGGCGACGACCGCCAGCGGGATGACACGGTTCCCGATGCCGGTCCCGTCTGAAGAACCTTCGTCATCCGGAACCACGACGGCATCCCCGGTTCCAACGGACGTGTCGGTTGCGGGGTCGTCGGCCTGCATGGTCATTCCCGGAGGATTGGGGCGCAACCGGTTGAACAGCAGCGCCGCCACGATCGCCACTCCGGTTGAACACATGGTGGCCAGCAGTCCCGGAACAAGAATATCGGCCGGGTTTTTCGCGCCGGCGGCCGCGCGCATCCCGATCACTCCGAGCGGCAGCAGGGCGATGCTGCTGGTGTTGATGGCCAGAAACAGGATCATGGCGTTGGATGCCTGCCCGCCCGCGGGGGCCAGCTTGTTCAGTTCCATCATCGCCTTGATCCCCATGGGCGTCGCCGCGTTGCCAAGGCCGAGCATGTTCGCGGCGAAGTTCATTATCATCGCGCCCATCGCCGGGTGTTCGGGGGGCACGTCGGGGAAGAGACGGGTCATGACCGGCCGAAGCGTCCGCGCGATCATGGTCATCAGGCCGCCGTTCTCGGCGATCTTCATCAGGCCCAGCCAGAGCGTCATCACACCGATCAGCTTCACGGCCAGTTCGACCGCCGACATGGCTGAGTCGAAGCCCGCCTTCGTGACGGCCTCCATCCGGTTGGTGGCGATGCCGGCCAGGATCGGGATGACCATCATCCAGAACCAGATGTGATTGATGACGGGTGCCTTTTTCTTCAAAGGGGGCATGCCTCTTTGTGACTGTCTGAAGATATCCCGGTTTGTCCGGAGAGGTGAAGCTGGCGACGGCCCGGGCAACGATGGGTAGGGAAAACTCCCATCCTTGCTGGCCCAAAGAATGGTAGCAGATCACAGCTTTTGGGAGCAGACTCAGGCCGTCCCGCCCGCTGCCGATGTTTTTGAAACTAAAGTTAATTTGTTACTTGAAAGGATGAATACCGTACAGTATTCTTCTGTCAAGGACTAAAATGGTGAGGTAATATGGTTACTACAGTAAGAAAACGTAGGTGGCGGTCAAGTGGATTTCTGACAGCATCGACATACTTCGTATTTGCAGTACCTTTTCTTATTCTGCTATCGTGCGCCCCACATGCGAAGGAGGACAGTGCCAGTAAGTACATTATTGCATCAGCCAATTCGTCATCAGAGGACATCTTTTGGGATTCAGTTTCTGTTGAGTTCTCGGATGAAGGTACAAAAATGGGTGTCGTTATAAAAACGAACGAACCCGCTATTGAACAAGTTGTCGGCATGCTTTCTGACCTTCCCTGTGCCCCCGAATATATGGAGATTGATGCATCTCATATTGATGGTCTCTGGCTACTTGACTTTACGGTGCCGACGAGAAAGCCGTTTTCGTTTTTGCTGAAGACTCAAGCAGTCGTTGGAAATAGAGAGGTGTCTAGGCAACGATATTTGTTTGTCTCCAGCACCGCTGAGGGAAGTCCTGAGTTGGTCAGTCGCCAAGAATATAGAAAACGCCACCAAGAGCATTCCGTTTTAAGTTATCGCCTGATTTCTTCAGGCGAGGTGGTGCCATCTGAAGTTATTGGTGGAACTGAAAGAACTGTAGCTTGGGATCACAGTTATGACGTTGATTCAGAGCCTTTGGTTTTTGGAAGGCAGATCGACTGAGTCATGATAGGAAGGTGGAATATGAGATTGCACTCATTAATCGTTGTCGCATTGGTGGTTTGTGTATCTTGTTCTGCTTGGGCGGCTGATCGTTACTTTTGCGCATCAATTAAGTTCAAGGATCGGCGGTCATCCTGTACTAATCGTTGTATTGGCAGCGAGCATGAAGTTGGAAGAGTGGATCCTTGCGAATCTGGTACTGATAGGTTTGTGGCTCACATACCCCTGCAACTGTGGGATCGGGACCCCGGAGGGACTGACGAGTACATTGGTACATTCCTTGTTGAAAGCCGTGGCGTTTCTTGCTTTGTGTTCCCATGGGAAGGGGAACGTTACCAGACCGTTGACAACGAAACGGATCCGGATCCATACGTGCGATTGGTTGACTGGTATTGGGAGTATGGGGGACAGCGTCTTTACGTTATGCAGCATGTAGTTCCAGGCAACATGATAACACCTCCATCAGTGTCTTGGCAGTCGAGCTATTACAGTAATTGTCCGGAGAATGTGTTGTGTTGGGACCCTTACGAGACTTTGTTCGTCTCGTCGGATCCTGGCAGTCTAGAAAATGTGCTGTTTAATCTAGGAGATACTTCGATTCATGCTTACTACGCATTCTCATCGCGGATTCCAGAGCCGTTCTACATGAGGTACTTGGAAGATGCCAATACATGCGTTTTTTCGAGTAGCAGCGTAATCATAAGCGAAAATAGCTCGTTAAAACCAGACGTTCCGACTCACGAGATCGGCCATCTCATCCACCATCAGAATATTGCGGATAAGAGCTTTGGCAGCGTCGACTATTCGCTCTCTGGCAATGGTCATGGATTGATTTCGCAAGAATACGATAGGGCGGCAACTTGCGAAGGTTGGGCTAACTACGTGGCGGCGCGGTCATGGTGGAATCCTGATAATTCGTCTGCCATGCCGTGCGCCTTTGGATATGAAATTGAAGATCAGACCCCGCCACCTGGTCTTACCACTCTTGCGGAAAACAGAGGCCTTGAACTTTGGGCGGCGAGGGGCTTTTGGGACTTGGATGACGCGGCTCAAGACTCCGGCCAAAGTCCTTGTTATGAGATAATAGACACCACGAATTTGTCGACTACCGATATAGTGGACATTTGGTCTGTCTTTCCATCCGGTGCCGATGACCGTGAAGCGCAGGAAGATGGGGTGAACGGCACAAACCTTTACGATTACTATGTGAATGGGGCGTTGTCTGATTACGATGTGGATGGAAACGTCCTGATAAATATGCAATGCCAGACCCTGATGGAACTTTTTTGATTGGCGAACTCGATTTTGTTAGTTTTGGAGGTCAACATGACTGGTAATCGCATCGTTCCGTTGATCTGGGTATTTGGGGTGATGAGCATTGGTTGTGACCCTGGCCTGGATGCGACGGATGATCGGGCGGAGACCGCGCAAGACGTGCTCGGGGATTCTTCCTCGAAGGATATCAACGATTCGTCAGTCGGCACATGTGGCGGCGACGATTTGCAGCCACGAGGAACTGATTCCGGAATCTGGGTTTCATTGCCTGGCGGGTACGGCCCCGATTATAGTGAATCGGTGTCATTGGTCAGTATCGACAGAACCCCGGAAAGCGGCAACATCGAAAAGCAGTGGCTCTCTATCCAAGGCGATCCGTACAACACGGTTTCGATCATATTGCACTCATTCGAGGTCGTCGCAGAGACAGGTTCCGTTTTCGATGTTGACATTCATGGCAACGCGCAAGTCGGTAATCCGTATTCGATGCTGCTGACGCGCGAGGGTGAGCTCTACTACCTTTTGACTGCCGGGTACGCCAATCGTACGGAAGGCGTGAACGTTGAATTCAACAGTGCGGAGCCACAAGTCCGCATCAGGGAAGTTTGCGCGCTTCAGGAAACCCAGGAGACACTGCCCGAGTGCCTGACCTGCACATGCACCGGCATTGAGCCGATTCTGCTCGAAGTGATGGTTGGTTCCGAAACACGATTCGTCACGGAGGGGGAATCCATCGAGGCCGGAGATTTCATGGTAGTCGCCAACCGCGCCGTCTATACCAACCCGGAAGGATGCACGTCGGCCAGAACGGAAAACTGGGCGGTGTCCGTGATTCGAAAATCCTGGCTGCAGTAGCTCAGGTGTCGCGCCGAGTCATGCCAAACGTTTGACCCGTCCCAGGGCAGGCCCTTGACGCGCCTGGGTCAGGATCAGGGTCAGGGATGGAACGGCGGACCGCCTACGCTAGGGGCGAATGTAATTCGCCCCTACGAGGACGGGGCGTACACGGATGTGAAGAAGAGGGCGGTGGGGAAGCCTGGAGCGGCCTTCCCCGCCCGAACGACGTGAACGACCCGCATTCGCACGGGAAGGGGTGACAGGGGCAGCCGCGGAAGGGTTTACCACCGCCTTTTGCCCAACGCGGAGCGTGGGATCCCCAGGGGCTCGCGCCGTGGACCCAGGGTTTGCACCCTGGGCTTTGGATGGGCGGGCCTCGCTGCGCTCGGGCCTGGAACAGGGGGCGTGTCGAGCGGGGAGTTGTGGTAAAATAGCCGTCGATTCGGAAAAGGTTGTCTTTCACTACCTCCATGGGGGCTCGGCAGATGAAGAAATTGATTGGTGCTTTCGCGGTTCTGGCGTTCGGGGCGATGTGCGTCGCCTGCGGTGACAACGGCGGCGGCGAGGACGTCCTGACCGACGTGATCGAGGATATCGGGACCGCGGACACCGAGACCGCGGACACCGTGGCCGACGATGTGGCGGTTGACGTGCCGGTGGTTCATCCGATCGACTGGGACGCGTGGCTGAATCCGACCGAAGGCGGCTTCCCCGATGACGGGAAGAAGCGCGTCGTGATCCTTCACACGAACGACATGCATTCGCACATCAACGGAACCGGACCGGTCCTGGACTACTCGCCGGACACGATTCTCGATGATGAAACGGTCGGGGGACTGGCAAGGGTCGCGTCCCTGGTCGAGCGTCAGAAGGCGTACATGAACGAGAACACCGATATGATCATCGTCGACGGCGGCGACTTCAGCTTCGGCACCGCGTTCACGTTCCTGGCGCAGGACACCGGAATCGAACTGCGTATGATGGACGATATAGGGTACGTCGCGACCACCATCGGCAATCACGAAATGGACTGGACTCCGGCAGGGCTGGCCGGCGTGATCACGAAGGGTCTGGAAGGTGCCTCGAACCTGACCGTGCTGTCGTCCAACCTGGTTTACTCCGACGAGTCCGCGGATGACGATGCGCTTGCCGCGCTGGTCGGGGACAAGGTGAAACCGTACAAGGTGGTTACCCTGGGCAACGGGCTCAAGGTCGGTCTGTTCGGCCTGATTGGCGAAAAGGCGATCGATCTTTCGCCACACGCGACGCCCGTGACGGCACGCGCGCTGAAGGACGCGGCCCAGGAAACTATCGACACGCTGCGCAACACCGAGGGTGTTGATCTGGTCGTGGCCCTGTCGCACTCCGGCGTTTCCGAGGGCGGGGTGATCGGTGAGGATCAGACGCTGGCGAAGAAGGTGACAGGCCTGGACGTGATCATCAGCGGTCACACGCACACGTATCTTGAAGAGCCGATCGTCGAGAACGGCACCACCATCGTTCAGGCGGGGTGCTACACGAGGTACCTGGGACGTCTCGTGCTGGTCGAGAACGGCGAAGGCGGGTACGCGGTCGAATCCTGGGAGTCCCTGCCGATCGATGACTCGATTCCCGGCTGGCCCGCCGTGATCGAGGCCGTAGACGATTACACCGACATGCTGGGCGAGACCGCCTTCGCGGAACTCGGCGTCGGATACGCCGACGGCGTGGCAACGACTTCCTTCGACATGATACCTCTCGAGATGTCCGAGTCGGGGATCGGCAACTTCATCGCCGACTGTGTCAGGTACGCGGCCGAGGAATTCACCGGCGAGCCGTTCGACGTGGCCATCGAGGCCAACGGCGTCATCCGTGACGGACTGAAAATGGGCGACACCGGCATCATCACGCTGGGCGACATCATCCAGGTGCTTCCGCTTGGAATCGGTCTTGACCACGAGGTCGGCTACCCGCTGATCTCCATCTACCTGACCGCGGCCGAACTGAAAACGGCGGCCGAGATTATCGTCGGCGTGGCCACGATGTTCTCCGACTCGTTCTTCCTGCAGATCAGTGGATTCCGGTTTGAATACAAGGAGTCGGCCGATCCGTTCGTAAAGGTGAAGACGATCTACATGGCCGACGGGAACGGTGGTTACGAATCCACGCCGCTGGACATGTCCGAGGCTAACACGACTCTCTACCGTGTCGCGACCAACCTCTACATCGGCCAGATGCTCGGGCTGGTGAAATCCTACCTGGGCGGCATGATCACCCTGGACCCGAAGAACGCCGAGGGAGTGCCCTACACGAATATCGAGGACGCGATCATCGATATCGATCCCGCCACCGAGGGAGTGCAGGAACTGAAGCTCTGGCGCGCGGTGTTCGAGGCGATGAAGGACCTGGACAAGCCCGAGGGCGCCGAACTGCCCGCGGTACCGGCCGAATACGGCACCGATCTGGATCGCCAGAAGACCGTCAACTGACCACTGTCCCGCCCGGTCGTCTGTGATAATCTCTGCATTGATGGAAATTCTCCTTTTTGACCTGCAGGCCGTGGGATTCTCGCTTCTTCTGAACGGGTTGCTGTGTCTTGGTGCGTGGCGCCTCGCCGGCATGGGTTCCGAGCGTCCCGGCCGGGCAGGTGTCGGGCTGTCGGCCTTTGACCGTCTGACCGTGATGCTGTCAGTGATCGTTGCCGCGGTGCCGTTGATAACGGTCGGTCTTGGAGCCCTCGGAGTCCTCGGGCGTCCCGGGGCGCTTGTCGCGGTCGTCGTGTTCGCGGTCTGCGCCTGGCTGGCCAGTCGCCGGTTCGGCCACGGGGGGTTTATCGGGCGTCTGGTCAACGAGACACTGTCGGCGCTGGGTTCGGACAGGTGGCTGGTCGTGGCGATACTGCCCGGGGTCGTCGCCCTGCTGATGCTGTTCGGCTGGGCCTTGCCCCGGCCACCTTACGGATTCGATCCCTTGAACTATCATCTGCCACTTGCCGCCGAGGTGATCAGGTCTGGCGGGCTGATGCCGTTCCATTTTCCGCCGTATTTCGAGGCCTTTCCGTATTTCACTATGACAGGCGACATGTTCAGCGTGTGGGCCATGCTGTCAACCGGCGACACGTCGCTGCTGCCCCTGGCCAACATCGCGCCTTTCGCGCTTCTCGCCGTCGTCTTCTACGGATTCCTGCGCGAGTACCTGCCCTCCAGGGCGGCCACCGCCGCCGTCGTTTCGGCCTTGCTGACCGTCCCGGCGTTTTTCGTGCTGCTCAACGACGCCTATGTCGAACTGCCACTATGGGCGTTCATGTTCGGTTCGTTGCGCCTGATCGTGCTTTCCGCGCGTAACGGCCATCACCGCGGACTGTTCGTTCTGGCGTCGCTGCTGTGCGGGTCGATGATTGGCGCGAAGCTGACCGGAATCCCGATGTCGCTGGTTTTGCTGGCGGCATGGATCGCGATGTCACGCGGGCGCGGGTTCAGGTGGCACGCCGGCCGTTTCGGGCTTTTCGTGGCGGGCGTGCTGCTTTCCGGATCGTATTTCTATATCCGGAATATCGTCCTGACCGGATCGCCAGTCTATCCCTTTCCGTTCAGCATCGGTCCTGTCCAGATATTCGCGGGTGACGCGGACCATGCGGCCCGCGTGGGTGGCACGACCATCCGCCGTTTCTTTGCCCCGCTCGTCTTCTCGGGCGAGATGTTCAAGGCGCTTTTCGGGACCCGCCAGGCTCCGAACTCGTCCTGGGGTCTTGGCGCGACAGGCTACTTCTTCGTGATTTCGGCCATGCTGTCATCTCCTGGCATCGTCAGCGCGGCCAGACGCCGGTCGGCGGATGATGGTTCTCCGGTCGCCGGCAGGAGCGGGGCCTGGCTGGGGCCGGTGTTTCTAGGCGCGTCCCTGCTGGCGGGTCTCGTTTACGTCAACCTTCCCTGGTGCGCCCCCTACCTTTACGGCAATGTCAGGTTCGTCTATCCCGCCATTCCGTTCGCCGCCTTCGCGCTGTTCTCGATTCCGCCCGTCGCCCGCGTCAAGCGATGGTTTATCGTTCTGTTCGCGCTGGCGCTTCAGGCGCTCTCGTTCGTCGCCACATACATCCCCGTCACCCCGGCCGGGCTGGCTCTTGCTGCCGCGGTCCTGCTGATCGGTTTCCTGGTGGTGCTTGCCTTCAGGCGCGGCATCTGTCGCCGTCTGACGCCATGGTTGCCGGCGGCCGTCATGTTCCTGACCATCGTGCTGGTGATCGCGACGAAAATGGATACGGTTCAATCCTATGCAAAGCCGGCTTCCGCGGCCGGCCCTGCCAGGTGGGCGACCGAACGCGCGGAGTGCCTTGCCGCCCTCGAGGAACTGGCGCCTGCCGGTCCCTTCGCGTTGACGATGGCACGCGGCGCCCCGCACGCATGGTTCATCTTTCCGCTTTATGGAGAGCGGCTTGAGCGTAACCCGGTGTACATCGATATCAGTCCGGGCGGCCGCGACGGCTGCCTGAAGTGCGCCGACGCCTGGCCTGGCTGGCCCGACGCGGACAAAAACCTGTGGCTCTCGGGACTTGAGTCGGCCGATGTGGACGCGCTGGTCATCATGAATGACGATGAGGACGTCCAGGTGGGCCGGACCCCGGTTGAATCAACCTGGGTTCGCGAGAATCCGGAGTTGTTCGTTCCGGTGCACACCGGCAGGTTCTGCTCGGTGTTCAAGCTGGGCGCCTTCGACAAGCCGGTGACGACGGCGGCGCCCCAGGCCGGGACAACCGATGAGACGGGTATGTGATCGGTCGACCGGAACGTGTGGCCCGGCCGGCCGTGGGAGGCATTTCTGAACGTCTTTCTGACAGGCTTTGTCGCCAGCCTTCTGGCGGGCCTTGCCACAGGTGTCGGAGCGCTTCCCGCAATCCTGGTGCGGGGCGTCTCGCGGGTCACCCAGAACGTCTTTCTGGGGTTCGGGGCCGGCGTGATGCTGGCGGCAACCTCGTTCTCGCTTCTGATTCCGGCGATCGAAAAGGCCGGCGCCAGTCCGATCGGCATGCTGAAGGTCGTCGGAGGGCTTCTGCTTGGCGGCCTTTTCCTGTGGTCGGCGGACAGGCTGCTGCCTCACGAACACTTCAACAACGGTCCCGAGGGCTCGGATTCGAAGCGTCTGCGGCGCGTGTGGTTGTTCGTTATCGCCATCATCCTGCACAACTTTCCGGAGGGGCTTGCGGTCGGGGTCGGTTTCGGCGGCGGTGACTTCGACGAAGGCATGTCGCTGGCAGTCGGGATAGGTCTGCAGAACATGCCGGAGGGGCTGGTGGTGGCGCTCGCCCTGCTGAGCCAGAAGTATCCGATTGGCAAGGCTTTGCTGGTCGCGACTCTTTCAGGTCTGGCGGAACCGATCGGGGGCGCGCTCGGTGCGGGACTGGTCGGCGTGTTCGCGGGTTTGCTTCCGTGGGGACTCGCGTTTGCGGGCGGGGCGATGCTGTACGTCGTCAGCGACGAGATAATCCCGGAGATCCACAGCGAGCAGAAGACGGCGAAGGCTACCTGGGGCATCGTCGGGGGTTTTGTGGTGATGATGCTTCTTGATGTATTGCTTGGCTGAACCGCTACCGGTTTCTGATTCCTTCCGAAGTCGCTCGACCGCGATCTATACTCCCAGTTGCAGGCCGCCCCGGCCCAGCCCGCCGTGGCGGATTCGGCGAACGCCGAGGCCACCGACGGCGCGGCCGGCGCGCAGAAGTGACAG
>Ga0209606_1005822_pt1 | contig 10459 bp, 6 predicted proteins | sample AD_UKC057_MetaG_FD_184412 | JGI IMG/M metagenome (GOLD analysis project Ga0209606, IMG submission 184412) | Active sludge microbial communities of municipal wastewater-treating anaerobic digesters from USA - AD_UKC057_MetaG (SPAdes) (version 2) | ecosystem: Engineered > Bioreactor > Anaerobic >...
TCATCGAGTTTTTCGTATTCGAGTTTGGCGAGAACATCGGTGAGCGTGGTGTAGGCCAGGTCGAGCCGATGGAGTTCTCGTTCGACGATTTCGCGTCCCTGCTGAATGGCATCGTCGCGTCCTTGTTCGCGGAACCACTGGCGGACTTTGCTTCTGGCACTCGTGGTGCGCAGGGTACCGGAGGCGGGATTGAGCCAATCGCGGCTGGGGTTGGGTTTTTTATGGGTGAGGATTTCGACCCGGTCCCCGGTTTTGAGTTGGTAATCGAGCGGGACGATCTGGTCATTGACGCGTGCGCCACGGAATCGGTGTCCGACCATGGTGTGGATTCGGTACGCGAAGTCCAGGGGCGTGGCGCCTTGGGGTAAGTCCACGATGTCGCCTGCCGGGGTGAAAACATACACTTGATCGCGAAAAATGTCGGTTTTGAGCCGCTCAGCGAATTGATGGGGATCCGAAACGTCGCGTTCCCAATCCATCAGTTGCCGAAGCACCACGAACTTCTGGTCGGACGACTTGGCTGCCTTTCGTCCTTCTTTATATGCCCAATGCGCGGCCACACCGTATTCGGCATATTCATGCATCTGACGGGTACGAATCTGCACTTCCAGCGGTTTGCCTTCCGGTCCCACCACGGTCGTATGAAGCGATCGATATAGGTTCTCTTTCGGTCTCGCGATGTAGTCGTCGAATTGCCCCGGCAACGGAGCCCATAGACTATGCACGAGACCGAGCGCGGCGTAGCAATCGCCCACCTGTTCGGTGATGACGCGCACGGCGCTGATGTCATGGATCTGGTCGAGTCCCACGCCCTTGCGCTGCATTTTTTGGTATATGGAATACAAGTGCTTGGCGCGTCCCTGGACCGTGGCATGAATTTTTTGTTCGGGTAGTTTGTCTCGCAACAAGGTGATCGCTTGTTGGATGAGACGCATGCGCTCCTGTCTTCGTTCCGACAGAAGCTTTTCGAGTTCGGAGTAGGTTTCGGGTTCGAGTTGCGCCAGAGACAAGTTCTCCAACTCGGTTTTGAACTGCCAAACGCCAAGGCGATTCGCCAAGGGAGCGAATACTTCGAGGGTTTCCCGAGCCACGCGACGCCGGGTGGATTCATCCATCGAGTTGCTCAAGGTGCGCATTTTTTCTACACGTAACGCCAGTACGATGATCACCACGCGCACTTCCGCCGCCATGGCGATGAACATTTTGCGTAATGATTCGGCAGCTTCCTGTTCCAGACGGTCCCATCGGGTTGCCTGGACCCGGACCACACCATCGACCAGCTTTGCAATCTCCTTTCCGAACTGATTTTCCGTATCTGCCTGGGAGATTTGATTTCGAAACGTAGCGACGAGACAAGCGCCTACGGCCGCGGGGTCCAGTCGCAGGCTCGCCAGTACGTTGGCGGCGTGCAAGGCTCTTTTTTTTGCGGTAGCGTCGAGATGGGTGGTGACGCCTTCGAAGGCGAGTTCAATGGGTGCTGTATCCGCATCCGGATAGCTTTTTTTTACGTTGGCAAGCAGTGCCTCCAACTCGGGCGATGGGCTAACGGCCATCTTAGGGAAACTATCACAGCCAGTGCTTCGTCCCCACCGCGAATGCTTTTTGTCCCAAGCTTTTTATGCTTTACGCCCTTTGGGAGATTGCCATCGTCGCTTGACGTGTACCCTGAGGATATCGCGTAGCAACCCGATATGGGCGCAATGGTCCATCTTGTCATTTCCCTGGTATCCACGCACATGGAAGCCGGCGCGGTCATAACGAGAAATGAGATCGAGACCCATCGGATCCGAACCACGGGGCCGGACAGCTTGGGCACGACCGTTGAGCGCATGAATCAAATAATTGGCGGTCTCCGTCGTAGAGGCATATCCCGGAGGAATGATCGAGGAATGACTCACGAACATCAGCTTTTGGCCTTTGGCCGACCGCTTCGCGAATTCAACGAATGGTTCGAGTTGCACCGCGTTGAGCGATTTGCCCGCGTAACCACAATGAAGGCCGTCGAGCAATACCACCGTGTCCACCACTTGTTTGCCATAAGCTGTTCGTAAAATTTCTCCTACCGCACCGTATCCAGCACTCCACGCACTGAGTCCGATCTTGCGGGCCTTTGCTTTGGGATTGCCGGTTTTTTTGGCTACCGCCGCCTCGACGCTTCGCACGAGATTTTGGAATACGTTTGGGGAGCGAAACACGGATTCATAAGGTCCCGATCCGATTCCGAGATCGATTCCCACCAGCACCGCTCCGTCCATAACCTGCACCCATTCCTTGCGAACCGCCTCGTGGCCGTGAAAGTGGAACATTACGTCGAATTGGCCGGAACGGGTGATTCCTCCCTTTTGCACACTGATCATTTGCCCCATCGAAGGAGAGCGGTCCCATCGATCGTAGATGCCGAATCCAGGGTCCGGCGTGTTGCAAGGGTTGACTCCACGCTCCTGCGCGCTTTTTTGCGTTTGGGTCCACGCCGCTGGAGGAGCAATGACCGGCTGTGGGTTCGATGCCTTGCTTGTCTCCGTCTTGGCTTCCGGCGTTGGCGAAGCCGCTTTCGGCGTAGGAGCGGTGGGACGGGATGCCGCGCCTTTCGCGCTTTTACACGAGCCTTTTCGAGCAGGGATTTCCAAGACCTGCCCTGGCTTGATCGGTGCCCCCGCCACCATCCCGTTCTGCTCGCGAAGCGCTTCCACCGTAACGTGATACCGCTTGGCGATCTTCCACAACGACTGCCCTTCCCCTACCGTATGCGTCGCACACGGGGCTTGCGCCATGGAATCCGTCACAAATAATACAACCGCCACCAAAGGCGCCAGCCACAACACGACGCGTCGCATCACCATCACAAGCCAAACGTTGGCGCGGGATCGAAGGGCTTTCAACCCAACGACGATACCAAAGGGGATTGTTGTATGTAACATTTTGAATTTACATCAAAATAATGAGATCAGCGCTGGAGCCAGGTGAGGGCGGCCTGGTACATCGCACGACGTTTTTCCAGCGCGACTTCATGTCCCATATCCGCAGGATCCGAGAGAAAAACAGGAACGCGGGCGTTTCGCAACAACGCTTGCGTCCTGATAGTGCCGTCGAATACCCCGTCTTGCTTGCCCGTGATGAGGTAGACACGGCGCAAATGAGAGCGTGCGCGCCCGATCAATTGCGGCGCTTCCCCGCCCCAATACGCATCGTCGGCAGCCAAAATCAGCCAACGATTGAACATTCTTGGGTCTCGAATACCGATATTCATGCCCACGAATGCTCCTTCGCTGAAGCCGATCAGCGTATTTCCCGTTAATTGCACGCGCCGTCCCTTCGCCTTGCGTAACGCCGCATGCGTGGCGTGAACGATCCGCCGGGCCGTAACCCAGTCGTTGTTCCAGCTTTGGCCCGCGCCATACGGATGCGAAGCGCTCGGGCATACGAGCCAACCCATCGGTCGGACGATGGGTGCCCATCGTTTACAAAACTCCGATGCATTGCCCCCTCGTCCGTGCAACACCATGAATACGGGACGCGGTCCCGAGCGTTTCGGACCGGCTGGTTCGTAATAATAGGCAGAAGGTGCACCCGAAACCTCCAGGGTTTGCAAATCGCGCTGCCATTCGCTGTCGGGCCGTACTGATGGTGTGGGCGTGGATTGGGCAGGGGGTTGGGGATTCGGAACCACCAGCTTCTGGCCGGGACGAATCGGATCTGTTTTCCGGATTCGGTTGGCTTTGCATAAAGCATCGACGGAAGTCCGGTAACGACGAGCGATGGCGCCCAAGGTTTGGCCTTGTTGCACCGTATGCACGGTGGTTTCGGTTTGGGCGAAAGACAGCCCCTCCCACGAAAGGAGCGTGAGAATCGTGGATATTCCGAGGAACCACAAACGGCGGGGCCACATCACGGAGGTTCGACGTAGCACAAGGGATGGGATTCAGTGAATCTTTGGGGATTTTATCGGGGAAAGCGGCGAATTGGGCTAGGAAAGGAGGCTTTGCACGATAGCGGTCACGGACTTCAAGGCTTCATCGAGTTTGGATGGGTCCGAGCCGCCCGCTTGCGCCATGTCTGGACGCCCTCCGCCGGAGCCGCCTACTTGTTGCGCGACCTGACGGATGATGTCCCCTGCTTTGATTTTATGGGTGAGGTTTTTGCTGACGGTCGCGACGAGCATGGCTTTGGGGCCTGCCGCGGCGCCAACGACGACCACGGCATCTCCCAGCGTATCACGGAGCTTTTCCGCCATTTCTCTTAGTGCGGCCCCGTCGGCCACCTCCGACCGCACCGCAAGCACTTTCATTCCGCCGATTTCATGGGCTTGTTGAAGCATCGAATCCACGCCACCACCACCCATCGCAACCTTGCGTTTCAAGTCCGCGATCTGCTTTTCCAACTCTTTTTCATGTTGTGTGAGCTTCAGAACCTTGTCAGCAAGGTCCGGGCCGTCGGCTTTTACGAGTTTTGAAGCCTGTTGCACCGTCTGCTCGAGCTGCCGAACATAGCCGAGGGCATTGAGGCCCGTGACGGCTTCGATTCTTCGCACCCCAGCGGCAATCCCTGCCTCGCTGATGATTTTGAAAAGGCCGATGTCCCCCGAAGCGCGAGCGTGGGTTCCTCCACATAGTTCAACCGACTCGGGCGTGATGGTGAGCACGCGCACGGTATCACCATACTTATCGCCAAAGATGGCGATGGCGCCCAAGGTCCGCGCCTCCTCCAACGGCAAGATATGCGTTTCGACCGGCACGTTGCGCAGGATCTTGTCATTGACGATGTCTTCGATTTGCTGCAGTTCTTGCGGGGTTACCGCTTTACCATGGGTGAAGTCGAAGCGGAGTCGATCGGGGCTGACCAACGAACCTTTCTGTGCGGCATGCGGACCGAGTACGGAGCGAAGAGCATGATGGAGAAGGTGCGTTGCGGAGTGATTCCGACGCGTGGCTTGTCGTGCTTCGTGGTCGACGATGGCTTCGAGTCCGTCACCGATTCGTACGGGAGCCACAACCTCGACCTTATGAACCCACAGCGCATCGAGGGGGCGCTGGGTGTCGAATACCCGCGCGGCCAATTCGCCATTTCGAAGAAAAACACCCGTATCGCCGACCTGGCCTCCGGATTCGCCATAGAAAGGCGTTGCATCGAGGACGATTTCTGCCGTGGTTCCCGCGGGTGCTTCTTCGACCAAGGCATTGTCGACGATGATCGCTACCACGCGAGCTGAATCGGAGCGCTCGGTTTCGTAGCCCAAGAAACGAACGGATTTGTTCGTCACGGCCTCGAGCGCGTCGAAGTAGGCGCGCGGAAGCGCCTTGTCTCCGACTTCACTGCCTTTGCTTCGTGCTTGGGCCTGTTCGAGGGCTAGCTTGTAGCCGGCCTGGTCCACGGTGATCCTACGCTCTTCGCAGATGACCTGGGTAAGATCGAGGGGAAAACCGTACGTATCATAGAGTTTGAAAGCAACGTCTCCCGACAGAACCTTCTGCCCTTTGTGCTCGAGGCCAGAGAATTCGTCTTCGAGAATCCGCAATCCGTTGTCCAACGTCTTTCGAAACCTCACTTCTTCCTGCTCGAGAGCATCAGCAATGAGATCGCGTCGCTCCACGAGTTCCGGGTAGCAAGCGCCCATACGCTCCACCACGTCGAGGGCCACCTCGAAGAAAAAGGGACGATGGATACCGAGGCGGTTTCCGTGTCGAATCGCTCGGCGCACGACCCTTCGCAATACGTAGGAACGGCCATCGCGATCGGGCAGGATCCCCTCGGCGATGAGAAATGCAGCGGTGCGAGCGTGATCGGCAATGACTCGCATGGATGTGTCATCGTCGGCTTGGGAATGCGTGTATTTTTTATTCGAAATCGATGCGGCTTTTTCGACGAGGGGCATGAGCAGATCGGTTTCGTAGTTGGAAGAGACCTGTTGCAGGACAGCGGCAAGTCGTTCGAGACCCGCTCCGGTATCGACGCATGGGGCGGGCAGGGCAGAGAGCTTGGCCTCAGCGCCATCCAACGTTCGGTTGAACTGCATGAACACCAAGTTCCAAATCTCCATCCACCCTTTTCCATCGTCGGTGGGATCCTGTCCGAACTTGCTGAGGTCGACATCGTTGCCGACGAAGTAGTGAAGTTCGGAACAGGGGCCGCAGGGGCCGGTGTCGCCCATCTGCCAGAAGTTGTCTTTCATCCCCATGCCGAGGATGCGGTCATCACCAAATCCTGTTACTTTTCGCCATATTACACGCGCATCGTCGTCGGCGGGAATACCGTTTTCTCCTCCGAAGACGGTGATAGCAAGGCGTTCGGGCGGCAGTCCAAGGTCTTTGGTGAGGAACTCCCAAGCGAAGAGGATGGCTTTTTCCTTGAAGTAATCGCCGAAGCTGAAGTTGCCGAGCATCTCGAAAAAAGTGTGATGACGTGCGGTTTTGCCGACGTTTTCGAGGTCGTTATGCTTTCCGCTGATACGGATGCATTTTTGGCTGGATGCCGCACGAACGTACGGGCGCGTTTCGCGCCCCGTGAACACATCTTTGAACTGAACCATCCCGGCGTTGTTGAACATCAGGGTGGGGTCATTGGAGGGGATAAGAGAGGCCGAAGCCACGATCTCATGATCGTGTCGTCGAAAATAATCGAGGAAAGCACTTCGGATTGCAGAGGCGGTCAGATGGCTCATGGTCGATGTTCGAGGCTGAAGGGTTTTGACAATCGGATGCGTTCCTACCCCGAAGACGATTCGTTCGAAAGGGGGTGAGCGCAAGGTTGGGGCGAGTTCGGTTCTCCGTGCTATTCTACCGTGATGATTGCTCGACGTTTTTTCGCTCTGTGTGGATGGGTCGTCGCGTTAGGGGGGTGTGGCGACGATAAGCAATCGGTGGATGCGAGCCAGGTGTTCGATTCCGGGCAAGGAACGAATAGTCAGTCATTTTGCCAGGACTATTGCACTACTTTGGTAGAGGTGGCTCCAGGCTGTGAGCAATACAACGAAAACCATCGATGTGAGAAAATCTGTAAGTATTACGTGGCTTCTGTCTGTAGCGAGCCGTACGAGGCGTTTGCCTCGTGCCTGCAACAATCGAAAAAAGGTCAATGTTTTCAACCAGATGCGGGTAGGTTGACCCTGGTTGTGGACGCCTGCCATGAGCCGTATCAGCGTTGGCAGACCTGCATTCAAGAAAAAAACGCCAGTGTTTGCCCTTATTGAGGAGCGCGGGTGCGAAGCGGGTCCAAAGCCTTGTGCGGCCCTGCAAATCGCCCAGAAAAAGACGTCGGCGTGCGAACGTGATACCCTGTCTTCCAGCGTTTTGCCGACTGGCAAGATTGGTATACGATTCAAGGTCGACGTTGAGCACGAAGGCCCAAAGCATCCAAACCCGACAGTCGTTACGACCTCAGATGGTCGTGGGCGACAAGTACCGCCTTGATTCTCTGTTGGCGGAAGGGGGTATGGGCACGGTGTGGGTCGCGACCAACCTGGTGCTCGAACGCAAGGTTGCCATCAAGGTTTTGCACGGCGAGGCACGCAATGATCTGGCAGAAGCCCGTTTGTTGCGTGAGGCGCGCGCGGCGGCCCAAATTGGGCACACGAATATCGTTCAAGTTTTCGATTTCGGACACACGGATCTGGGCGAGCCCTACATCGTGATGGAATTGTTGCGGGGCGAGGATCTGAGCGTGCGACTTGCGCGTGTGGGGCGCCTTGCCGCTGCCGATGCCGTCAAACTCCTGCTTCCGGTGACGAGTGCGCTCGCCGCCGGCCACGCCAAAGGAATCGTCCATCGCGACATGAAACCAGGCAATGTATTCATTGCCATCGATGATGTGGGTAATGAAATCCCCAAAGTCGTCGATTTTGGAATCGCAAAAGTACAAACCCCTCAGTACACCCCGAAACTCACCGTCGAAGGACGTGTGGTCGGCAGTCCCGAATACCTATCCCCCGAACAAGCTCGGGGGGAAGACGACCTGGATGCAACCACGGATGTGTGGGCCCTATGTGTCACGCTTTACGAGACGCTTACGGGCAACATCCCGTTTCGCGACGAAAACTACAATCGTTTGCTTCGGCGCATCATCGAAGATCCGCCCCGTCCCATTACGGATTATGCAGCGGGAGATGCGGCCCTGTGGAGCATTATTTCACGAGGGTTGTGCAAACATCGTCGCGCTCGCTGGGCATCGATGGAAGAGTTGGGTCGCGCGATGGAAGAATGGCTCGAACAGCGTGGGGTAGAGGATATTCCACGGGTTCGTTTCGCCAGTCTGTCTCGCGTCGCACAGGACTTTCCGGCTCATCCCCCTGCCAGTTCGAATCGATCGAATACGACCGACGATGGGGAGGATGCGGAGCCGACGATTTTGAAGTTGCCTCCGCCCGTTCCTGGGCCTGCACCATCTCTGCCTTCCCAGGAGTTGTCGGTTCCCCTACCGGGATTGACGGTGCCAAGCAGTGTCAATGCAAGTCCGCTGCCCGTTCATCGCGATCCTTCGCCTTCTCGCGTGGAAGCTCCTCCCGTCTACGGCGACTTGCATGGTTCGGGCTCATCGTTGTCCAAACTTCCCTCTCGGCAGTTGCAACTCGCGGTCATGATCGTGGGTGGATTCATCATTGGAGTGACCGCGGTCGTGCTGATTGCCATTGCGGTGACAAGGTTATCCAGCGACGAGCATCCTTCGCGGGAGCCTATGGCATCGGTTTCGGACTCTTCTCCGATGCCGATGCAAACCTCTTCCATCCAGATCCCACCGGTGGTCGCGGAACCAGCCGAAACGCAAGGGCCCGAGCCGTCTGTAACCATGACCGCGGGTCTGGACGCTGCTCCTGCGCCAAGCCCCCCGATGCCATCTACCACGGCGCTTTCTTCTTCCACCACGACACCTTCAGGCCGTCCACCACGGCCTATCCGAAATTGGACAACGTCTTCGCCTCCTATCCCCAAGGACCCCAACTTCTGAGGTTTGCAATGCGTCGAGCGTTCATTCCGGTTCTCATGCTTGCCGGAGCCGTTGCGCCCTTGGGTTGCTCGCTTTTTGTGGCAAGTGAACTCGAGGATAAATCGGTCACCAGGGCGGATGCGGGCTCGAGCGATGCCGCGACGGATCGCGACGCGGATGCAAGCATGTCCTTGGATGCTTTCTCAGACAAAGCAGAAGCTTCCGAGGATGGAACGTCGGATTCGCAAGAAGATTCGCAAGAAGAGGATGAAGGGCCACCTGATGCCGGCGATTGCTCCCAATGCCAGTTCAAATGTTGTGACAATCGTTGTGTCGATACCAGTTCGGACCCGATGCATTGCGGCGACTGTGGACAACCATGCCCTAAGGATCGCGACTGCCTCCAGGGTGAATGTGCCAAGGGTTTCCGCTCGATGAGTGAGCAAGACGCCCCATCGCCCCGGCGTTCCGCTTGCGCCGTATGGACAGGAACAGAACTATTCGTCTGGGGGGGTACCGCTTTTAACAACCTGCCGCTGGGCGATGGTGGCGCGTACGATCCCATCACGGATTCATGGCGTCCGATCAACATCAATGGAGCACCGTCGGCGCGCGGAGAGCCGAATTGCGTGGCCATGGGAACAGACGTTTTTGTCTGGGGTGGTTCGACAAATAGTGGGCTGGTCGATGGCGGAGCGATTTGGAGTTCGACGCAAAACACCTGGAAAGCGATTGATTCTCACAAGGCTCCGAAGTCTCGTCGATGGCCGGCAGTGGTTTGGACAGGTGAACGAGTCCTGGTGTGGGGTGGGCAGACAGACGATGGGAAATGTGAACAAAGCGGTAGTCAATACGATCCTGTCCTCAACACGTGGAATTCGATGAGCGACTCGTCTTCGCCGAAACATTGTAAGCGACAGGCTTATGCGTGGATGGATACGTTGCTGTATGTCTACGGGGGACGAAACGACAACGATATCGCGGGCAACAAACTGCATTCGTACGATCCCGCTACGGATGTCTGGAAAGAAGTGAACACGATTACTCTCGCTGCTCGCTCGAATTCCTTCATCACGCCGAGCGACTCACGCTTGCTCGTATGGAGCGGGTTCACAACGAAAGAGTATGGGGTCCCGGACGGTTTCGTCTTCGATCCGTCGACGTGTACATGGAAACCACTGACTTCTCCTCAACCGTCATCGATCAGAGGTCGGGTTCCGTTTCGGTCGGGATGGTGCGTGTGGACGGGTGATGCCATGCTGCTGGTTGGCGGTGTCAAAGAAGGAAAAATAATTACAAATTCAATTACTTACAACCCAAATACCAAGCCACAGGATCAGTGGTCGAAGGCGATTCCTTGGGATCCTCCCCTCGAGTATGACCAGGGAATTGGCGTATGGACCGGAACTGAGTTTATTCTCTGGGGCGGATCCGATGGATCGAAACCCATTCTTGGTGGTAGTCGTTGGATGCCTTGATACGTTTTCGTCCGATCGTTGCATTGGTTCTCTGTCTTGGTGTCACGCCGTGGGTGCATGCCCAGGGG
>Ga0209606_1005823_pt1 | contig 10458 bp, 10 predicted proteins | sample AD_UKC057_MetaG_FD_184412 | JGI IMG/M metagenome (GOLD analysis project Ga0209606, IMG submission 184412) | Active sludge microbial communities of municipal wastewater-treating anaerobic digesters from USA - AD_UKC057_MetaG (SPAdes) (version 2) | ecosystem: Engineered > Bioreactor > Anaerobic >...
CCTTTGGAGCAGCGCGTGGTGGCGCAGGCGCAACGGGGCGATGGCCGGATCACCCTGGCGCTCTTGCAGGAACTCGGTCTGGGGAAGCGCGAGGCAGAGCGCCTGCTGGGCGACTGGCGCAGCCGCGGTTGGGTGCTCAAAGACCCTAATCGCCAAAACGCGCATTACGCAACCCCCAAACTTGAGGCTTTGGCGGGAAACCGAGAAACCCGGGAAACGGCGTGAAACCTGGGAAACGCTGAGAACCGATGCCGCTACTGAAGCAGCCAACCGTTTGCTATGCTACATCCAAACTACAAACAAGGAGTTTACCATGAAAGCAGTAAATGATCCCGATGGGGCGACTAAGGTCGCCTTTCACATGCTCACGACCCGGCTAGATTCGGAGTACCAGCTGCGGCAGATGGCTGAAGCGGCGCTGAAAACTGCACGCCAGGCGTTGATCGGACTGGGGCAGGATTTACTGGGCGATTTCGAGGAAGTACACAAGACGGAGCTCCCCACCATGGGCGAGCCGGAGATTGCCAAGCTGATCTACTGGCGGGTACAACGGAAAATAACCGAGCAGGTAGCTGTGGCCGTAAAACACGCTATGACTTCGAAAGCAACCGCAGCCGCGGCGCCAGTAACAGGGCTTACCATGCCAGTACCGGCAGCGCCTTCTCCAACTGTCAAGCCGCCAGCTGTCGTCAGCCTGCCGGAGACTCCAGAGGCGCCAGCTGGCTTTACGGAGGCTGCCAGCCTCGAACCAGGAACAGATTTCGTGCCATACACGCCAGATTTTCAACCGGCGCAACCCGCAGCCACCTGGCCCGACTGGTTCACGGAGTGGTTTGAACCGCGCAGGGGAGACCCGGCTAAAGCCTTTACCGTGCTGCAAATACTGGGGCGCACCGGCGACCCATACCTGACACGGGTGATGCAAACCGCCGGGCAGTTGCTGAACCTCAGAGGTGGCGGGATATATCGGGTTGCCGACCAGTTGGAGGGATTGGAGCTGCTCCAGCGCGAGGAAGTGCTCTGGAAACGCATCCAACCGCACCTGGTAGCCTTGACCCCGCGTGGGATAGAAGCCTACCGCCTGCTCTTTGGCCACGATCCCGCGCCGCAAACGCTCCAGGTCATGCTGGCGCGGCACAAATCTCCTACTCACGTCTATCTGATTCTGGAGACCCAACGGCACCTGGAAGCGGCGGGCTTCACAGTGGACGCGCTGCCAGCGGCGCTGGCCACCAGCCAGGGGCGCTATGAGCCAGACCTGATAGCCCACCTGGATGGCGCGACCGTGTATGTCGAGGCCGAGGTCAAGACGCATAAGGACCTCAATCTGGGAGGTCCGCGCCAGGAGAAGTGGTCGCGCTACTGGGATGTGACGGCGGGCCAGCTGTATCTCGCGGTCGTAGACGGTCCCGGGCAGAAGAGCCTCCTTTCGGAACTACGCTATTGGGCGCAGCAGTTACGGTTGCGTGGCGAGGTCTGGTTCCTGCAGGCTGGTGAACGGGAACTCGCAGCACACGGTTGGGACATCTGGGAACACTATTCCCTGGGCTAGTCGTGGGACGGTGGCTTGGGACGGTGTACAGCCCAATGGGAGGATACACCGTCCCCATGGGAGGGTATGCTATAGGGACATACTTTGTGAGGGCAAAAAGCGGCTTCGGAGGGCATTTTGAGCCTCAAGTATGCACGGTGTCCATACCCTCCCTGGGATACTGGGGATACAGGGCAGAGGTAATGCTTGACCCTGCTTCCCGGGTTCGTGCCTGGCTACTGACACTACTCCCTGCTGCTAGCAGCGATGACATGCGTATCAAAGTTCACGACTACCCCAGGGTTTTCACCACTTTGGCGGTGAAAAGTGAAAAGTCACCGCCCCACCGGTATAGTGGGGCGGTGAAGCATGCCGATGTGCTCAAAGCTCACCTCCCGGTCGAGCCTAAGGCTCACCTATCAGGGCGGGCGCAGATGCTCCCGCTGCGCCCGCGCAGTGTTGCCCCTGGCAAACCAGACGCAACGTGGCGTGGGCAAGGTACCTGACGAGGGCTATTTCTGCGGCGCGGGTAGCGCCTGCACATCAGCATTCCTCCAGTATAGCACAGAAAACAGGACGGACACCCGACGATGACCCGTTTGACGACGGCTGAACTGGAAGCCGCTATCTCGACCCTAGAGGCGCTTTCGCGCGACCTGGCAACCGCCTTCACCCGCCATCCACCAGGGTGGGTGCGACGGTTGCGGCGGCGCATCTGGCAACGTGCAGCAGCGCTGCGGCAGTGCTACGTCCCAGCCCGGCGCGCCAGTGCAGCGCGTCTGGCCGTGCAGGCATTGACCGTTACTCTACAGGAAATGCGCACGGCGGGTCTGTTCACGCCGCCAGGGAAGCAAGAGCAGTGGCTACAGGCGGAACTGTATCGTACTCGTGAGCAACTGACCGCGGCTAAAGCCCAGGTTGCGGCGCTCACCGCGGAACATGAACGCCTGGCGGCGCAGTTGGAGCGCCAACCCCATCAGACCGTCGCTGTGATCCCACAACAGACCGTGCGTGTGACCAGCCCTGTACAGCAGGCTGTTCTACAACTCATGGGCAGCACCGGATTGAGCCGCCCCTGGCGCATCAGCGCCCTGCTGCAGGCGCGCTGTGGTTACAGCGATGGCGCGCTCAACAACGCCTTTAGCCGGTTGTTGCGCCCTACGGATGAACGCCCGGCATTGCTGGCGCTTTACGAACACCAGGGGCGCAAAGTGCGCTACCGTTATCTGGCATACAGCCGGCGCAACCTCTACGTGCTGACGCCCGCCGGCGAGACCTGGTATCGGGTCGCCTATCCCGACACACCGCTGCTGCCCAATGAACTGCCTGCGGCAGCAGCGGAGCATCACGGCGTTGAGCACGCGGTGGACATCCTGGAAGCGCGCGATATCTGGCAGGCGTGCGGTCTGGCGGTGCAAGAACATCCGCCCGCCATGCGCTACACGGATGAAATCTGGGGTCCACGGTCGGAGCCTGATTTGCTGGTGCAGTTGGCGGGACGTTGGTGTCCGGTGGAAGTGCAACGGGAGGTGCGGCGCACGCACACCGCGAAGTGGCACAAAGCCCTGCAGTTGAGCGGCGGGCGCCTGGTATTGGTATTGGAGTCGTCGCCAGCGCAGGCGCGGCAGGTGCAGTTCCTACGCCCGTTGCTGCGCACGCTGCCCGCGGGCGAGATCTGGCTGACCAACCTGGAAACGCTACGGACGTTGGCATCGGTCACTGCGACTGAGTTGCCGTGGGAACGGCTTATCACTGGCTAAGGGAACGCAGGTTTTCACTTTTCACCGCTAAAACGGTGAAAACCCTGGGGTAGTCGTGCGGTTTTGGGCATATTTACCATCACATCACAAGGAGATTGACACATGCAGAATCAAGTTGGCAGGTTTACGGTCACCGGCGCTGCCGGTCAGCCGGTCACATTGGAGCTGGCGCAGGCGTTATTGCTGGTGCTCATTCCGGCTTACCCAGACCCTCAGCAACTGCTAACCCGGGTGAACGAGCTCTTGGACGGCGAATGGGGCGTGTCGGCGCTTGAGCCGTTGCTGGCACACGGGTTGTTGACGCGTTATTTTCCGCCTGTGTCAGCGCAGCTGGCGCAGGCAACCACGTCTGGACTATTGCTGCTAACCGAGGCGGGCTGGGAGGTGCAACAGGTGCTGTTGCCACACAGTGAAGCGGCTGACTATGCCGACACCACCGGGCTGTTCCTGGAAAGCACCTGGATGCACTGGGCAACCGCCAGCGCCATCCTGACGGGGAATACCTGCAAGGATGCGCTTTATGGTTATCAGGTGTGTTGGAACAAACAGGTAGACCTGGTTGGGGCCGTGGATCTCGGCATCCTGGCAGCGATAGACCACCTGGTGCTCGCCCATCCCCGGCAGGGGCGCAAAGTGGTGCGCTTGGGGGTATTTTGCCAAACCAATCTGCGCATGGATGCCGAAACCCTGCAAGAAGACCTGGAGAATTCCGGGCGCGCTTATTTGGATGCGGCCTATTTCATCGCGCTCGACGCGGCAGTTTCGGCGGACATTGCCGCTGCCCTGGAGCGTCTACTGGTGGCAGGTTACCGCCCACCACACGGGTTGAGCATCGGCGTCTTTACGTTGGAGGCTCTGGTGGGGCATTGGTTACCGGCGCCCGAGCACTGGCTGGAATGGGGCGGTCAACCGCCAGCGCAGCTGCGCCCGGCAATCCCCACCACTTTCTGCAAGCCTAAACCGGTGACAGTGCCGCGTTGAAGCTCAGCAAGACCAGGAGGTAGCGCTATGCCCATGCGCTTGCGCCGCGCGCTATATCCAGCGGATTGGGAAGCGATTGCCGAGGCTATCAAAACTGCAGCGAGCTGGCGCTGCGAGCAATGTGGGCATCCACATGAACCCGCGGCAGGCTACACGCTGACGGTGCACCACATTGACGGCGACCCCGGCAACAATGCGCCGGAGAACCTGGTGGCGCTCTGCCAGCGCTGTCATCTGGGGTTGCACGGGAAGAAATGCTGGGTGGGGCAAGCGGTCTTCGACTTCATTATGCCAGGGTGGCTCAAACGGCGATTGGAATAGAGGCAAGACGCCCACTAAAACATAGGGAACATCAATTCAATCGCGGCTTCCCTGCAGTGGTCCGAGAACTAATCGCATGTGTCTCCAGAAGCAAAACGATCTCCCACCTCCCATAGGATACGCCGGCATTCATCAGGATGCCGGCGTATCCATAGCTCAACAAACCCATACAATCCCGAGCTTCCCCACTAACAGGCTCAATTTCCTCGAATGACCACCGGGAGGAAGATCATGTAGTCCCGTTTCACTGAGATGAAGTCTGTACTCGTCTTGGTGTCTTCGCCAGCAACGCCGCGGATGGTGAGGGAGACGGTGTAAACACCGCTCAAATTGTAGGTGTGCACAGGATGCTGCAAGGTGCTGGTGATTCCATCGCCAAAAACCCAGTAGCAAGAGGTATAATCTCCGACCGACAGGTTGTTGAAGGTCACCTCAAGCGGCGCCACACCTTGAGTCGGCGTGGCTGAGAAATCAGCATGGAGCCTGGCATACACGGTGATGTAGTTGGTTTTAGCCTCAGTGTCAGCGCCACCAAGGCCGCTCACGCTAAGGGTAACCGTATAAACGCCTGGAGCCGAGTAGGTGTGCGAAGGCGGAGAACAGTCTGTGCTGGTACTACTATCGCCAAAATCCCAGACACAGGTGGTGTAATCACCGGTAGACAGATTGGAGAACATCACTGCCAGGGGTGCAACGCCCGCCTCGGGTGTTCCACTAAACTGCGCATCAACCCGCTCAAATGCCGTCACTGTTTGGCTTTCCGTGTCAATACCGCCAGCACCACTCACAGTGAGTGTCACGGTGTAAACACCAGGAGCATCGTAGGTATGCGCTGGCGGTGTACAGACATTGCTAGAAGTATCATCGCCAAAGGCCCAGGAACACGTTTCGTAGTCGCCTGCCGAAAGATTGTCGAATGTCACGGCCAACGGAGCGATGCCTGTGGTAGGTGTCACCGTGAACCGGGCGTCAACTGGAGCGAAAACGGATATGTAGCTGGTTTTTATCTCCGTGTCACTTCCGCCTGGGCCGCTTACAGCAAGAGTGACTGTGTAAACACGTAGTTTCGCCAAATTCGCAAGATAGCGTTTTTCCCATAAAATACCAGGCATCATTCTGAGTGCGTAGGAGGGAATGAATGCTGCCGATCATTGAACATCCCGTGGCCTTGCTAACCTTTGTGAGCATGTGTCAGTGAGCGTTTTGGTAGCCGCGATTTCCAAATCGCGTTGCCCTCGACGCACGGAATAGATACTTGTGACGGACCACACGCCCCTGGTCGCCGCGATTTCCAAACGACCTTGCCCCCGGACGCGAAATGGATTTGGCGGCTACTCAAAATCCAATACGGAGATTGGCAACCTCCGTGTGCTCGCGCAGGTCGAGCGCGGCATCGAGCAGCCGTTGGGTGACGGTGAACCGCTGTGCGCGGGGGAAATGATTGGTCATCGGCACCAGCCACGCCAGGAAATCAAACGTGCGGGTGAAGATGACCATGGGATCCGCTGCCTGGCTCATCTGTGGCTGCCTCCGCGAAAATCGGCCAAACTCACGTCAACATATCGCATGAGTCATTTATCCCCAAAAACGCATTTGTAGCGACCCGCTTCGCGGGATATTGTTGGGGGGAAGTCTCGTAGAGTAGGGAACTGGCGCACCACCAAGACGAGGCTCCTCTTGCCACGGCAAGCCGTTTCTCGCAAGCAAGGCGTGTTTCCAGTTCCCCCTCATCGAACCGGACGTGCGGATTTCCCGCATCCGGCTCTCCGACCATCTTCTTCCGGGGCCATACGCCACAACCCACAGTTGCGACTTGGCAACCCGGTATAGCGTCCGTTGAAGTTTGCGGGCTGTTTCCATGCGCTGCGCTGGTTGCGCCTTATGCGCTGTTGACCGGGGTTGAGCCTTCCCTCGCGGGGGCAGTCCGGTAGCCTTGCCCTTCTTGGTACGCATGATGGAAGTAGCGGTCCTTCCCTCCCCACGGTTGTCCCGTGGTTCAACGGTACTATGACCACCTCCGACTCCCGTGCGGGCTTCGTTCCTGCGATTTCGGGGGTTACCCTTATACGCTTCCCTACTGGTGAGCCTCTCTGCCCCCAGACCCGCACGGGTCTCTCCGGTTATCTTGCTGGGCTGTCCGCACGTGTCGCCGCCCTGTACACCGTCCCGGCAAGTCACGGCTTCGCTCGCTGCTGTTTTCGCGCGACTTGTGGCAGGCTTCGCCATAGGGAGACAGGCTCGCCCCGGGAAAAGTTCCAACTGAATCGGGATACTCATTGGAGGGGTTGACGATGCTGCTACGGCGTTCACTTGTGTTGCGACCCGCGCGTTTGCCTCACCTCCCCGCCGATTCGTGGAGGCTTGATCATCCCGCTTCTCCGTCGCCGATTGCTCTGCGCCAGAGGGGAATAGGCTACCGGGTGAACGAGCCATTACCCGTACTGATTCCTTTCATTCAGTTAGTCCAGCAAGACCTCATCGGACGCACCCCCCACACCCCCCTCAGAGTTCAGAAACCCAGAGTATCAGAGGCCAGAGAGACAGAGTCCAGAGTGGATAGGGACAGCACCACCCGAAAACCCAGATTCCAGTTGCGGTCGTTAGGATTCCCGAGGTCGCGGTAGGCGCACCGGACGAGCCTTCCATTAAGGTTGAACGCCCCGCCCCGCACCACCCGGAGCGCATCAGAATCCAGGTCCTCGCGCCCGTCATGTGAATCGTAGGGATAGTCTTTCCAATGGCTCCGCGTCCATTCCCCTACATTGCCGCTCAAGTCCTCTATGCCATCCGGACTATGCCCATTGGGAAAACAGCCCACAGCGCTGGTCTCACCAATCCCTGTATCACCATAGTTAACTCGCTCCGTATCTGGCGTCGATCCCCACGGATATACTCGCTTGCGCTTGGTCTCGGCTTCCCAACTCGCGGCTTTCTCCCATTCCGCTTCACTGGGCAAGGTAATCTCCCAGCCTGCGTGCAAACGCTGCGCCAACGATTCTGGGGCATCGCGCCAGGCACGCAGTTGCTCTGTCAACCACCGGCAATAGGCCAGCGCATCATGCTAGGTTACCAATACCACGGGCTGGTTCGCCCGCTCCGGTGGATACTGCCTCTCTTGCCAGGCATAAGGTAATTCATTATCAAAACCCTCGTCCGCCGCTGGTGCAGCATGGCCCGTGTTACGCACAAAAGCCGCGTATTGCGCCTGTGTCACCGGGTAGCGCGCGATGTAGAAGCCCGGCAAATTCACCGGATGTACTTCTTTGCCCTCGCCCAACACAAACTCTCCGCCCGGAATCTCCACAAAGCCCAACAGTGGCTCATCTGGCAAATGCCAGGCATCCTCCCGAAAACGTGGATCGCTCAGCAATGCCAGTGCGCGTCCCGCGGCAACGCGTTCGAGCGCTGGCAGCTGATCACCTCGTAATACCTTCACAAGCCGCTGCAGTAGCCGTTTCAGGTAGCAGGGACCACAATCTGGATCATCCGTATCGGCTATGATTGCCTCGCGCCCCAGAAGCGCCGCCAGACTTCCTGACCAGACCACGGCGCGCCACGCTGCACTATCATCTGCCGCAGTGACCGGGCACAGACTATACGCCAGTCGCAACAAGCCATATTTGTCGTCACGGTTGTAGAGCAGGTGTTCCGCCCCTAACTCCACCGCCAGCTGCCAGGCATCGCCCTCCCTGACTCGGGCGCGTACTTCTTTGTCCGGATACTTCTGCCGCATGATGTAACATCCTGCCAGATACTCCTGGAACGTACGATGAGGGAATGTGTAGAGCTCCGAGCGCTCATCAGCGCCGCCGCGCCCCACAAATAACCCGGTGCGCCGGTCTGCATAAGTCAGGAAATCTGTTGCTACTGGCATATCCCCCAATAGGCGTTCTAACAAATCCAGCGTCTGTAAGCGGGTGAGATCAGCGCTGCTTTTGGAAAGTGCGCCCGCAAGCCGTTCCTGCCGGTGCGCTTCATAAGCCAGCGCTTCCATCACTTCCCGCAGCTTGTGATCATCGCGCAAGAGCTCACGCAGACGCGGTGAGAGTTCGCTATCCTCGCCGCCCACCTTGCCCTTGTGCCAGCGCTGCAGCAGCACATCCACCGCCAGTGCATAAAGGCGTACCCGCTGTTTGGGTAATCCGATTTCTTTCTGATGGATGATGGCCATGGTTGTGAGCAACATCGGATTCTCCGCCAGTTCACGCAATTCGGCAGCGGTAGCGGCTTGCTGCAAATCTGTCATTTTGCGCTCGCGTTGCACAGCATCCACACGTCCCAGAGCGTGCTGCGTGTCGTACCAGAATTTCACAAAGCGGCGAATCTTATCGCTATCAAAGGGCGCCAGGGTGTGTTCTGCAAATCCTGATAACTCCGCTGTATCTACATACGAGCGAATCCGGCAGGTGACCAGAACGCGCACTGGCGCATATTGTTGTAAGGCAGCCTGAATCACCACTCGGACACGCACCCGCAGCGCTGGGGGTACTTCGTCCAGTCCATCAAGCAGCAACAGACAGCGGCCGCTGCTCAGCGCTTCCTGCAGCCCTGGCGCAAAGTCGGGGGCGTCCAACCGCTCCAGATCTGCCAGGATGCGATCGCGCAGCAAATGTGCCAGCGTGGCCTGACGCCGGTGTGCAGGCAAGGTCTCCGGGTCAAGCGCGGCTAGCTCCGGTGTGAGATCGCGCAGGGTGACGAAGATAGGCAACAACGTACCCAGGTCGCCGGGCGGCGGATTGTCGCTCTGCCCCAGCTGGGCTTTGGCGACCCAGCTCGTCAGTTGCCGCAGGAAGGTAGATTTGCCTCCGCCCGGATCTCCGAGCAACGCGAGGCGCGGCGCCTGTACCGCCGCTTCCAGCGCCGTGAGGGGGCGTGTGTCTTCACGCTCGCCCAGGGTAAACTGTTCCCGACGCGCCTTTTTCTCCTCTGCAGTGAGCGGCATTCGGGTCGTCGTATCCAATGCCACATAGATCTTTTCGAGCGAGAGTTCCTCGCCCACGCCTTCGTCGCCGCCCATCGCCGCCAGGGGCAGCACATTGCACTGCTGTTGTAGCCGTCGCAGGTAGCGCTCGCGCGCGCGCTCTGCGGCAGCCTGTGCGGGGTCGGGGCCGGTTGTGCCGTGGTAATGGGTCTCGGTCTTGGTTCCCGTACCCTCGCTGGTGGGCAGGCTCCTCGGACTTGTAGACTCCATTACCATTCATCATGTCGTACCCTCTTGTCTCAATACCCTCGCTGGTGGGCAGGCTCCTCGGACACAACGGGGGTTAGAGAAGAGATGAATCCCCTGGCAATTGTCTCAATACCCTCGCTGGTGGGCAGGCTCCTCGGACGACGCTGGATACCCAGACCTGGGTACGCGGGATGCTTGTCTCAATACCCTCGCTGGTGGGCAGGCTCCTCGGACCTAAACAAAGCTCTTTATCCCATCCTTATGCAGGACGTCTCAATACCCTCGCTGGTGGGCAGGCTCCTCGGACTCTACCCTATGGGGAAGGCTGACGTCTGGGTGGCAATATGGTCTCAATACCCTCGCTGGTGGGCAGGCTCCTCGGACTGGGAAAGAGGCGACTTTGAATGCATCAAAAAAGCCAAGTCTCAATACCCTCGCTGGTGGGCAGGCTCCTCGGACGTGGTGTGTTCTTTGAAAAGGAGGAAAGATGGAAAAGTCTCAATACCCTCGCTGGTGGGCAGGCTCCTCGGACGTGGAGCAGAGGGCTGCAATGCAGCCTATCTCTCGTCTCAATACCCTCGCTGGTGGGCAGGCTCCTCGGACTCATGGGGGAGATTGAGAACCTGGTGGTCAGGGTTACGTCTCAATACCCTCGCTGGTGGGCAGGCTCCTCGGACTGTCTGCTGTACTTCCCA
>Ga0209606_1005825_pt1 | contig 10457 bp, 8 predicted proteins | sample AD_UKC057_MetaG_FD_184412 | JGI IMG/M metagenome (GOLD analysis project Ga0209606, IMG submission 184412) | Active sludge microbial communities of municipal wastewater-treating anaerobic digesters from USA - AD_UKC057_MetaG (SPAdes) (version 2) | ecosystem: Engineered > Bioreactor > Anaerobic >...
GTGGCGCGCATTGTCAAAGATGATCAGGGAATCGCTGATGACAAAAACGGATTCGTCCAGATTCAGGTCATCGGGCGGGGTATCGGGCAGCTTTTCGAAATAGCGCACCATGTCGTAGCCCAGGTAGCCCACGGCGCCGCCAAAAAAACGCGGCAGTCCGGGAGGAACCACCGGCCGATAGCGGCCCAGCAGCTCCCGCATCCGTCCCAGCGGATCTCCCCGGTGGCCGGTCTCGGAGATTTTTCCCTTTTCTTCCAGGATCACGTTCGGACCGCGGATTTTAAACACGACTCCCGCATCCGTCCCGATAAAGGAATACCGCCCCCACTTTTCACCGCCTTCAACGCTTTCCAGCAGATAGACATGGTTCTTGTTCTGCAGTTTTTTTAAAACGGAAACCGGCGTTTCAAGGTCGGCCAGGATTTCCCGGTAAACGGGAATCAGGTTTCCCCGTTGGGCGAGAATTTCAAAATCCGCGAATTTCGGTGAATACATATTTTCTCCTTGTGAAAAATAAAAAAGGCCGTGCGTTGCGTCACGGCCTTTCCGGTTGGTGCATAAAAAAAGCCGTGGAGTCCTGAGAGGGCTCCACGGCTTTGACTTTTATCTAATAAAGATCAGCGGCGGATGCTCCTCTCCGGGAGGTTCCACCACCACCAGTTATTTGCTGAATTCATTCCGACGATTTTTTTCATTGCACACTTTCCCGCAATCAATTTGAGCGTTCTATAACAGCGGGACCAATTTCTGTCAACCCATTTTTGACGGTCTCGCAAAAAGTCATTTTTTTCCTCTTTTGTAATGCTGAGCCTGTCGAAGCATGACAACAATGTAGTGCGGGGCTTCAGCCCCGCTTGCAATGGTGGGTAATGTTGTCATGGTGAGCTCGTCGAACCATGCACCCTTCGACAAGCTCAGGGTGACAGCGGTGACTTTTTACGAGTTCATCATTTCTTCCCGGCTGTTTTTTCCGGCGCGAGCCAAAATCAAGCTCACCGGCCTCTTTATCGCGTGTTTATCCGCAATGTTTTGACGATTTGCCCAAGGGGCAGACGGAAACGCAAATACCGCACAGATGAATTTCCCGATGGAGCCTTTCCTGCGAGAGCCGCCGGCAGGCGTCGCGGCATTTGCCGGCGTCAAAAAATTCATCGCGGTCGGTGGCGTCATTCCAGAGCTGCCCGTTGGCCGCTCCGGCCGGACAGGCCTCCACGCAAATCGCACAGTTACCGCAGCGGCTTTCCGTGATGGGCGCGCCGCAGGGTTCGAAAGGGTAATGGGTTAAAACCGTTGCCAGGCGGATGCGCGGTCCGAACGCCTCCGACACCAGCAGGTCGGTTTTGCCGATCCAGCCCAGCCCAGCGCGGGTCGCCGCCATTTTGTGAGAGAAATTCATCCGCAGGGTTTTACCGAAGCCTGCGGGAATGTCGGTTTGCTGAACGGTGGCTCTGATCTGGAGGCAGGGGATGTTGTTTCGTGCCAGAAGCCGGCAGATGTTTGCCGAGATTGCGTCGAGCTCATTGTTGGCGCTTTGGTAGAGTTCATAATAAACCGGTGTCGGCCCCCCCTCGATGTCGTCGATGATCGCATCGTCAAGCCTCTTGCCGATCACCACGGCGTAGCGGTAGGGATAATGGTCCCGGATCAGGTCGCCCATGTCGGCAAATCCGACGATATAATTTTTCCGATCGGGCAGGAGACTGATGATGTCGTTTTGCAGGGTCATGGCTTGATGACGGACTCTCTCCTTTCGTGAAGATTTAAAACTCCTAGCACAAGCCTTCATTTCATAAAAGAGCATAATTCTTTTGCCGTTGCTTTTTGAAGGACAACGGGTGCCGCCGGACCGGATGCGGAAAGGGTAAAGATTGACGGCGCCTATTGCTTTTGTTATGGTGTCGCCGTGCCGGTTTTTGGGGAGTGAGTTACCCGGCATGGAGGCCTTGGAGGGGCGACATGGATATTATGGCTCCGGTCATTCTGATTTTTTTGCTGGTCATCATTTTGCTGCTGCTCTTGCAATTGCGGCGTTCCCGCGTCGAAGGGACTCCGCTTGCCGCCAGACTGGACGCTTTGCGCGATGCGCAGGAGCGGACCGACCGGTCTCTGCGCGATGAAATCGCCCGGTCGCGCGCGGAAACGCAGTCGAACGCGCAGCAGGAGAGAACGGAACTGGCGGCATCGCTTTCTTCCTTTGGCGACTCCATTCAGACCCGCATGACCGATATTGCCAAAATGCAAAGCGATCAGATGGAGAGCTTTGCGAGACAACTGTCCCTGCTCACCACCAGCAATGAAAAAAAGATGGAAGACATCCGCCTGATGGTTGACGAGAAGCTCAGGCAGATCCAGGAGGACAATGCCCGCCAGCTTGACCGGATGCGCGAAACCGTCGATGAGAAACTGCAGGGCGCGCTGGAAAAAAGGCTGGGAGAGTCCTTCAGGCAGGTTTCAGAAAGGCTCGAGCAGGTCCATCAGGGGCTGGGAGACATGCGGACGCTCGCCGCGGGCGTGGGGGATTTGAAAAAAGTGCTGACCAACGTCAAGTCGCGCGGCACCTGGGGAGAAGTCCAGTTAGGGGCGCTGCTGGAAGAGGTTTTGTCTCCGGATCAATACCTGAAAAATGTCAAACCTCAGGAGCAGGGCGGCGAGGTGGTCGAGTTTGCAATCAAACTGCCCGGCCAGGGGGATTCCGATTCCGTGCTGATTCCGGTGGATGCGAAATTTCCGGTGGAAGACTATTCCCGGCTGATGGATGCGCAGGAGCGGGGCGATACGGCCGCCGCGGAAGAAGCGGTCCGGCAACTGGAGGCCGGCATCAGGAAAGCGGCCAGAGATATCTCGCAAAAATACCTTGCGCCGCCCAGAACCACGGACTTCGGCATTATGTTTCTTCCGTCGGAAGGCCTCTATGCGGAAGTGATCCGGCGCGCGGCGTTGGTGCAGCATCTGCAGCGGGAATACCGTATTGTGGTTTCAGGGCCTTCGACGTTCGCTGCCTTTTTGAACAGCCTGCAGATGGGCTTCCGGACACTGGCGATTCAAAAGCGCTCCGGCGAGGTCTGGAAAGTTTTGGGCGAGGTGAAAGCGGCATTCGGGCGCTTCGGCGAATCGCTGGATATGGTGCGAAAAAGGCTGGATCAGGCTGCCAGTTCCGTGGATGACGCGCAAAAAAAGACGCGGACACTGACCGGAAAGTTAAAAGCGGTGGAAAGCCTGTCGGACAATAATGCCCCGGTTCCTGTTGCGGATACCGAAGCGGATGGATGAGGCGCCAGCGCCGTGTCGATTGATCCCATGTTTTATGCGCTTGCCAGGTATAGCTTCCTGTCCTCAAGCATCCGGCATTTTTGACAAACATGTCTCTTTACGAATGGAAATCATTAAAATGCAATGAATATTTGTATGCGCTTGCAGTACATTGTTTTATCGATTTGTTAAAGAGAGGCCATATCGATGAAAGCATTACGTTTTGCCCCGATCATGTGTGTGCTGACTCTCTTGTCCTATGCTTCTGTGTATGCCGCCCCCAAACCGGAGCGCGGTGTTAATGTCACTTCGACATCTGCACCTGCAGACCCCGCGCTTCACCTGGCGATCTTTGGTCGGGTAGGGCAAAGGCAGTTGTACTCCCGATACAGGTTAGAAAAATGATGAACAACAGGGAGCGGTATCCACCTAACACGTTACTTCTTAAGTTCTTTCAGGCGTTCACACACCCCATCAAAATCAGTCTGCTACCGCACCTTCCCCAACGGAAACCCCTGCCCGCTGATGGAGACCGTGGGGAACTGAGCTCTCTTGAAGATCTTCTCAGCCAGATCGGGCACCTCATGCTCCACATAGGCCGCAAGGTCCGTAGTCCTGATGTAGCCGGTTTTGCCCTTGTCGGCCTTGCCCTGCAAGCCCTGAACCAGCGCCCAGGTAAACAGGCCATGCCCCTGGTAGCCTTCCAGTGCCTCCTGTACCGAGGTGGAGGCAGAAAGGATCGTTGATCCCACCGCACGGGACAGCACCTTCATGGCGGTGTCTTCGCTCATGCCACGGGTCAATAGAGCTACCTGCATGGCCTGACCCAGCTGTCCGGCGTTGCAGGTATCAATCACGATCAGCTTTTTGGTGGAGGGGATATTGGCCACCAGCTCCTTCAGTTGGACTTGGGAGAGAGCGTCACTTTTCAACCGTTGCGTGCTGAGGGCACCGACGTTAGAGGTGATCAGGAAGTACTCGCCTTCGTCAACGGTGCCATGGCTGGCGATGTAGAGGATGAACAGGTCATCCGGATTGAGCGTCTGATAGCCTTGCAGGGTATTGATAAGCGAATCCCGGCTGGTGGTTTCCCGGCTGGTCAGTAAGGTAATCTTTACCTGCTCAAACAGACCGCTGGCACCTGAGCGCAGGGTAGTGGCAAACAGGTTGGCGTCGGCCACGGCATACTTGAGCTGGAGTTTTGGATTACGGAACTCCTGGATACCGATCACCAGGGCATGCAGGGTCGGCTTGCGGATGGCAGCAAAGCGGGCCTGTACCTGATGAACGGCCTCGTTACTCTGCATGGAGTTGTCAGCATTGAAGGCAACCGCCCGGATGCTGTTGCTGCCGGGAGAAAGTTTGAGGGTATAGCTGCGATAGCTTGCACCACTGCCGTCTTTCTGCACCACCTTCAACGAGCGTGCGCTGTCCAGCAGCACTGCAGAGCCGTTCAGGAACAGCCGCAGATCACCTATGCCGCCTCCCTGCTCTTCCAACTTCAGAGTTAGCCGGAACTCTTCATTGGCTGATGTAGCAGCGGTCTGGACGATGCTGACCCGGGGGGGTTGTTTGATCTCGGCCAGTTTGCGAAAGTCCTTTAACGAGCCGCCGGCCAGGGCAATTTTCACCAGGTCGGGACGGAAGAAAGCTTCCCGGTAATTTTCAATACCGTAAACGTTATTTCCTGCACGGACATTCAGATAGCGGTCGCCGTTGGCGGATGCGTTGTAGTAGCCCTCCGGGGTAATGGCAATCCATTCTCCGTCATCAAAGCTGATAAACTGGGCAATTTCCTTGCCGGTGGCGACGTTCCATAAGCGGATGGTGCTGTCGGAGGAGGAAGAGATGATTTTACCGCCGTCTTTAGAAAATCTTACCGACGAAATCCGGCCGCTGTGTCCCCGCAGAGTAAAGATTTCCTTCCCTGTTGCGATATCCCATATTTTAATGATTCCGTCGGAATTTCCCGAGGCGGCCAGTTTGCCGTCGACGGACAATGTGCCTGCCGTCAAAAGCCCCCCCTCCTTAAAGAATAAACCTTTAGCCAGGTCCGACTTCAACTCCCATAAATACCCCGGATAATCCCCGTAGCCGCCGTTGGATAAAAGTTCTCTGCCGTCGGGGGACACATCCAGAATATTGACATCATGCGCTGTAGAGAATCTTTGCAATAACCTGCCGGAGGGGATATCCCACTTGATGATCCCTTCATCGGAGGCCGAAAACAGATCTTTGCCGTTGGGAGAAAACGCCAATGCCCTGACGGTGGGCAGAGAAAACTTTTTCTGGACTCCATGTTTGCCCGAAAACTTCCTGAACGAATAATTGCCCAAATCGAAGGCGCCGATCTCTCCGTCGTAGGAACCGGTGACAAGGTATTTATTATCCGGAGAAAATTTCACTACCCCGATGGAATACTTTTCCGGCGCCCGCAGGACGGTCACTATTTTTTTTGCGTTCAAGTCGGCCAGTTGAAGGATATAGCGGTTGTCCGAATCAATGCCCAGGCCGATGCCGTATCTTATATCGTCGCTGACGGCGGCAAAGCTGACGGGGCGTCCTTCGGCATCCGGCACAATTACGGTGCTTCGAGCGGCGCTTTTCATGTTCCAGCGGAAAAAACCACGAAAGCCGAATCCCACGATCTCTCTGTTGTCTTCATCAAAGGATGCCATCTTTAACCCGAATTGGGGGACTCGAGAGGGCAGGAGATTGGTTATCCTGCCCGTGTCGATGTCATAGAGTTCCAGCCCATGATCTACATTGCTCATGATGACCCGGCGACTGTCCGGCAGGAAAATGACGGGCGGATACCTGTTAAAGCGCTTGAGAATGGAGAAGTTGTCGGCATTCAAAATGCTTACATCTCCGAAACCGGCGACGGCAAAGGATTTTCCGTCGGGGGAAAAAGCAGCTGACAATGAACCGGTTGCATATTCCTTCACCATTTTTCTTTCCTGCACGTCAAAGACAAATGTTTTGTCGGCAATCCTCTGGGTGTTGTCTTGGAATGTGGTTGTGGCAATAAGATATCTGTCGTCCGGAGAGAAGGCGATGTCCCGTATTTCATAACCAGGAATCTCGGGAAAGTCGGCGATTCGCTGCCTTGTGCCGACGGCATAAAGGTCGATGTAGCTGACTGGTTTCCTGTGCGCTTGTTCATACTTGCTGCCCACCGCCACGATTTTTCCGTCGCCGGAAAGGGAGATGTGCGCATCATAGTTCATGGCGGTGTCCCCCGCTCTTTGAACCTTCAGTTGCCATTTCAGTTTCCCCTGCCGAATGTCCCAGCAATGGAGAAAATGGCCGAATTCGGAAGTGAGTATGTGCTTCCCGTCCGGCAGAAACAGGACCTTGGTGAGCGGACCGCCGCCCTCGGGCGCCCTCATTTTTTTTATCACATTCCACGTTCTGAAATCCCGGACGAAGATGTTGCGGTTCCTGTCGCCGGTGACCACATAACGGCCGTCCGGAGAAAAAGCAACGGTGTTTACGGTAGAATCGACGAGGGTGGTGCGAATCTCTTTCCGCAGAGTAATATCCAGCAGTTTTAGAGTGTTATCTTCGCCGGCGGTAATCAGATATCTTCCGTCCGGAGATAAAGCAAACGACTTTATATTTCGGGTATGTCCCGTCTGAACAAATATTTCCGGTTTTCGGGAATCTGTTGCCGTGGCCGGACTTGCGGCAAAGAAATGCGCCACGATAAAGATCAGAAATGTCAGGACGATCGCTTTTCGAAATTTCAGCATGGTTCCTCCGTAAGTGTTTCCTCCGGTCTGTCACCCAGGCAGATGACTGCCGGAAAACGCAACCTCTTTACCCTGAACATATTTCCTCCATGCTTTTATTATTCCGGAAGTTTACTTCCGGGGAGTGAATGATTTTGTAAACCTGTCGAAAACGGTCAGGTACTCTTCTTTGGCATCGACAGGGACGGACAATTTTAAGGCATAGAATCCCTCATGGTTTTCATCGGGAACCACAATAAATTTTTCGAAAACGGATGCCTTCTGCGGGTGCAGGGATCTCTCTCCGATATAACGGATGTCGATGCGGTCGAACGTCTCCGCCTTTCTGCCGGCAAACTCGATTTCCTGAACTTTACCGTATGACTTTCCTTCGGCGACAAATCCCAGAACCGGCGCGGCGTGGACCAGAACGAATCTTTCCATGGAGTCATGTAGCCGGTTTCCCGGGGCATAATAATGGACGGAGAGGGTCGGCGGCGCCGCCGGAATGGTCGCGGGGCCGAAAAGGGTAATGCCGTAAACCTTTTTTTCTTCCTCGGACAAGCCGAATACCGGTTGGTAAATTCTCCAGTCAGCGGGAATGCTGCATGTAAAGTAATCGCCGGTGGATGAATATTCTTTAAACGAAGGCGCCGGCTCTTCTGACCGAACAGGCGCTGAAAAAATCAGCAGTGTAAAAAGAATGATGGACATGAACAACAGCAAACGGCTTTTATCGTTTTTCATCAAATGATTCCTCCTCAGTCGTTAAAACCGGTTTTGCTTCCCGTAATTTTTTTCCCGTCATGGAAAACCGTGCAGGCATGACGTCCCATCCCCGCTCGAGGAACGATGATGACACGGTTATCCGTTTTAATAATTCGATAACTGTCCGGCGACAGGCCGGCTGCGAAATTTTCCACTGCGCTGCCCTGTCGGGCGCTCTCACACACGGCAACAGCCATCTTTTCCGCCTGATGCAGATCAAAGGTAAAATAAATTACCAGAGTTGTCAAAGCAAGTATTGTGTAAACAATCCATAATAAAACGGACTTTTTCGGTCGGGCAGGGGCGATCTCCCCAGCCGCAAGCGGCGCAAATATTCTGCGCGCCGGACGGCGCAGCAGATAATAGAAACCGGCCAGGCCGCAAATGATCAGCACCGGTGTTCCCTTGTCGTTCCCGAGCAGGGGCGTGAAGGGCAAAATCAGAAAAGAGAGGAAGATCGGCAGGGCGATGTTGCGGCCCCAGGGGGCAAACCGGAAGAGCCCGACACCCGCGGCCAAAAGAACGCCGGCAAAGACAAGTTCCAAAAAGGCCCAGATCATTTTACCGGAGGTCGGACTCTTAAGAAGGAAAAAGAGATTGATCAGGAGCAATCCGCTGCCGAGAATTAACAGGATGCCGGTGCTGCGGATGGACGAATAAGCCGTATATTCTTCTTTGAGCTGCTTTTTTTCTTCCCGGGTGATCCAGCGTTTCTGAAAAAGCTTTTTCCCGCTCTCTCGCGCTTCTTTTTTGGATAAATTCTCTTGAGGAATTCCCCAGTCGGTGTTGATGAGAAAATCGGTTCTCTCGGGTTGATACTTTTTCCAGGCCATAGAGAGTTGCTTTACCTAAAACCAGTTACAATAAATATCCAGAGAAATAACAGCAATCCTTAAATTCTGACAACCCCTCAATGCTAAACCTTTGTAAGTGAAAGAGAGGCGGTCAAGAGTTCTTTTCCTGATAAAATCAAGAGCATATATCAGCCGAATGGAGGGGGCATTTTCGCGCAGGTTTCTTCTTTGCGGTTTTGCCGGAAGGCCGACGGTCGTTCTCCTTGGCGCCGCATCTGCAGATATCCAGTTCCCGCGTGGGGAAAAGCCCCAGATCGATGATCATTTCATGGTCCAGCCGGCTGTCGCGGCCGGTCGTGGTCAGATAGTTTCCCGTCATCAGCGAATTGGCGCCCGCGATCATGCCCAGCGGCAAAAGCTGGCGCAGACTTTTTTCCTTTCCGCCGCACAGTTTGATATCCCTGTCCGGCAGCAGGAACCGGTAAACGGCGACGGTCATGAGAATTTCCATCGGCGGCAGAAGCGGCATGTGCGCAAGCGGTGTACCCTTGATCGGGTGGAGCAGATTGATCGGAACCGAATCGACGTTCAGACGGCGCAGGTCAGCGGCCAGCTCGATGCGGTGCGTGATGTTTTCACCCATGCCGAAGAGCGAACCGGAACAGACGGACAGGCCTGCGTCCCGGGCAACGCGGATGGTTTGCACATTTTCCCCGTAATCGTGCGTTTTGCAGATGTTGCGGTAATAGCTGCGGGCCGTCTCCAGATTGTGATGATAGCGGAACAGTCCGGCGGCTTTAAGGTCGCGGGCCCGGTCCGCGTCGAGCAGTCCCAGGGACGCGCAGGGATGAATGCCGATTGCAGCCACGTGCTCGACGGCCTTGAAAATTTCCGACCATTCCTTTTTGGATCTGACGCTTTTCCCGCTGGTGACAATGCCGAAGAACTCCGCCCCGTTTTTTCCGGCCTGTTCGGCTTCGGCGATGATTTGTTTGGCCGGCTTGAGCGGGTAAATGGGAGCGGAAGCGTTGTTGTGTGAGGACTGCGCGCAGAATTTGCAGTCTTCCGAACAGCGGCCGGACTTGGCGTTTGTAATGCCGCAAAAAATAATTTCTTTCCCCTTAAAACGCTCCCGGAGTTCCGAGGCCGCGGCGAAAACGCGCCAGGGGGACGAGCTCCCTTCAATAAAGAGCTCGAGGGCTTCGGACTCCCGGATGCCTTTTCCTTTCAAGGCCTTGTGTTTCAGCGCATCGATCAAATCCATGTCCATTGGTCCCTTGGTTTTTGTCCGGCCGGACGGGGCGGATAAAGGCATCGGGCCGTCCTTCATAAATGGTAATCCCCTGAGGCTTCCGGCTGATAGATGATTTTATCCACTTTCAACTTGCGGACGCCGGATGGAACGGGCCATTCGATGATGTCGCCCGTGCGGTATCCCAAAAGCGCCATACCCAGCGGGGCCATGATGGAAAGTTTGTTTTCCGATATGTTGGCCGCGGACGGGAACACCAGCGTATAAGTTGTTTTTTCGCCGGATTCCGTGTCCGTGATGATCACTTTGGAATTCATGGTAATGACATCATGAGGAATCTGCCGGGGATCAACCAGCACGCCGCGATACAGCTCTTTTTCCAGCAGATCGAGGTTGGCCTGATTGGCTTTGGGTGATAAACGCAGTCCGTCGATCAGTTCGGTAAGTCTGTCCATGTCGTATCGCGTGATGTGGATCTTTCGTTCGGTCATGATGCCGTCTCCTCCCTCGTGGTTGATTGGGGCCCGGATCGGATGCCGGGTTCAAAATTATACAAAGCGCCGCAAAGGCCAAATTGGTTTTGATAAAAAACGGAACACCGGGTTTGCCGGGTTCCGAGTTGAGGGTACTCTATCATAATTTCAAATAAAAACAACCGGG
>Ga0209606_1005832_pt1 | contig 10449 bp, 5 predicted proteins | sample AD_UKC057_MetaG_FD_184412 | JGI IMG/M metagenome (GOLD analysis project Ga0209606, IMG submission 184412) | Active sludge microbial communities of municipal wastewater-treating anaerobic digesters from USA - AD_UKC057_MetaG (SPAdes) (version 2) | ecosystem: Engineered > Bioreactor > Anaerobic >...
TTTTTGGTTTTTACCCTGATTATTTCAGGACGGAGTATAGAACAGCCTTAACACAGGAGTTTTATGAAAAGCTTAAGAGCACACGGGAAACTGCATTGTTTTATGGGCTCTTGAGGGGTTTAATACTTAATAATTATCAGATTGAATCGCAAAATATTCAGGATGGCGATATTTCAGGCAAAACTGCGGTTATTTTTTCCGCACTGTATATGGACAGAAAAACTCAGGAAAAGATAGCCGAGTATATTTCTTGTGGCGGTACAGCCATAATCTATCCAACTCTGCCGCTTTATGATATGAACGGTGAAAAGTGTGAAGTGCTTAAAGAGCTTGTGGAGGTTAAAATCAAAAGAAATCAAGACGGAGGATTTGCAAAAATATTTGATATTGACTGTATTGCTTGCAGCTCTTCACAGATATATGAGCCTTCGAAGGACAGTATTGTTCTTGGAAGTCTTGAAAGTACCTCTGAAACCGTGGCATTTGAAAAGAAAGTTGGGAAAGGCAGGGCAATTGTTCTGGGAGTAAACGTATCCATGAACTTTATTCATCATATAAGCTTTACGGATAAACTGGCGCTATATGCAGGAATTGAAAAGATTGTGCAGGCTCAGGAGCTGAGTGTGGCTGTTAAAAAAAGCAGTGATGGTTATATTATTTTTGTGAACAACTTTGATGAGTATCCTAAACCACTTGATATGAGTTTAAACGGAAAGTCCGTTTTTGAAGGGGAGGATGTGGTTATCCCTGCCAGAAGCGGTCTTATACTGCCTTACAGACTAAAAATAAATGAGAAAAACGAAGTTATTTTTTCTTCCTGCGAGATTATGCAGTTAGATGAAGATAGAATAAAGTTTCGGTGTGTGAATACTTATGAAGTTATAAAGCTGCTCAGAAAGGCAGAAAGGGTTGAATGCAAGGAATACGACATCGTGGAATTAAAAGACGGAGTTGTTTACAGATTCAAAAACTGTCAGGGAAGCAGCATTGGACTTAATATTTAAACTATAGAGAGGATGGTTGAAATGCAGAAGCTTTTTGAATCGAAGTACGGATACTTTGATAAAAACGGTGCAGAGTATGTTATAACTGATCCGCAGACTCCCAGACCATGGGTGAACGTGATAAGCAACGGAGATTATTCGATAATAGTATCCCAAAACGGCAGCGGCTACTCTTTCAGATCTAATGCCGGCGAAAACAGAATAACAAGGTCATATCAGGATCTTATAAAGGACAACTGGGGCAAGTACTACTATATAAGGGATCTTGAGGACAAAGAGTATTGGTCTGTCGGCAGGAAGCCTGTTATGCATGCTTTTGACTTTTACGAGGTAAGGCACGGCATTGGGTACACAAGCATTCTGCAGAGAGTAAAGGATATTGAGACAGAAATTTTATTTTTTGTGGTACCCAACTATCCTGTGGAAATAGCAAGGATAAGAGTAAAAAATATGGGTAGTACAATCAGAAAGCTTGATCTTACGTCATATACTGAATGGGTTCTGGGTAGTTTTCCGGATGAACACAGGGAGTTTCACAAGATCTTTGTGGACAGTAAGTTTACTAAGAACGCCATACTTGCTGAAAAACTCATCTGTGCTTTTCCTGACGAGAAGGGTCGCCACAACAACAGAAGCTGGGATCAGACAGCATTTCATGCAGTAAGCGAAGAAGTAAAGTCGTATGATGGAGATAAAGAGTCGTTTATAGGCATGTATAGGGATGAATCCAAGCCACAGGCCATGGAAAAGGAGCTTCTTGGAAAGAAAACAGGAAGATTTACCGATCCTATAGCTGCGCTGCAGGTAGAAATAAGGCTGCAAGCAGGTGAAGAAAAAACAGTAGTCTTTACTACAGGAACGGCCTATAAAGGCAAAGAAGATCCTGCTGAGCTTATAGAAAAGTTTACATCGGTTCAGGCGTGCGAAAGAGAGTTTAAAAACCTGTCGGTTTTCTGGAGTGAGTTTTTGGATTGCGAGATAAAAACTCCTGATAAAGCCATGGATATAATGACCAATATATGGTTGAAGTATCAGGCCATATCGGGAAGAATATGGGCTAAGTCGGGATATTATCAGGTATCAGGCGGATATGGCTTTCGTGATCAGCTGCAGGATTCGCTGATCTTTTTGACCTCTAAGCCGGAACTGACTAAAAAACAGCTTCTTATGCATGCCGCCCACCAGTTCAGGGATGGAGATGTTTTGCATTGGTGGCTTACAATCGGTAACTGGGGGCCAAGAACCAAGTGCTCTGATGATCTTTTGTGGCTTGTTTTTGTAGCGTACTATTATATACAGGAAACAGGTGATTTTTCAATTCTTGATGAAACTGTTCCGTACTATGACGGAGGTCAGGATACTTTTTATATACACTGTAAAAAAGCTGTTGAAAAGGTTATGTCAAGGTTCAGTCCCAGAGGTGTTCCCCTTATGGGTGATAACGACTGGAATGACGGTCTGAGTGCAGTCGGCACCGACTGGAAAGGCGAAAGTTTTTGGATGTCTGAATTTTTCTATATGGTTCTTGGGCAGTTTATGGACTTTGGTTCTTATGTCAAGGACAATGCTTTTTTAAAAAAAGTGAAAGACGTTATGCAGACTCTCAAGGAGTCTTTTGAAAGGTACGGTTGGGATGGAAAGTGGTATCTGCAGGCTACTACGGATGGTTTTGAGAAGATCGGGTCTAGTGAGAATGAAGAAGGAAAGATCTTTCTTAATCCACAGATCTGGTCTTTGATAAGTTCGATAGGTGACAGTCAAAGAGCTATAACTGCTATGGAAAGCGTTACGGAACATCTGCTTAAGGATTATGGCGCACTGCTTCTGGCTCCTGCATATACATCTCCCAGAACCGATATAGGATATATTACAAGGTATGCACCGGGGCTTAGAGAGAATGGCGGAGTTTATACCCACGCGGCAACATGGGCGGTATGGGCTTACTCTTTACTAAAAGAAGGCAATCTTGCATATCAGGCTTATAGAAGAATCTGTCCGCCGAACCGTTGCAGCGATATAGATCTTTACTGTGCAGAACCTTATGTAACTGCGGGAAATTCCGATGGTCCTCTTTCTCCGTATTTCGGCAGAGGCGGGTGGAGTTGGTATACAGGTTCAGCTCAGTGGCTGGAAAGGGTTGCATTGAACCATATTCTTGGCATTCAGGCCAGAACAGATGGTTTGCTTGTAGAGCCGTGTTTGCCGGAAGGCTGGGATGGTTTCAGATGCAGAAGAAAGTTCAGAAACGCTTGTTATATTATAGAGGTATCTAATCCTAAGAAGGTATCAACCGGTATAAAAGAAGTTTATATTGACTCCGCCGCGTACGGTTCTAATCTTCTTCCGGTTTTTAACGATGGAAAAGATCATCATGTAAGGGTAGTAATGGGATAGCATCATAATTTTACAGGGAGGGATATGTATGTTTAAAAAAGTATTACCGGTATTGTTTGTATTTATGTTGTTTGCGGGTGTGCTTATGGGTAAAACTGTCATTACTTATGCCAACTGGAATCTTGGACTTGAGCTTGAAACCAAGATAGTTCAGGAATTTATGAAGGCGTATCCGGATATTGAAGTCAGATTTGCAGAGAATATTGATTATGGAAAGTATATTGACTCTCTTAATGCTGCTGCTGCATCCGGGAAGCTTCCAGATGTGATAATGATACCGAATATTCCAATGGCTCTTACCAATGAATGGGCACTGGACATAAAAGATATGGTAAAAAAAGATATTGAATGGATGAACATCCCAACTCCTTTACGCAATGCAGCATCTTTCGGCGAAGGGGTTTATGCGGTTCCTGCCGGTATGTACTTCATGGGATACTTTGTAAACGATGATCTTTTTAAGAAGTACAACGTCTCTTCACTTTCATTTTCACCTACTTGGCAGAGTTTTATGAATGCCATACGGACACTCTCCAATCCTGCTGAAAAGATTCTTGGTCTTTGTGAAGAAGTACAGATTCCCGAATGGTATCCCGCTTCTCTTAATGCTGACCTTGGTTGGTTCACATGGGACGGAACGAAGTACAATCTTGATGGGAAAGAGTTTATGACAGGTGTAAAACTTGCCAAGCAGTTTTATACTAACAAGTATGTTTTTGACAGTCTGACAGAGCAGGAGAAAAAGCTTTTCAATGCCGGATGGTATGGAGAAGCATGGGATCAGGGTGAAATTGCCGTAAGATGGTCAGGTTCTTGGGATATTAACGGGTTCAAAAATCTTAAGTTTAACTCAAGATTTATAGGTGTGCCAGGCGGAAGAACACCTGTAGTAGGTGATTTTATGGTTATTTCATCGTCGACCAAGAATGCAGAAGCAGCCTATAAGTTTATAAGATACATAACCTTTGCACGCGAAGGCATGCTTAAAAGACTTGAAATAGATGAGAAAAAACAGTGGTCATCCCTGCCGCTTACTACAGAAAAAGCAGTAATAAACAAGTATTTTGAAAAAAACACTGCATTTCCCGGTATAAAAGAAGCCTTTGCATCTTTAGACACAGGTATAATCGAAGGAGTAAAGATAGTTCCCGGTTATGTTGAGTCAAGATGGACATCTCCAACCGGTGTAAAGATAGGATCAAACGATAATGCCAACATAGGTGATGTGATATGGAACGCAATGAGAGGCAACGTAAATATAGCCGACTATGCAGCAGCTCTGAACACTCTTGCCAACAAAGCGCATGAAACCAGTTACAATACTATAATATCCATATTAAAGTAGGGAGAAGTTTACTTTGAAAAAGATATGGCTGACAGTGTTTATTCTTTGTTCATTTGGTCTGGTTTTTTCAGCGGTTACGCTGGAGGAGCCGTATTATAAAAAATATAAATACTGGACTTCCAAGGGTTATGCAGATACGGTCGGGGTTTTTATTACCCCGTCCGTAGATGCATCTGTTCTTGGTAAAGGTCAGAGTATTGAGCTCGAAGTTTATGCTCCGACCCGTGGTCTTTATAATATACAGCTTTTGTACACCGTTCTTTCAGACGAGCTTTTGGAAAATGAAGCCAGTGTGAAAATAAACGGTGAGTATCAGTATTACGAATCAAGGCGGATTATTCTGCCTCAATATTGGAAATCAGATTCGACAGGTTTTGCAGTTGATAGGTATGGAAATCAGCTTGTACCGCTGCAGAAAAAGTATAGCGGAAAGATACTCTATACGCTTCGTGACTCTGCTTTTTACAAGCCGGAGCCTTTAAGATTTTTTCTGGAAGAAGGTATTAATACAGTTAGCCTGACTCTTAACAGCGGTAAAGTTCTTTTGGAGAGGGTGGCTTTAAAATCCTACGTTCCTCTTGTTTCATATGAATCTTATGTTTCAAGATATGAGTCTTTAAAAAGTGAAAACAATTTTTTCCTTTCAATAGAAGCAGAAAGTATAGGGTATAAAAACGATACTTCTGTAAATCCTTTTGCAAGCCGTGATATTCAGGTCGTTCCATATGATACAAACAGGCTTATGTTAAATACTATGGGAGAAAAGTCATGGTCCAAGAGCGGTCAGGAGGTTTTCTATACTTTCAGCGTGCCGTCTGACGGATTTTATAATTTTGGATTCAAGTACCTTCAGTCCGGTAAAGCCAATGCTAATGTTTATAGGCGTATGAGAGTAGATGGAGAGGTTTTGTGTACTGTCTATGATGCAATAAAGTTTGATTATACAACCTCATGGAAGACTCTAAAAATGCCTTATCCGATCTATCTTTCGCAAGGCGAGCACACTCTTTCGCTTGAAGTTAACGGAGGTGTTTACTCGGAGTATATCGATATTCTTTATGAAACTGTTGAAGAGGTAAACAGTTTGGCTCTTGAGATAAAAAAACTTACAGGAGGTAATACCGCTTCCAAAAACACAGAATGGGACATACTGAATTATTTTCCAAAAATTCAGCAGCAGCTTGGCGGCTATATAGAACAGCTAAAAGAGGTCTATAATAAAGTTCTTGGGCTAAATAACCAAAAAAGCGACAGTCAGGAGCTTATTTCGCTTGCAAGTGCGATAAGGAGCCTTGTTTTTCTTAAAAAGGAACCAGACCTGATCCCAAGAAGATTTTCACTTCTTAACGAAGGAGCCAGCTCTGTTGTAAAAGAGCTTTCCAAAGTTCTTACCGAATTTGAAAATCAGCCTTTGCAGCTTGATCAGATCTATGTATACACAGATGAAAAAGATCTTCCTAATTATAAGGTCTCTTTTTTTACTAGAATTGCCGAGGGCTTTAAAAGATTCTTCTTTTCTTTCCTTCCAAAGAATAAAAGCTTTTCAAAGAACGATACTGTCTTGCGGGTATGGGTCAACCGCTCAAGAAACTATGTTGAACTGCTTCAAAAGATAACCGATAATGATTTTACAGCCAAAACAGGTATAAAAGTTGACTTTTCGATTATGCCTGACGAGCAGAAGCTTATTCTTTCAAACGCTTCGGGAACTTCTCCGGATATAGCGCTTACTATAAGCAACTGGCTTCCTTTTGAGCTTGGGATAAGGGGAGCATCTCTTGATCTTAGACAGTTTGAGGATTTTGGGGAGGTCATACGTGATTTTTCTCCCGGAGCTTTGCTGCCGTATATCTATGAAAAAGGATGTTATGGACTTCCTGAGACTCAGGATTTTTATGTTCTGTTTTATCGTAAGGATATAATGGAAAAACTCAATCTTCCCATTCCGGATACTTGGGATGAGGTTATGCTTATTTTGCCTGAACTCCAGAGATACGGAATGAACTTTTATCTTCCCATAGCGGGTGCTTCGGGATTTAAACCATTGACGACAACAACGCCTTTTATATATCAGCATCATGGAGAACTTTATTCAGAGGACGGATTTAGAACGGCTCTGGATGAACCGAACTCTTTAAAGGGTATAGAGCTTATGACAAAGTTGTTCACCCTTTACGGAGTTGAACTTCAGGTTCCAAATTTTTTTGAGCATTTTAGAAGCGGTCTTTCTCCTATAGGCATAAGCAACTTTACAACATATGTGCAGTTAAATGTTGGTGCGCCTGAGCTTAAAAATTCATGGGATATATCTCTTGCTCCGGGCATAAAAAACGAAGATGGCGTGGTTGAAAGATGGCATGCGGGATCTGCCCAGGCGTGTATGATCTTTAAAAACACTCAGAATCCAGAATCTTCGTGGGAGTTCATAAAATGGTGGATGTCAAGGGAGACTCAGAGCAATTTTGGCTATCAGGTTCAGGCTTTGTACGGTAAGGAGTATATGTATAACAGCGCCAACATAAGAGCCTTCGAACAGATACCGATACCTTCAGAGCACAAGTCCACGGTATTGCAGCAGTGGAAATGGATGAAGGAGATACCCAAAACGCCTGCAGGATATATGCTGGAAAGGGAGTTAAGCAATATATGGATAAAGATAGTTCTTCAGGGAAAGAATACACGTGCTGCTGTAGATGAATCGGTAATAAAGATTAACAAAGAGATTTCCAGGAAACTTGAAGAGTTTGGCTACAGCAAAGACGGAGTTAAAATTAAGGATTATTATATTCCGAGTATAGAGGACATAATAGGCTGGAGGAATGATTATGAAGAAAAACAATAAAAGCCGTGGAGCTTACATTTTCCTTGCCCCTTACTTGCTGCTCTTCATCATCTTTATAGTTCTTCCGGTCATTATGGCTATTATCCTTTCTTTTACAAATTTTAACGCTGTGCAGTTTCCGCAGTTCACTGGATTGAAAAACTATGTGAGCATTATTACCAAAGATGATGTTTTTATGCAGTATGTCATAAACAACACTCTTAAGTTTTCTATTATAGTCGGTCCTGTCGGTTATATTCTTTCCTTCATGCTTGCATGGATGCTTGCACAGATACCTTTAGTCCCACGAACTATTCTGGCGCTTGTTATATACTCTCCTTCAATGACCATGGGAGTTGCTATGCAGGTAATATGGAAGGCTCTTTTCAGTGGAGATATTAACGGATATATCAACAGTCTTCTCCTGCGTTTTGATATAATACAGCAGCCCATACAGTGGCTCCAGTCGCCCGAATATCTTATGCCGATAATGATTATTGTTACTATATGGAGCAGTATGGGAGTGGGATTTCTGGCTATGCTGGCAGGAATACTCAATGTAAATCCGGAGCTCTATGAGGCGGGATATATAGACGGAATTTCCAAAAAATGGCAGGAAATAGTGTATGTGACTATTCCATCGATGAAGCCTCAGATGCTTTTCGGTGCAGTAATGTCAGTAGTTTCAACCTTTCAGGCCGGGGCAATCGGAGTCCAGCTTTCAGGCTCTAATCCTACTCCACAGTATGCCGGGCAGCTTATAGTAAACCATATTGAGGACTATGGCTTTTTGAGGTATGAAATGGGATATGCCGCAGCAGTTTCGGTCTTTCTCCTTTTGCTTATATGGCTGAGTTCAAAGGTAGCCTGGAAGCTTTTCGGAGAAAAGGATTAAAGTCAGGTGGTGGGAGATGTCTAAATTCCAGGGAACAAAGATAAATCCGAAGAGTTTTCATAAAAGTCAGATAAAATTCTATATTTTTTTAATACCTTTTGCAGTGTTTATGGTGCTGCCACTGGTATTCATATTTTCTCAGGCCTTTAAGCCCATGGATGAACTGCTTCAGTTTCCTCCGAAGATCTTAGTTGCGCATCCGAGTTTTGAAAATTTCAGGCAGCTTTTTTCAACCATGACCAACTCCGGACTGCCGGTTACAAGGTATCTTTTCAACAGTGTTACCGTAACAGCAATTACCGTTATTCTTACGGTATATATAAGCGTAGGCGCAGGATATGCACTTTCAAAAAAGAAGTTCGGCCTGAAAAATTTTATCTTCAAGGTAAATACTTTTGCATTGATGTTTGTTCCTATTGCCGTTTCTATCCCAAGGTACATAATTGTCGTAAAAATGGGGCTTATAGATACGTTTGTTATAAATATCCTTCCCATGCTGGCCATGCCTGTTGGTCTTTTTCTGGTTAAGCAGTTTATAGACCAGATTCCGGATACGTTGATAGAAGCAGCTAAGATAGATGGAGCAAACGATTTTATAATATTTTTCAAAATTATAATACCTCTTTGCAGACCGGCCATTGCAACGCTTGTAATTCTTTCGTTCCAAACTGCATGGAACTACACCGAGGCTTCATCAATATACATAAATAATGAAAGTTTCAAGACCTTTGCTTATTTTATGAATACCGTTACTTCGGCCAACAATACCGTGGCAGGTATGGGAATGGCAGCTGCGGCGGCTCTTATAATGTTTCTTCCAAATCTTTTAATCTTTATCTTTACCCAAAGTAAGGTCATGAATACCATGGCTCATTCCGGAATCAAGTGAGGTGGGGAGATTGAAGATAAGAATACTGACTATGCTGTTGCTTGTAATGTTTTTTGCAGCAATGTATGGTGATGTACCTTATAAAACCTATACAATGGGACCTAACGGATTTATAGTTGAAACACGTAATGCCTTTGTTCCGGAAAAGTTTTTCTTTCCGTCAATAATGAATGCAGAAGATATTTTTGTAGATAAAGACGGAAGTATATATGTTGCCGATACCGGAAATATGAGGGTTTTAAAGATAAATCCTGACATGAGCGAGGAAGTTTTTTCTGATTATATGTTTTTTATGCCCACGGGTATTTTTGTGTCAGACGATCTTGTTTATGTTGCAGATTCCGGAAATTTTTCCGTTTGCGTTTTCAATAAGGACGGAGAGCTTTTAAAAGAGATCGGTAAGCCTTCCCAGCCTCTTTTCGGAAGCAAAAACCAGTTCATTCCGCTTAAAGTTGCAGTAGATGAAAGAAAAAATATATACGTAATAAGTGAGGGTTCTACAGACGGTATTGTCTGTCTTAACAGTGCCGGTGAGTTTATGAACTATCTTGGTGCTAACCGTCCTGATGTTTCACTGAAGATGCTTCTTCAGCGAATAATATTTACCGGAGCCAAAGGACAGTTTCTCAAGCTCAGACCACCTTCTCCGACCAATATAGCAATAGATGCAGACGGTATCGTATACACCAGCACATACGGACTTGAACGCAACAGTATTAAGAAATTCAATGTTGCAGGTGTGAATATCTTTGAAAACAGGATTTATGGCGATCCGGACATAGTCGATATAGGGCTTGATAAGTTTAATAATGTTTATGCTGTTGATTCTAAAGGATTTATAATTATTTCAAACAGTCTTGGAGATCTTCTTTTTATCTTTGGAAACAAGGATTCACTTGCAGAAAGGAAAGGACTTCTTACCAATCCTTCGGCACTGGAGGTTGCATGTGATGGCAGAGTTTATGTTCTGGATAAGGAAAAAAACTCCATAACGGTTTTTAAACCTACTGACTTTGCCGACCTTGTTTTTAAGGCTGACAGCATGTATATCCAGGGCCTTTATCTCCAGGGAAAGGATGAATGGAAGAAAATACAGTCACT
>Ga0209606_1005834_pt1 | contig 10441 bp, 20 predicted proteins | sample AD_UKC057_MetaG_FD_184412 | JGI IMG/M metagenome (GOLD analysis project Ga0209606, IMG submission 184412) | Active sludge microbial communities of municipal wastewater-treating anaerobic digesters from USA - AD_UKC057_MetaG (SPAdes) (version 2) | ecosystem: Engineered > Bioreactor > Anaerobic >...
CCACATGTGCGAGCTGATTCCGAACGTGGGGCCGGGATTCTTCTTCGTCCCGGGCTCGCCCAACCTGTCGATCAGGGCTTGCCGGATGTTCGCGTCCTTCGCCTTGGCCGTGCCGCACAAGTGGACCTTGATGTCCAGACGGGGGAGACGCAGGACGCGGTCCTCCGCCGGCGTTTTGGGGCCGAGACCCCGACGCGCCAGGCAGGTGGAAACCCAAGCCTCGATGAACCGGCCGCTCCATTCAACTGTGGTAAAAGTCGATTTTCCCACAGCCATCCCGTATGAGCAGATCTGCTCGATGGCGAAGCTCGAAAACCCGAACGCGCCGTCGCGGAGCCGGGTTAGCAGATGCCAGTTGTCCATCACCTCGGCTAGGACAACCGGCCTGGCTTCCGTTTGCGAGTACAAAACGACGCCAGACTTCTCCGTCCCGGGGTCGATCGCCAGTATGGACGGGCTCACTTGGACTCCTCCAGTTTGCCGATCCGCTTGTTGGCCTCCCGGAGCCCATGCACATGCTTCTGCCACAGCTGCCCGACGCGGGTCGAGGCTTTGGCCGCCGTTGTGCCGATGACGTTCAGGCGCTTCTCCAACTCGTTCAGGCGCTCCTCCACGAGCCTGGAGTCGCAGCTCCACTTCGTCTTCTCTCCCAGCTCCTGCGCCTTGGCGTTCGCGTAGTTCTTCGCCTGGTCGACCAGACCCTTGTCGTAGCCGAAGCGCAGGGCCGCCCGGAACCACTTCGCCAGCGCTGGCGGGATGTCTCCGGGGCCAGCCTTGGCGACGAGCTTCCGGTTGGCGTCGACAAACCCGACCAACCATTCCGTGGCGTCCATGGTGCTCGGGAACTTGGTCTCGCGCCGCTTCTCTTGCTCCTCGGCGTCCCGCCGGCAAAGGGACATGGCCTCTTCGAGGGTGGGGATTCCGGAGTTCGATGCGCTGACAAACGACCCGGCCTCCTTCGACGACTTGTTCCACGAGAACGTGGCGAACCCGTCCGCCAGGTTTCCCGCAATCCTGAACACGCGCCCGGAGTCGGTTTCCGCCTCCAGGTTTTCATTGACGATTTTCCAATTCAGTTTCATCGTCTCTCCTTCACTTCAAACTTCCCTAATTCTCCGAGGATGTTTTCCTCGAGGTTCGGCGTCGCGTCCCAACGCAATTCCATACCGGCGGTCTTCGAGAGCAGCGCCGCCAGCTCACCCATGAACTCGTTCACCTCTCCCCACCCGGAGAAGCCGTCCTTCGGACACGGCAGGGCCTTATGGGCCTCGTAGGCCGCGTGGGCGCGGGCGAACACGGCGCACATGTGCGGCAACGGGATATATGTAGGTGTGCTCATACTCTCTCCCGCGGCGTTTTCATTTCCCAACCCAGGCGCTTCGCCAGCCTGTTGGCCTCGGCGACGGCGTCCTTCGCCTTGCCGCGAACAGCCCGGCTACTTCGAGCATCGCCCGGCCAACCCGTCCCGCATCGCGTCCCGGACAACCCGGGACAGGCTCGTCTCCTCCGCCTTCGCGACCTTGGCGGCCTTTTCCAGGTCGGCCTTGCGCACGTACTGCGTGTGGCGCACGAGGTTGATTCTTGGCGGGCACGCCGCGTCCACCTCGGCCATGGTCATCTGTTCTGCTTTTTTCATCCTTGGTCTCCTTGTCTGAAGGGCTGCGTCGAACCTGGGCCGGTTGGACACCTGGGCCGGTTGGACACCTGGGCCGGTTGGGCACCTGGTCCGGTTGGGCACCTGGGCCGGTTGGGCACCTGGGCCGGTTGGGCACCTGGGCCGGTTGGGCACCTGGTCACCTTCTAATATGCGAACAATGTATGCCTATGCGAAAAATCTGTCAACCGGAATTTTTGAAAATTTTTTTCTGGGCCGTGGGTGGCCTAGTGGCGGAGGGGCGGGTTTATATGGTGGACCCCTGGTCCACAGGCGGAGGTCGCTGGGAGTTGGCGTTGGGGTGGGGATGGGAAGGGAAAGAATCCTTTCTCGTCCTCGCCTCGCGCGCGGGAAACGCATGCGTAGCGCGAGCGCTATGCAGCGGCGAGGGACTTCGAACCTCGCCGCGACCGCAACGGGACACGGGAGAAATCCCGTGTCCCTTTTTTATCCGGTTCCCTACGAATAGCGGAGCCGCAGGGGCACGGCCGTGCGACGCCGAGCGCGAGGTGCGCGAGGGGCGCGGCCGACGCATGCGTGGGAGAGCGCCGCGCGTGGAAAACGTAAGAGAGCGCTCTATGCTTGAAAGGAGCATTACAATGAAGCGAACGATCAAAAACGAAGCGGCGGTGGCGGCGGTGGCGGCGGTTACGGAGTCGCCGCGGGGTTCTGCCGGGTACGAAACGGTGGCGACCTATCCAAACGGCGGACGGCTGGCCTGCCAATGGGCCGGAGAAACAAAAACAAAGACCGGCGGAATACGGGTGATTGCCCGAGGCTGGTTTGACCCCGTCGGCGGGGACCCCGTATGGGCGGCGAGCAGCTTCGTGCCGGACGCCCCCGGCGCGAAGGTTGAAACCGTATCTGGCGCCCACGCGGCGATGGTCCGGGCGTTCGGGGACAAGTTCGATCTGGACTTCCCGGGGAAGATAACCGTGCGAAAAGAGGTTGTCTCCGGGGAGCTGTGGCTGCGCTACGAGGGGGCGCCCGCGACCCCGCGGAAGCCGGCGCCGCGGCGCCCGCGGCCAAACGTTGAGGTGCCGAAAGGCACGACGGCGGCCCTGTTGTCGGCGGGGCTCGCCGACTAGGCAAGACAGCAGCGGCGGGAGCAATCCCGCCGTCTGCCTTCAGCTCGTGTTCGCGCGGGCTGAAGGCAGGCGTGTGCCTGCGAGAGAAGAAACGAGGCCCAACAGGGCCGGAAGGAGACCAAGAGATGAGCACTAAGGAAGTTGCCGAGCTGCTGGGCGTGAGCCTGGCGGACGTGGAGAACGAAGCCCGCGAACTGGGGCAGCCCAGCGATCGAGCGCTAACCGGAGAGGAGGTGCCGCAATGATCGCGTCGCTGATCGACGGGATCGTGGTGAGCATGGCCATAGGGCCGATGCTTTGGCTGCTGCTGGAAGGCGGCACATGGATCGTGAAGACGATCCGGAAGGAGTGGAGATGATCTGTCCAAATTGCGGTGGAAACATGGAAGGGGACGGCGTAACCGTTCCGTTTCACTGCGAGCGCATCGAATGCCCGCAGGACCGGGAGCCGGATGCGGATCCGCTTCCGTGCGAACTGCCGGAGTCGGACTGCGGGCCGTGCCCCGCGTGCGCCGGCTCGCTGAATGGAACGATGCGGTACGACGAGTACCGCGACGCCGTGCGCTGCGACGCGTGCGGCCATTACCAGGCCGAGTAGAAGAGAAACCAAGGGCCCCGGCCGACGCCGGGGCCCGCTTAAATAAGGAGAAAGAAAATGGCTAGGACATTACGGAAAAGGCTGGCATGCCTGAACTACAGGTATGCCGAAGAAATAACGATGCCCGTGACCGTGACGCGGAAGCTCGTTCGCGCCTACACGCCGCGGGTCAAGGTGGCGCTCAAGGCCGTCGATACGGCGATGCGAGCGGGTGAGCTCCTGCTTGCGGAGATCGACGCCCTGAATCGCATGGACCGTGGCGAAGAGTGTCCTCCGGACGCCCTGCTGTGCTACAAAGTGCGGCGCGCTGTGCAAGCCGAGTTCAACGCGCTGGATGGGCGCATGAGCTACCTGTTCGACGTGGTGCGGGCCGACCTCGGACCCGGCGTCGCTCGGGAACTGGAAAAAGAATTCGCCTGCGGTGGATTCGTGGTGCAGTAAAGAAACCAAGGGCCCCGGCCAACGCCGGGGCCCACTTAAATAAGGAGAAAGAAAATGGATAGGACATTTGTCTGCAGGAAGTGCGGCGGGACGATGATCGGGGACGGCTTCACCGAACCCCTCCGCTGCGAGTTCGCGGAGGACGCGGCGGTGGCGGTGGAGCCGGACGCGGGGCCGGTGTACTGCGACGCGGGGCCGAACCCAACAAATTACCCCGACCGCGGCGCGTGGATCGACGCGCACCCCGACCCGGCGGATCGGGACCGCCTGATGGCGGAATGGATAGAGGAGGAAATGGCGAACGAAGCGGAGGCCCGCATGGACGAGATGCGGGGTCGCGAGGAGTAGGACAAAACAATGGGGCCCGGCCGAAAGGTCGGGCCCACTCAAAAACAAGGAGAAAGAAGATGACGATACAGCAGGTGGCCAAAGAGCTCGGCCTAACCGAGCGCGAGTTGATGGAGGTCCTGCCGGATGAAAGTGACATCGAAGCCTTAGAGTTCCACCTAACAAAAATAGAGGCAGAGATATGTAACATCGAAAACGTGCCTGGATACCCGCAGGCGGGGTACGAGAACGCGCTGCTGCGGAGAGCGGGGGTCGAGGCCATGCTCCGGAAGGCCTACGCGAGGCTTGGTCCCGATCACGGGGTTTGGGCCGACGATCCTATAAAACGGGAGGCGGAAAGGGGGACATGTTGAGCTAGCACCCGGCAACCCGGGGCCCGGCCGAAAGGTCGGGCCCCCTTTTTTTCTCCCGTCCCCTACAACCAAACGAGCCGAGAGGCGGGGGGATGGCGGGGTTACGGCGCGCGCAAGTGCGAAGGGCGCGCGGCCCCCAAGTCAAAACCAACAACAAGGAGACAGCGATGCGAAGAAGCGTGAGAGGAAGCAACCAGGCGGTGGAGCAGTGCGCCCAAATGGCATGCCCGAGAGGGTACATATCAAAGTCCCCGAAAGGGGTGACGGTGTTCTGCCAAGTAGGAGAACACGAAGCGGCGGTGTTCCTGCCGACCCCGACAAACCCGGTCGACAGGATTTTGTTCAGGGCGAAGGAAGCGATGGCCGCGAAGTGCGAGGCCATCGCAACGGCGAACAAGACGGCCCGCGTGAAGCAGCAGTTCCCGCGGCCCAACTTCCACTTCGTCCCCGAAGGGGGCACCCTGTATCTCAGCGAGGGCGAGCCGGACGAGCGGGGGCATACGCTCCTGTTCGTAAAGGTCACCCCAGGCGGGTGGCTAAAGGAGGTTGACGGCAACCCGCTGAACGAGGGAGCGGGCACGCTGGAGGGCGCGGAGCCCGAAATCGTGGAAGCCGAAATCCGGGACGCCTACCGGCGGGCGGGGCTCAGCGAGGAGGAGGCCGACAAGGCCGTGGAAGAGTATCTCAACACCCTTCCAAAATAACCCCGGAGGGCCGGGCGTCCCCGCCGACGGGGACGCCCGGGTCCCTTTATGCGGGTTGGCACATCTAATCGAGCCACCCCGCCCACCATTTTACCCGGTGCCTTGCGCCGGCGTCGTAATCCGCGCCCTACGCTCTCGGGGTTAGCGGGTGCCCAGGTCACCGGGTTAGCTGGGTGGCCATGAAACCGGAGGTTGTCGGGGCCTCCGGGATCCTTTTCGCCGGTCGCCGGAATCCTCGGAACAGGATTCCGGTGACGCAAACGGCTGATGGGCACCGGGTTACGAGGGTCGCCGGAATCCAAACCGGATTCCGGAACCGGATTCCGGGCAGTTTTGGCCGTTTTGGGTGGAAAAACCCTGTTTTAGGTGAACGCCCGTTCAGTTATCCGTGTTTTTGGTTGTAGTCCCATGGGCTAGAAGGACTTATGGCTTTACGATTGTAACTCGTTCCCGCCAAACAACTTACCAATTTGACCCCCAAAACCCAACTTTTTTGCCCCCGTTTTGGACCCGTTTTGCCCAAAATCAGGGTGTGCCCGGGTATACGGGCGCCTAGGGCACCGGGGCACCGGGGGACCCGGTAAAAGGGGTAGAAGCTGCCGCTTATTGTGAAAAACGAGTGCGTTATTGTGAAAAACGAGTGCGTTATTGTGAAACACCCGTCACAATAATGTGAATCGTGGCGCGATAACTCGGCGATAAGTGAACGAGCGTTCAGGGAAACAAGGACAACGTCGCATAATATCGTTTCTATACATAGTAACCGGGCGCCCGGGCACTTGGATACCTAGTCACTGGGGCAGAACGAGTTGCGCGGTTTGGCGCGTGCGTGCTAGGAGTGTGCTAAAATTGTAACTCGTTGCAGCACAACGAGTCGGAATCCTCCGGAGCTCCCGACGACCATCCCGATGCGTAAGTCGTTGCAGCGCAATGAGGCGGGATCTCTGGATTCCTATATATACTACTTCCTTTAGAAGAAGATAATATATATATAGGGAACAGGGGTAGATCCCGGTGAAAGCGCTGCGCTGCAGAAAAAGTACTTTTCCGCAAAAGGAATCCGAGGATCCCGACATGTTGCAACGCAACGACTTAGCCGCCGGTAGCCTACTTCGGACCATCCGGAGGAACCCGCCTCATTGCGCTGCAACGACTTGCGCCATATCAACCTATTTTTGACATGCTGTCAATTTAACGCAACCGCCTCTGCCGCAACGAGTCGGTATCCAAATCCAAGGATCCCGGTGCCCCCGGTTACCCTCTTACCGGGTACCCAGCTCAAACAGCGCCGGCGGCGTAAATCTATTTGAAAAATAAACGAGGAGCGCAAAGCTCCGAAAGGACCCTGTTATGTACTACCTGAGAGGTCCCCCTCGTCCGCGCCACCTCCTCCGCGTCCCGGCTCCAAAGCCGCCGGGCGCGGACGAGGCTTGGTACGCTCTCGTCGAATTGCGCTTCGAGCAGTTCGACGGGAGCATCCAGGCCCGCCGCATGTGGGAGCTCCGCTGGAAAAAGAACCGGCGAGCTCCCGGCTACAAATACAAGCAAGCCGTGCCTTGGCACAACGCGCTCCCGTCTTTGGACGAAGAGCGAGGCTTGCTCCCTCCGCCCCGGTAACGGGGCGCCATCTTAAAAACCAAAATCAGGAGAACCAACGTGACCCAACCCTTCGCGCCCTCGCCCGCCCTCGACCTCGCCCTGCTCGACGAACGCATCGGCCTTTTGGCCGAGAGCGACCATTGGCGCAATTTCGGCAAGGAAATCCTCACCGCCATGTTCGACGCTGCCCGGCTGAGCGAGGGCACTCCCGCGCACGGCCGCGCGAGAACCAACTTCGCGTTGGGCCTCGTCGTGTCCCTGCGGCTGCTGTCGCCGGACAAACCCGTAAGCATCCCCGGCGTGCCCCACGTGCGCGACTGGAAAACGGCGGCCGCGACGCTGTTCGCGGCAGAAGTCGAACGCGCCCGCCGCGGCCGGCCGGAGACGCCTCTCCGGGAGTTGGTCCAGGCCGCGCAGGCGCACTGGTCGACCCACCTGAACCAGCTGATAGATATTTCCAACAGATGGCCTTCATAGCCAAATCCCCTATTCGAAGGCAGCCTCGGCGCACCGTTCCCCTATTTCCGAACAGACGGTTCAAGCGCCGGTCCAGCAGAAGCGAAGACGCGCCCGCGAGCGTCCAGCGGAAGACCTTCGTCCCCCTCCCAATCCTCCCCCCTCCCTTCGCGGGAGACCCCCGCCTTCGGGCGGGCTCTTTTAAGTTGAACGAAACCATCAATGCAACCAAAGGAACACACTATGACCGTTAACTTCAGAGACAACGCCGTCGACCAGAAACTGGTCGACCTGACTGTTAAAACCCGCCGCGCCGCGTACACGATCCCCGGTGTCCACCCTGACTGGGCGGCCCGGTTCCGCAACATGTCCGTGGACCGCGTCCTGGAAATACTGGCCGCGAAACGGCCGGTCATCGTCGTACCGGCGAGGGCCGTATGACCCGCCCGCCAAAGGATTGGCTCCGCCAGCTGGCGGCGGAGTGCGCGGCGGCCGCGGCCCTCGGGCTGCTGTTGACCGCGGGGATTTGCCTCGCGATCTTCCACGGATGGCTATGAGATCCCCAGAAGCAATGCGGGACGCAAGGCTAGCCGCGGAGCGGGACGCCGAGCTGAAAGCAAAGCTGGCGCGGGTGCGGCGGGAACGCCGCGCCCTGCGCGTTTTGGCGTTCCGCGTCCGCGCGGAGGCCCTGCTGGACACCACCCTCGAATTCGGAGGCAGCTTGGCGGAGGGGATGCTCCGCCGATTCTTCAACGCCGCGGCGACGACCTGCGGCGTCGGCTTCGGGCTCTTCTGGGGCCTGAAGCTGTTCGACTTCGTCTACAAAACCTGCAAATAGGAACCAGAAAAAAATGGAAAACTACGAAGTCACGCTTCGATTCATAGTCGAGGCGCCCCACATGGCCGCCGCGCAGGCGGCGGTGTGGGACAAGATCGAAGCGCTGGGCCCCGGGGTACAACACAAGATATGCAACCTGCAGCCCGGCGAAGAACCGGAAAAACTGGATTGAACGCCGGCCAGGCAAGGAAAACGACATGCAAGACTATCAAGTGCCCGCCGCCGAACTCTTGACCCAGCTCCTGCCAATCGACCGGTCCTGAGTCAACTGGCTCAAAGCCAAACTGAATAAGCAACCCAAGCGCCCCGGGCCCCAAGAGCCCGAGGTCGCCATCGACCCAAGGAACCTAAAATGAATCTGTTCAAACCCTGGTGCCAAAGCGAACTTCCGCTCGAATGCCAAACCGTTATAGAGCACCTGAAGGACGAGCTGCCGCGCGGGTGGCTGCTCGTCGATTCCGACGGCCCGAAGCCGGCGTCCAAGAACAGCTGCCTCGCCCCCGGCGCCCTCTACGCGCTGAACCCCGACCGCCCCGTGCCCGAGGAGCTCCTCCCATGGCATACGATCAAACCCGGGCAACGGGTTCGCCTCGTTGGGACGAAGGAAGACTGGGGGCCTCCCGGGCGCAACGTCGCCATCACCGTCCACGAAAAAGTGCCGACCGGAAGCCTCGGGGTTTCCACAGGCAACGCCGCCTTCGTCGCATTCGATATTATCCCCGGGAAACTAATCGGCGTGTCCAAACAGTTCCTCGTGCCGGTCGGCGGCGCGGAGCCCCAAGTCCCCGGCGAAGTAAAGGCGGAGGAACCGGAGTATCGTCGGTTCCGGACGCTCAAAAACAATGCGATCGGCATGGTAGAAATACCTGCCGGGACTGTCTTCCGCACGATCGGCCCGATATGGAAGTGCGAGTTTGACGACCCGGAGCTGCACGGATGCTGCTATGGATGCAGCCCGCACCCGAACACCTATGTAGACACAGGCGAAATCGAGGAAATCTTCGACTCACCCAAACAACAACAACAACAACAACAACAACCCAAGAAAGAAACCACCGAAATGAGCCCCATCGTCGCAATCGAGAAAAACGTCACCCTGGTCAACGGCCTGCAGCCGAAAGCCTACCGCTCCGAACAACGGTCCGACATGCTCGGCAAACTCGAGGCCGAGGTCAAGCGCCTCGACGCCCTGGAGTTCAAGACGCGGGAAACCCGCGACGAAATCGCAGCCTTGCGCTGAAACGCCGAAGACCTGATCGCGGTCTTCGACGAGGATTACGCGGCCCGCAAGGCCAACAAGCAACAGACGGCGAACTGAGGTTCGCCCGCCCTCGCCGCCCGGAAGGGCGGCGCACCCCTCGACGTCGTACGCGCCCCGAAAAGGGCGCACGCTATCTGAAAACAACCAACCAAAGGACCCCAACATGACGCAACTCGAACTGCCGATCAAGAAACAACGCAAACCGACCCAGCGCCTTCTCCAGGTGCAGGCCATGAAACTGTACGACTGGCTGAAAGCGCTGCCGGCCGACCAGATCGGGTACCGCTCCGACAATCTGGCGTACCTCGCGACCCGGGAACTCGGGTTCGAGGTGAACCACCTGCACGTGCGCAACATGCGCAAGCGGATGGGCTTCGGCCCACGCCCCCGACAGCCCAAGCCGGTCGGAGTCGTCCTGTCCCCCGTCGAACGCGAGGGCATGGCCGACGACCTGCGGGACGCGCTGCTGGAGATCGAGAAATCCCAGACGCTGCTGCGGACGACGAAGACCCGGATCCGGACCGTCCTGGGCCATCTGGGCCCATCTGGCGGAGCAATAGTCCGCGCCGCGGCGCTCCATTCAGAAAGAAGCCTGCCATGAACGAACCGACGGAAGCCCCCGGACTGACCGCAATCGTCCGCAAGCTCCAGATGCTAGAAAACCGAGTGCGCGATTTGGAGGCCGCGGCGGCCTGCCCGGCCGGAACGAAAATAAGCCGGCTCAAGCTGGCGCGCATTTCCAGAGGAATGACGCAAAAACAGCTGGCCGACGCGCTCGGGCTGGACGGCGAGATATGGGTATCACGCTGGGAGACGGGCCGTTCGCAGCCAAACGACGAACGGAAAAAACAAATCGCGGAAATCCTGGGAGTTAAGAAGTGGGAGCTGTTCTCCTCCTGACGCCCTAGAAACAAAGGCGCCCGCCCTCGGGGCGCCAACCCATTTAACTTGAACGCCGGCATCCGGTCCCGAACGGGACAGGCCCTGCCGGCAACACGAAACCAAAAACAAAGCCCTGGTCCTCGCGAAGGAGCAGGCAAAGGAAAACATGAGCATCAAAATCCAACTCGGCCCCGGCAACTCCATCGAGAAGAACATTTCT
>Ga0209606_1005841_pt1 | contig 10435 bp, 7 predicted proteins | sample AD_UKC057_MetaG_FD_184412 | JGI IMG/M metagenome (GOLD analysis project Ga0209606, IMG submission 184412) | Active sludge microbial communities of municipal wastewater-treating anaerobic digesters from USA - AD_UKC057_MetaG (SPAdes) (version 2) | ecosystem: Engineered > Bioreactor > Anaerobic >...
GGGTTCAATTTTAAAGGATTGCTTCGAAAAATCAAAGAAGCAATTCTTTGGCCCAGTTTTTTGCCTCAATTTTTTTCGCTATTCAAGAAAAAAGATTTCCTAATTTTGAATTGTTAAGGATTGACTAATTATTAAGTTAACCAAATATTCATATCAGTTGGTTTTGAGTAAAATTCCTAAAAAAATCAAAGGAAATCTGTAAGAGTAATTAAATTCAATTTGTACCATTCGTTTTTTTTTTAATATTTGCACAATGTTTTATCTTTAAATATAGTCAAATTATCGTTTTTATGAAAAAGCAAATAATAACATTGGTGGCCGTTCTGGCATCTTTTGTGCTCATGGCCCAACCTCGTGGAGGTGAAAAAATCAGACAGGTTCAACAGCAATTTATTACAGCCGTTGAAACCAATAATCCAACATCAGCAATTGAAATATTAAAGAAAAACCCAAGGCTTAAAAAGCTAAGCTACAATGGTGAGCCAATCATGCATTATCTTATGTTGGATAAAAATTCGGAAGATATTATTACCTACCTTATTCAGTCGGGGATTGATATATACGCTAAAGACAACAATGGGTACAATTGTGTTGAATTTTTATTAGTTAATGTATATTCAAATCAAAGATTGAGTCAATACTATTATAAAAACCTCACACCTCTAATTCGCAACGGATATAATATCTTTGAACCAATTCTTCTTAATTTTTCATTTGACAAGACTTGCACATGGAGTAGATATAATTCCAACAGTGAAAGTTATGAATATTATGATACGATTATTTCGACTCAAGTTAAAATTAATCATAGCCTATTTTATGAAATTTGGGATGAGCATGATATAAGAAATATTTCTGATGATGGTTATTTGTTAAAATCGCATCAAGAAGCTATTATGGATAATATTCAACACAATAAATACCCGGATATACCTGATAATAAGGGTTATACTCCCTTGGCGTATTTTCTTACCAACGAATTACCCGAAGCCTCTGTTTGGTTAATCAATAATGGAGCTTCTGCAGATATAAGAGTACCAGAATACAGGGGCATACACTCTGTTTCGCCAATATTCTGCGCCATTCTTACTCCCAATGCACAAAATCTTGTTGAAGTTTTAATAAAAAAAGGGGCAGAAATACAGGAAATATTCGACAATCTTTCTGCCATTGGATTTCTATATTACATGATTTCTAAAGGAGCCCCCGAAGCCCAACAATGTCTTGGCAATCTTCTACCTATTGTAAACAGCAATTATTCGGTTTTTTCATCTGAAACCTACTATGTTACTAGTACTGCACAAATAAGTAGACTAAATGAGTTTGGAGAAATTGTGTCGTATGATACTAGTTTTCTAAATACATACTCCACCAGTATTTATGAGTTTTTAAATCTAAGTAATTTCAATGATTATCAGGAAATCTATATTGACACCAATGCAATGGCAGCACTTAGGTCTGCGGTTTTGAACAACTTAAGTACCAATAAAAATCTGTATTCTGTACCCGACCGAGAGGGAAAGTTTCCGATACATTATTTAGCCGAAAACGAAACCGACAGCCTCTTTGCTTATGCGCTTAATCCTGATATTACCGAAATACAACAGGTTGATAGCAATGGATTCACACCCATACATTATGCCGCAAAAAAAACCAACGGATATGAAATGGTTGAATACCTGTTGAACCATAAGGCAGATATAAATGCCAAAATTCCAGATATAACCTATCGCGAAGAGCTATATGAATTATATTTCGAACACGACAATAAAACTTATTTTCGGTTCAACAAACGAATTTGGTCTGATTTCTTCAGAAGCCCTGAAAACTGGTACATTCAATACCATGGCTGTACACCCTTACATTTAGCATGCTCGGTTCCGAATAACCTGGATGTAGTTAAAATATTCGTTGAAAATGGGGCAGATATTAATGCAATACATCAGATAATAGGAACACCATTGCATGTGGCAATTTCATACGGATCTGACTTAGAATTGATTCGATACCTGGTTGAAAATGGAGCCAACCTTAACATCAAAAATTATGCAGGCATGACCCCAGCAGAATTTGCCAAAAATTTAAATGCAAACGAAACATACAAATATTTAAAAGAAATTGGTGGTAAATAGATTATTGAATTTCGAACTTATCGGATAGTACTAATGTTTCAGAATGCACAATACTGGAAATAAAAATTGATACATCAGCAATATTTTGTTCACTGCATAGAAGTTTTGCTTTCTGGTTTATCTTATTCTGTTTATTAAAATTAAGTGTACTTTTACGCAAAATTTTTACGTGTGAATCGAGTTATTAGCAATCTGATATTTTTTTGTTTTCTATGTTTGCTTTTATCGTGCGGCGGTAAACGAAAAGCTGAGCCGGGCAATACGATTGCCGATGACAAGTTGTGTGCATTAATTCATTCTCAGCAGACAGGGTTCTCGCTCGACATTCCCGAAGACTGGCACGTGATGAGCACCGGAAATTGCAACGGGTTTGCCTTTGCGGTTTTCGACACTGCCCGACCCGAAATACGGGCCTTTTTTGTTCAAAGTATGGGGCCGGTTTACCTTAGCCTAAGTCAGAAAAAAAGTGATTTGGAACTGATGCGTACTTATGGATTCAATATAACGCACTTTGAAATGCCCGTGGTTGATCCTTTCACCCCAACCGAGTTCGTTAAAAACATTTACGTTATGTTACAAGCCCCGCCTTGTATCGATTACCAAAGCATCCTGCCGGCATTCGAAAACATGGAGATTATCAGTACCGAACCGTATGAGTGTCCTATTTCGGGTGGCGAAACCGAAATTGTCAGAATTTCATTTACCCGTAACAATGTCGTTCACGAAGGACTGCTCATTGTGAGTACAGCACCCGATCTCAATTCGTCGGGCGAAAACACAAGCGGAATGGGATATGGTTATGTGCTTGCGGGATGTTGTGCCCCTTCGGATTTGTTTGAAAGCAATGTTTTGTGTTTACTCAATATTCTCGAAAGTTATCATCTCGATGAGACTAATTATAAAAATTGCATTACAGGGAACACCCATCGTAATTCCGAAATAATAAAATCAGGAAAATGGCTGGGTAATTACACTCCGGGCATGCGTTCATCGTGGAAAAACCGGGATAAAGAAACCGACTCTAAATTAGGAAAAACCAATCAGGCGCAAGCTCCCGAAAAAAAGCTGATACCTTATAGAGTTTACACTTTTTCGACATTTTCATCTTCAATACCGGGTAAAAACCTGAATTTAAGGTATAAACGGGCAACGCTAAGCACATCTTTTTCGCAATAGCTAACAATGCGAGGAAGATTCTGTTCCACATAATACACCTCGGCTACCTGACTTCCATCAATATCATCCTTGGGCGTGGGAATATCAAACAAATGGGTCAGTAATTCGAGCGATGTGTAATTCTTATAATCACCAAATTTCCACAAATCGAGGGTATCGATGTGATTTACCTCCCAGGGTTTTTTGCCATAATTGTCGAGCATAGGAGGCAATTGAATTCCATTGATCAGCATTCTGCGAGAAATGTAAGGAATATCGAATTCACGGATGTTATGACCACAAAAAGCTTTATCGCCTTTGGGCGCATAATCATGCAGCATGGCAGCAAAATCGAGCAGGAGTTGTTTCTCGTCGTGCCCTGCAAACGATTTCTGCCGAAACTTTTTCTGACCACCACGCTCCACAACAAGACCTACCGAAATACAAATAATTTTCCCGAATTCCGCATAAATTCCGGCGCGCTGATACACATCGGCTGCCGTTTCGTTTTCGCTCCTGAAAAACGAAGATTTTCGTTCCCAGAATTTTTGATAATCTTCGCTTAATGTCTGATAATCGGGATTCAAGGGTACCGTTTCGATATCGATGAACAAAATTTGATTCAAAGGAAAGTTCATAATGGTTTATTTAAGTTTGTTTTCGATAAAATGGGTGAGCAGGTCAATGGCAACATGGTTATTGCCTCCCTGAGGTACAATCAGGTCGGCATATCGCTTGGTGGGTTCAATAAACTGAAGATGCGAGGGTTTCACAGTTTTCTCATAGCGCTCCAGAACTTTGTTTACCGAACGCCCTCTTTCGATAATATCGCGCTGAATAACCCGACTCAGCCGGTCGTCGGCGTCGGCATCAACAAAAACCTTCAGGTTCATCAGGTTTCTCAATTCCTTATTGCCCAAAATGAGTATACCCTCTATGATAATTACCTTACGGGGATAAACTGCGATACTTTCGTCCATACGTGTGCAGGTAAGATAACTGTAAATGGGCTGCGGAACCGTTTCACCGTGTTTTAGTCGTTTAATGTGATCAATCAGCAACGACCATTCGATGGCATCGGGATGGTCGAAATTGATTTCCTGACGCGCTTCAAGGGGCAAATGAGAGTTGTCGCAATAGTAAGAGTCTTGTGGGATCACAGCCACTTCGTCTGATTGCAAGCGTTCTGTAATTTTTTTTACAACGGTGGTTTTTCCGGAGCCCGTTCCTCCTGCAATTCCAATAATCAGCATGATAACAAAAATATTAATGTTATTTTTGACCAATAAAAATACAGAAATTCTGGATTATCTATGCTTTATCCATTAAAATTCAAGCCGATTTACAAAAAACGCATCTGGGGAGGTAAGCAACTGCGAAACATGCTGCATAAAACAGGGGCTCCCGATGCTTGCGGCGAAAGTTGGGAAATTTCGGCTGTCGAAGGCAGCGTGTCGATTGTTTCGAATGGCTACCTTGCCGGAAACAACCTTACAGAACTTGTTGAAATTTACATGGGCGATTTGGTCGGCGACAAGGTATACGATGTATTTGGCGACAATTTCCCCTTACTCATCAAGTGGATTGACGCAGCCGATGACCTCTCGTATCAGGTTCACCCCGATGATGAATACGCCTTCGCCAGGCATCAGGCATCGGGTAAAAATGAGTTGTGGTATATTATGCATTGCGACGAAGGAGCAAGTCTGGTTTCAGGCTTTAAAAGTACGATTACCCGCGAAGAATTCCTGAATAATCTAAAACTTGGCTTGCTTCCCGAAATGGTCAATCATGTCTCGGTTTCACATGGCGATATGGTTCACATACCTTCGGGACGTATTCACAGTATCGGGAAAGGCATTGTATTGGCCGAAATTCAACAGAGCAGCGATATTACGTATCGCGTCTGGGATTTCGACAGACCCGATAAAGACGGGAAATTGCGGGAACTACATCTGGAAGATGCCCTGAATGTTCTCGACTACTCGAAACTTAGCCATCCGTTAACTCCCTGCAATAAAAAGCCTGATTGCGCAACACCTGTTATCGAAACAAATTACTTCAGTTGCAATATGGTTACTGTACTGAACATATTGGAACGCGATTATGGCATCATCAATAGCTTTGTAATCCTTATCTGCGTAACGGGATCAGTGCACCTCAATTGTATTGGTGAAAACTACCCCTTGCAACGAGGCGAAACCATACTCATTCCAGCCGAAATTAAGGAAATCACCATGGAAGCCGATGGGTACGCCGAAATCCTAGAGGTTTACATCAACACCGATCTCTTATAATGGGCACTGTGTCGGGCTTGTATAATTCTTAATGTTTTATTAAAAAGCTGGCGGCAGGGATTATCATTATTTTTTTTGTGTATTTTTGATGAAAAGTAATAACCTATAAATCAAAGAAATATGAACAATTTCTGGAAAATGTTTTTCGCAAGTATTCTGGGAGGCTTTGTTGCCCTGATACTGATTACACTCACTATGTTTGGAACCTTCGGACTGCTGGTTTCTTCACTAAGTCCACAAGCTCCCGAAATTAAAAATAATTCGGTGCTGCAAATCCGGTTAAGTCAGGAGATTCCCGACCGCACTTCGAACAACCCTTTTGCGAATTTTAATTTTATGAATATGGAATCGTCGCAGGTTCTTGGTTTAAACGATATTTTAAAATCGCTCGAAAAGGCTAAAACCGACGAACGCATCAAAGGGGTTTTTCTTGATGTTTCAGATATTCCGGCAGGGATGGCTACTATCGAAGAAATCAGAAATGCACTGCTGGAGTTTAAATCAACCGGCAAATTTATTATTGCTTATTCCGATTTTTATACTCAAAAGTCGTATTATCTGGCTTCGGTTGCCGATAAAGTTTACCTGAATCCACAGGGGATGGTCGACTGGAGGGGTCTTTATTCACAGGTTGTATTCTTCAAAGGTACACTCGAAAAACTGGGAGTCGAAGTGCAGGTTTTCCGTCACGGAAAATTTAAAAGTGCTGTAGAACCCTTTCTGCTTGACGAGATGAGCGAATCGAACAAGCTGCAAACCCTGACCTATACCCAAAGTCTCTGGGATCAGATACTTACCGGAATTACCGCCACACGAAAAATCAGTGCTGACCAACTTAACCTGTATGCCGACAGCCTGATGCTTCACGATGCCAATGCTGCCCTTAGCCTCAAATTTGTTGATAAGCTGATGTATCGCGACGAAATACTGGCAGAACTAAAAGCCAAATCGGGCTATACCGATAAGAACGAAGATTTTCTGGTTTCGCTGAACACGTACAATAAAATTCCCGTTACTGGCAAAAAACAAAAGGTTTCCGACAACCGCGTTGCTGTGATATTTGCCGAAGGCAACATTGTGGATGGTCAGGGATCTGAAGGCGAAATTGGTGGCGATAAACTGGCTGCCGAAATAAGAAAAGCACGCGAAGACGAAAAGATTAAAGCGGTTGTTCTGCGTGTTAACTCTCCCGGAGGTTCCGGCCTCGCATCCGAAATAATACTTCGCGAAATGGAACTGACCAAGGCCATAAAACCGGTCGTTGTTTCGATGGGAAACCTGGCTGCATCCGGAGGTTATTACATTTCGTGCAAGGCAAGCTATATCTTTGCCCAGCCCAATACATTAACCGGGTCTATCGGTGTTTTCGGTTTGATTCCAAACCTGGGTAAAATGCTGAACGAAAAAATAGGACTCAGTTTCGACGGTGTAGGCACCAATGCACACAGCGACTGGGGTAATACAACCCGTGCGGTTGATCCCATGGAAGGTCGTCGCATTCAAAAACAAATCGAGAATTTCTATGAAGTTTTCATTGGTCACGTTGCGCAAGGTCGTGGAATGACGAAAGCAGAAGTTGATTCAATTGGTCAGGGTCGCGTTTGGAGCGGGGCCAATGCGCTCAACATTGGTTTGGTTGACGAAATCGGCGGACTCGATAAGGCTGTGAAAAAAGCCGTTGAACTCGCCAAACTCGAAGATTACCGCATTAAGGAACTTCCCGAACAGAAAGACTTTTTCGAAACCATGATGACAGACTTCTTGAACCAGATGAATATGGATTTTATAAAAACTCAACTTGGCGAAGAATATCGTTATCTCGAAATCATTACATTTGTAAAAAATGCATCCGGTGTTCAAGCCCGTTTGCCTTACGATATTGTGGTGAACTAAACCGAGATTGTTCTGAAAAAACTGTGGATTCCCATATTACTGATAATCCTGACTGCAGGCCCTCTCTGCGCTCAGGATTATCTTCTTTTTAACCGGTATGCCGCTTTCGGAGTCGCACCGTTGCTTACTTCCGAAACAGACTATTATTCGGCCTTACACTGTAGTGCTTTCTGCACATCGAAACCAATGGATTCTTATAATTCCGAAAAAACGGCTGAACCCTGGCTGAAACGGAAACTATTCTATGAACATCTGGCAAAAACCGAAGGTGAAAACTTCACTATTCTTGCAGATCCATTATTCGATTTTGCACTTTCGCGTGAGCTGAAGTCAGGTGATAATATGTATGTTAATACCCGCGCACTTCAATTGTATGCTTCACTGTATGATAAAATAACCATATCCAGCAGCTTTTTCGAAACACAGGCCGATTTACCACAACACATCGATGCCTATTACAATACGTACCACGTTGTACCCGGTGAAGCCCGTGTTAAACCCTATGGAAGTGGTGCCTACGATTGGGGAACAGCTTATGCAACACTGGGTTATCAGGCTACTTCCTGGTTGTATATCGAAACGGGTAATGATAAAAATTTTATTGGTAATGGATATCGTTCCATGATTTTATCAGATTATTCACCCCAGTATCTTTATTTGAAAACCTCGCTGCACAATGGCCGCTTTTTTTACACCAACCTGGCAGCCCGAACCCTGAATCCGAATTTCAACAATATTTCAGGTAACAATCCGGACTGGTCCGAAAACAGTTTATATCAGCACAAAATGATGAATATCAACTATTTTGGTATTCACATCAATAACAAAATTCAGGCTGGTATTTTCGAAGCTTCAATGTTGGGAATTCACACACGCAACGCACCAAAATTCACAGCTTTTCTGCCTGGAATCAACGAATTGGCTTATGCAAACGATTCATTGCATTTTTTATGGGGTGCCGATATCCTGATTTGTCCGTCGAGTTACCTGCCGTTGGGTATTTACAGCCAGATTGTTTACGACAGTCGAAAGGCAATTGCAATTCAAGCCGGCCTAAGCTGGACAATTTTCACGTCAATGGGAAGCTGGTTTCTCAGGGGAGAATGGAATATGGCCTCATCGGGGACCTATCAGTCGCTGAACGATGACAACTTCTGGGGGCACTACAACCAGCCCCTTTCCCACCCTGCCGGCAACAATTTCAACGAATGGCTGGTACAGCTTGGTTGGCAATTTAAACGATTGCAGGCATTTGTGCACATCGGACAGACATACTACAAGGCGGGAATTTCGACAAGGAACATCTTCAACAACAACCTGAACGATGCTGAAGTTCCCGTCAGGTTGTTGACCGCCGATGTCAAAATGAGTTATTTAGTAAACCCTTCCTACAACTGGCATGTTTTCATGGGAATTAGCTACTGGAACCAACCGGTCAGCGGAGAAAAATACATGATACCTTCGCTGGGAATGAAAACTTTTCTTCGTAACCGTTATTTCGATTTCTGATGAAGCAGGCAATAAAACATATTGTTGTTTTAATAACTCTGCTGACTGCAGCATTGCAGGGTTTTACTCAGCTGCAACATCTCGAGGAATCGTTTTTGTTTCGCAGCCAGCGAATTTACATTGAACAGGCTTCGCACTCATCAATAAGGCCGGTTTATATGTGCGATGTATCGCCCGAAGTTGATTCCACTTTACCCCGGAACTTGCTGGGCTTATCGTTGATGTTTCGTCAAAAACCTGCCGAAAACCTCAAGGCATTCTATTTTGAGGCCTCTCCCCTATTTTCGTTAACGGGAAGCTATAATACCGATTCCACTGCTTTTCGCACGGGGTTTGGAGCCGGCGTTGCTTTCAAGGCAGGGCTGGGCAATGTTCTGGGCTTTCATTACGATTTGGCATATATCAGGCAAAGCCTGCCCCTTCACGAACAGCAATTTGCCGATAATTTTGGCGTTTTTCCGGGAACAGGACGAGAATTAAACCAGTTCTTCCCAAACAACCTGCATCAGAACCTGCGATTAACGTACCGACCCTATAAGGAAATAAGCCTTGAAGCCGGTTTTGGTAAAAACTTTATCGGCGACGGTTTCCGTTCAATGCTATTATCGTATAATTCGGCAAATTATCCGTATGCAAAGGCAGTACTCGATGTGTGGCACATAAAATATCAGTTTATGGTAGCCCAGTTGAAAGATATCAACGTGCCTGAAGCCTCTTCGTGGGGTGATTTTACCAGTAAATATGCCTATATTCATTATCTCGACTGGCAGATAACTCACTGGCTGAACATTGGCGGATTCGAAGCCGTGATTTCCGGTCCTCAGCATGGTTTCGATCCTGCCTATCTGAACCCTGTTATTTTTTACCGACCCGTTGAGTTCTCGTTGGGCAGTGTTGATAATGCCCTGCTGGGGGTAAATGCCAAAATCCGCATTACACAACGACATCAACTTTATGCTCAACTGTTGCTCGACGATTTTAATGTGAAACAATTTGCGGGTGATATAAAGCATTGGATTCATCCCGATGATAACAGTATTCAATGGGGTTTTTTCGGAAATAAATATGCATGGCAGGCAGGTTTTAAAAGCTTTGATATTTTTGGCATTGAACGGCTTAGCTTTTTCACCGAAGTAAATCTGGCCAGGCCCTACACCTATTCGCATCACAATGCTGTTCAAAACTTCGGACACTTCAATCAAAGCCTTGCACATCCACTGGGTGCCAATTTTATTGAATCGGTTAGTGGTGCCGCCTACAGCTTCGGGCGTTTTCAGGTAGATGCCAGATTCATGTTTGCCCAAACCGGACTCGATACGACGGGTAAACATTTCGGTCAGGATATTTACAAGCCGACTATGGATGCCCTGCAAAACGGAAATATTCCGGTTAAAACTTACTATAACACAGTGGGCCAGGGCCTGAAAACTCAGATTCTGTACGCCGAAA
>Ga0209606_1005844_pt1 | contig 10432 bp, 16 predicted proteins | sample AD_UKC057_MetaG_FD_184412 | JGI IMG/M metagenome (GOLD analysis project Ga0209606, IMG submission 184412) | Active sludge microbial communities of municipal wastewater-treating anaerobic digesters from USA - AD_UKC057_MetaG (SPAdes) (version 2) | ecosystem: Engineered > Bioreactor > Anaerobic >...
AATCAATTTATAGGCAAAAATCAAAGGTTTGCTTATCAAAAAGCAAAAAAAGAATGGGCTGAGATAATAAGGCTTTATACACTTAAAAATAAGCCGTATAAGCCGATTAAGCAATGTAAGCTTACTTTATTTTATTACTTTAAAGACAAGACCCGCAGAGACCCTGACAATTACAGCGGTAAATTTATTTTAGATGGTTTGGTAAAAGCAGGGATAATCTTTGATGATAGTTTTTTTAATATTAACTTAATATTAAAAGCTAGTGTGGACAAAGGTAATCCAAGACTTGAGATATTAATTGATAACGAGGGGTATATTAATGATTAAAACTATAAAGATGCTTGCTAAGCATCACAATATCAAAATCAAAGATGCTGCATTGATTTTAATAAAAGCTAGATTTGATTATAATTTAGCTAAGCAGATGATTGATGAGATAAAATATAAGATTGTAGTTTAAAAAATATGGAGGGATAAAATGAAAAGTAATATAAAATCTAAATGCACAAATTGTCAATACGATATGTTTAACAGCATATCAAACGATGTAGCAAAAGCAGTAATAGCGGTATATTTATATGACTTATCGCTAAAAGGCTATGGCAAAAAGAGAATACAAAAAACATTTGATGTGTTTAAAAATTATATGAGTGGAGAAACCTTAAACTTCTTAGGGAAAACACTTAGAAGCGATGAGATGATTAATCTAATCTCAAATAAGTTTGATATAGATTTTAATCAAATCCAAACAGTAAACGAAACGAGGCAGGATTTTAAAAGGAGGTGAGATAGTATGTTAAAACCAGCTATATTGTTTGAGCAAGCCTTGCAGCAAAAAAACATGGAAAACTGGCACAATCAAGATGACATTTATTATAGCGACTATAATTATAAAATAAAAATAAACGATGACACATGGGAGCAACATCAATTTGTTTCTTTAGATAAAAAAGGTGATATAATCGGGTATATTACTTACAAAATCGACCGTGTATCTATGTCAATTAATTCTTTCGGAATTATATCATATGAAAAAGGTAATACACAGTTTGTGAAAGACGTAATTCAAGTTATTGACGATATTTTTTATAAGTATAATTTTAACAGATTAGAGTGGTTTGCTTATGTCGATAATCCTGCAACAAAAGGATATAGGAAGTTTATAAAGAGATTTGGAGGTAGAGAGTGTGGCTATTATCGACAAGTTTCAAAAATGCAAAATGGGGAGTTAGGCGACGGGGTGAGGTTTGAGATTTTAAAGTCTGATTTTAAAAGGAGATAATATGTGGATTGAGATAGCAGTAGATATACAAGATATAAGGATAGGAGACACGATTATTGACAACGATGGCAAAATAAAATTAGTAAGCAAAGGTAATCTTAAATATAACGAGTTTATGGGGTTAACTCTTTTTGGAGATTGTTATAAACTCGGAACACAAAAAGTAAGGAAATTAATATATAAAGGAGTGGTTTAATATGATTAAAAATAAAGATAATTTTACGTGCAATAAGATGTACTCAAGTATATGCAGCACAAATTTGGCAGGTCAAAAAAACTGTGATTGTTGCGATTGCTTTTATAATAAATGTGACAATTGCAGTTATGAAAACACTGGAATGTGTATAAAATGCAAGTTCCAAAAAAATGAAGAAGAGGCGAAATGAAAAGAACAAACAGAAGTTATTTAAATAATCCTTATCTTAAAAAGCCAAGCGGAAAAAACAAAAGGGGAAGGACTAAAAAAGAAGAAATAGAAAAAATATCAAAGTTGCAAAAGCTGATTGATGCAGTAAAAAGATTTTTTGAAAGTATACTAAAAAAGCATGTATAAACCTTGATATTTTATCAAAAGCATGCTATAATATAATCAGATAATAAATTATATATTCCAGTTTCGGGGAGTGTAACACAAAGTTACACAAATGTCATCAAATATCATACAATTATTTAATGGCATAGCAAAGCTATAATTTTTAACTCTAGCAATTTAATACAAAACAATCTGTACTTAACAACAGTAAAATGTTAAGAGTGATAACTACTAAGTGTTATGTAAAAATAACGTTGTATGCACAATACAACGTTATTTTTATATGTTGACATAAAATATAAAAGTGATATAATTAAGATAAAACGAGTACCTAAAAAAAAGAGGTGATAATTTGGCAAATAAAACGGTTGTTGATTATTGGTTGACAGAGGAGGGATTGTTGTTAATCAAGGGGTGGGCACGTGATGGCACACTTACAAAGAAATAGCAAAAGATAAACTAAAAATATCAACATCGACTTTATGCGTTTGGCAGCATAAATACCCTGAGATTAAAGAGGCTTTAAAACAATGCGGAGAGATAGTAGACCGAAGAGTCGAAGATTCTTTACTTAATCGTGCTTTGGGCTACAACTACACGGAGACCAAAACAACAATAGAAAATGTCGGTGGTATTGAAGTTGTGAAAAGAGAAATATGGGAAAAACATATGCCTGGCGATGTGACAGCGTGTGCTATATGGTTAAATAACAGAAAGCCAGGACAATTCCGTCGAAATCATAACATCGAAAAGCTCAAAGAAAAAGAACTTGAAGTAAGAGAAAAGGCATTGAAGAAAGCTCAAGAAGAAAACGGAATTCTTGAAAAATTAATTGAGGGGTTGAAAAGCAATGGCTCAGACTTACAATCCTAAGCAAAAAGATTTTTTAAAAAGAATACAAAGTAATACATTGTCACGTATAAATATATTAGAGGGGTCTGTATCAAGCGGCAAGACGTGGATAAGCTTAGTAGCGTGGGCGTTTTGGGTTGCTACTATGCCAAAACGAGGTTTATATATGATGTGTGCAAAAACTCTTACAACTTTAAAAAACAACTGTTTATTACCACTCCAAGACTTGATAGGAGAGTCTAATTTTACTTTTAGCGTGTCAACAAAAGAGGGGATGCTGTTTGGACGTGCAATATTGTTAGAGGGTGCAGCAGACGCAAAGAGTGAGGGTAAAATACGAGGGTTAACTTTACAAGGGGCATATTGTGACGAGTTAACATTATTCCCAAAAGATTTTTTTACGATGCTTTTAAGCAGATTAAGAGCGGCGGGAGCTAAATTAATAGCAACAACAAACCCCGATAATCCTATGCACTGGTTGATGACTGATTACATCAAAAAACAAAATGATTTAGATATGTTAGTTGTAAAATTTTTGATTGACGATAATTTGATGTTGCCAAACGATTACGTTACAAATATCAAAAAAGAGTATTGTGGTGTTTATTATGACAGATTTATTTTAGGTAACTGGGTGGCAGCTGAGGGTTGTATTTATAATAAATTTGCTGCAAATCCTCAAAATTATGTTTTGCATAAAGCCCCCGATTATATTATTTTTGCAACAATTGGTATTGACTTTGGGGGCAATGGGTCAGCTAATACATTTCAGCTTACTGGATATACGCAGGGTTTAAAACAAGTAATAACACTTGATGAGTATTACAGCAAAGATGAGCTAGATGCATCACAACTAGCTAATGAGTTTTGTAAGTTTGTCAAAAAAAATCAGTTACAATATAAAATATTGGAGGCTTATGCAGATTCGGCGGAGCAAACAATAATTAGGAGTTTTAAAAATGAACTGATTAAGCAAGGCATAGCTTTAGTTGTAAAAAACGCTCGCAAAGGTGAGATTACAGAGCGTATAAGATTTTATAATATGATGTTTGGTTGTGATGCGTACAAAATAATGTCACATTGCAAAAAAACAATTGAGGCTTTCCAAAATGCAGTTTGGCAACAAAATACAAGCAAGGATATACGCTTAGATGACGGGAAAATGAACATTGATACTCTCGATGCTCAAGAGTACAGCACGGAAAGTTTAATGCAACAAATAACACAAGCAATACAAGTAAGGAGTTGAGTAGATGCAAAATAAAACGCAAACAATTGAGGATATATTAACAAATCTAGGGCATAATGTTTTGGTTACAAAGTGCCATAGGCAAAAAGAAAAATTATGGAAAGATTGGTATCAAGGTTGTAACAGCTGGCACAATATCAATATCTATAATGGCAAACAAAACATAACGAGAACACGCAAAACATTAAATATGGCTAAGAAAATGTGCGAGGATAAAGCTGATCTGCTTTTAAACGAAAAAGTTAATATTACAGTATCAGAAAGTAATCAATCTTTATTGGATAACATACTTGATATCAATAATTTTTGGGTGCAAGGAAATGAATTGATAGAATATGTAAACGCTTTTGGAACTGGGGCTTTTGTGGAATATCTTGATAACAACGAGATATCAATTGACTTTGTTACAGCATCCAATATTTATCCGCTGAGGACTAAAAACAAACAGATTATAGATTGTGCTTTTTGCACAGAGCACAATCAAGGCAAAAACAAAATCTATTTTATCCAGCGACATTTAAAGCAAAATGGCACTTATGTAATCTACAATGATTTTTTTGACGATAAAGGCAATAAGATTGCTAATGATACAATCAAAGATGTTTACTATACCAAATCTCCTTATCCATTTTTCCAGATTATTAGACCAAATATTGCCAACAACTTTGATATTACATCGTGTATGGGTATAAGTTGTTTTGCAAACGCAATTGATGATGTTAAAGTAGTTGACAATATCTATGATAGTTTTGATGCTGAGTACAACCTAAGCCGCAAAAGGGTATTTGTTGATGACTCTATGCTTAACGTTGATTATGAGAGCGGACAAACAAGACCAACGTTTGACCCATCCGACCCGATATTTCAAATGTTTCCCGGTCAAGATGCAAACTCTAAGATACAAGAGATAAATGGTGATATAAGATATGATGCATACATAAAAGGTTTAAATCAAGCTTTAGACATATTGTCTGAAAAATGTGGATTTGGTAAAGGATATTACAAGTTTGACGTTGATAATACGCAAACTGCAACAGCTATAATAAGCCAAAATTCAAAATTATTTAGAAGAATTAAAAAAGATGAGATAATACTCGAAAAAGCATTAAAAGACATGGTAAAATCAATACTATTTTTGGCAGGAAGAAAAGAAGAAGAAATAAGTATCTCGTTTGATGATAGTATCATAGAAGATACTGAAGCTTTAGCAAAAAGAAAACTGCTTGAAATATCAGCTGAAGTAGACGATGCAGTAGGATATTGGGTAGAAGTAAAAGGATTGACTAAAGAACAAGCAATTGAGAAAATGCAAGAAATCGAAAGCAGGAAAGGAGTAACAGATGAAGCAGAACTAGGAGTTGATATGTAATGCTAAAAGAAGAAGATTACGAGGAAATCACAAAAGAAATAGAAGAAAAAGGACAATTAACAGAGTTGCTGTTGTTAAAACTTATTGCCAGTTTTTTGAATATCGAAGAAGACGAGGATATTGAAAGCTGGAGAGATAAAAATTTATTATTAGTTAATCAGATGGCAAAAAAAGCAAAAAAGATAATAAGTACAAATGGAGTAACTGATAATGACATATCAAAAACTTTAAACTTAGCAATAACAACAGCTTTATACAATCAAGACCTTATCTATAAAATGGCACTTGATAAAGGGCTAATCAAAAATAAGGCTGGAGATGCAACTAAAAAAGCATACTATAAACAAATATTAACCGCTGCAATTAAAAATACACGCAAATACAAAAACAGTGTTAATACAACAGCTTTAAACATGACTAAAAAAGCATTTAGAGATATTGTAAATCAAACTTATCTCGATGTAAGCACAGGTAACATGTCACATATAGATGCAGTAGAGCGAGCAACTAAAGCACTTGCAAACAAAGGTATAACTGGTATAAATTATATATCAGAAAAAGGGAAACCAACAAGAAGGACCGTATCATCTGCAATCAGAACTATGATTGTAACATCAACATCACAAACAGCGGGGCTTATGCAGTTGGAACGTGCTAATGACTGGGGTCAGGATTTAGTCGAGGTATCATCACACAGCGGAGCAAGACCATCGCACGCAAAATGGCAGGGCAAAATCTATAGTATAAGCGGTAAACATAAAAAGTATGCACGCTTGACAACAGCAACAAATTATGGTACTATTGAGGGGTTAAAGGGCATCAATTGTACACATGATTTTTATCCCTTTTTTGAGGGGTTAAGTCAACAAACATTTAAGCCGACTTCTGACATTGCAAAAAATAACGAAATTTACGAGCAATCACAAAAACAAAGGGAATATGAGCGTAAATTGAGAAAAGAAAACACAGAAAAAGAAGTGCAAAAGTCAGCAGGGTTAAAAGTTGACGAAGAACCAAGCGAAACAGAAAAACAATACAGACAATTTTTAAAAGAAACTGGTAGAACACGCAGAGCGTACAGGGAAATCTAAAATATGCCAAACTGGGCGTAAAACGAAGTGAACACACGTTAAGCGACAACGTTAAAGCATAGTGTAAAGGAGCATTTTATGAAAAGAGAAGATTTAAAAGACTTAGAATTGTCAAAAGATGCAATAGATAAAATCATGGAGTTGCACGGCAAAGATATCGAGGCTACTAAGTCAAAAGTAGAAGAAAAAATAAAATCAGATTATGAAAAACAAATTATGGAACGTGACAAACAACTAGAAGAACTTAAGAAAGTTGATGCATCAGCTTTTGAGGCTAAAATCAAGGAATTACAAGAAGAAAATCTTAAGTCTAAGTCAGATTTTGAAAATCAATTGAAACAAACAAAGATTGATTTGTCAATTGAAAATGCGTTGATAAAGGCAGGTGCAAAAGATGCAAAACTGCTTAAATCTATGATTGCAACAGATAAAATAATCATAGATAACGACAAAACAATTGGTTTAGATGAGCAACTAGCAGATATCAAAAAATCCCACGGATGGGCTTTTGCAGACGAGCAAACGAGCATTACAACAGGACAACCACAACAGCCAAACACTACACAACCAAGCTTATCTGATGCAATCAGCGGAGCGATGTTTGGCAGATCTTAATTAAAAGAAAGAAGGAATTTAAATGCCAATTACTTTATTAGAAGCAAAAGAAACTTGTCAAGATAAATTGACACAATATGTTATAGATGAATTTAGAAAATCAGCACTTTTAGATATGTTACCATTTGACAATAATGTAAAACCTGATGGGTCAACATCTATGTTATACGCATACAATCGTACAACTACACAGCCAACTGCGGGAGTAAGAGCAATAAACGCAGAATACGTTGCACAAGAAGCAAAAACAACACGATATACAACAGAAATGAAAATACTAGGTGGATCATTTGAGATTGATAGAGCGATTATAAACAATCAAAAGGGAGTAATCGACCATGTTACTTATCAGTTGAACGAGAAAATCAAAGCTACTAGAGCACTATTCCACGATTTATTTATAAATGGTGATAATGCCACAAACTCTAATGAGTTTGACGGATTAAATAAAGCTATAACAAATTCGGCAACAGAAATTGTGCCCACTGCTGCTATCAATTTATCTACATCAGCAAACATCACAACTAATGCACCTGTTTTGTTAGACACAATAAGAAAATTGATGTCTGAATTGTCAGCTACTCCTGACGTTATGCTTTTAAACTCACAAATGTATGCAGTATTCCAATCAATAATGGACAGAGCTGGTATGGTTACATCAAAAGAAAATTTCGGAACAGAAGTATTCAAGTGGGGCGATACAGCAGTTATGAAGATGGGAGATAAACCAGGCACATCAGACCCAATTATCCCAACCGTAAATGGGGAAACATCTATTTACTTTGCTAAATTGGGAATGGATGCGGTGCACGCTATATCCCCAACACAGATGATTAATACATACCTACCAAATATGAATGAAACTGGAGCAGTTAAAAAAGGTGAAGTTGAGTTAATCAGTGCTATGGTTATGAAAAATCAATTTAGTGCAGGTGCTATTAGAAAAATAAGAATTGCATAAGGAGGGGAAATAAATGCCAAGAATTTACTCGGATAATGAAAAACACGAAAATTTATGGTGTGGCGGTGTTAACTTTGAAAAAGGAGTCGGCATAGCTGCAGCGGATGCAGATACAAGTTATTTTACGGCTGGTTATGTCGTTGATACATCAAAGTCACAAAGGACTATTTTTGATGACATGACAGCTGCACAGCTTAGACAAATCGCATCAATATTGCAGTTGACAATAGACCGAGGTGTTGCGCCTGACACAAAACAGGTGCTTGTTAGAGCAATAGAGACAGAATTGTCAAGTAAATACAGAGCAACGGTATCAGTATCATCAGCGGAAGGCACAGAAGTCGGAGATACAGCAATCACAATAACAGGTGCAGGAACATACAAATACAAAACATCAGTATCAACAGCGGTTAATGCACTTTATTTAGATGATGTATCGGATTGGAACGATATAGCGTCAGGTGATAATATCACACCAACCGCATCTCACGACACAATAGCAGTGTGTAGAGTTGATACAAATGGTTTAGTACTTGGGTATGGTTCAGCAACTATAACTAAAAAGACATTATAATTAAATTTGGAGGCACGTTATGGCGTATATAGTTAAAAGCGACTATACAGCATTTACAACAACAGCAATAAGCGATAGCGATTTTACATTAATATCAGAGCGTGCCTCAGATATTATTGACACAATAACTTTTAATAAAATTGCAGATAAAGGGATATCTTCTTATCCCTTGTCTGTACAATCAAAAATAAAAAAAGCGACATGTGCATTATGCGAGTCAATACAAATAAATGGCGGAGTTACAACATTAGCACAGTCGGTAGACGACTTGACAAGTGTGTCAATTGGAAGTTTTAGCTATGGTAAAAACTCCAACAGCGGCACAAATAGCGTACATGGAGTAACAATTCCACCTCTTTTGTATATGTATCTATCAGGCACAGGATTACTTTACTGTGGAGGAGTTGATATAGTTGATAATACAACAAATCCCTGCAATACTTTTAATACATAGCATAGTTCTAAAAACTGGCAAAACAGTTGATGACTGGGGAAATGAGAGTTTTGCAACATCAACAACAGTCACAAAAGTAAGAGTTGAGCCAAAACGTCAACTAGTCACTAACAAAGACAATCAACAAATTACAACATCAGCAATGATGTTTGTAGATGCTAGATTATCAAGCTATACAGCATTTAATATTGATGATACAATTAATTTTAATAACAAAGATTATAAGATTGTATCAATAGATTATCCGTATACTGATAAATTGCATCATCTCGAGATAGGATTGATATAATATGATAGTTGATATAAATTATCAAGCAATACAACAAAAAATCAATCAAAAAAAAGACAAAATAATATTAGTTGTTAGCAATGAATTCCTAAAAGATGCCAATTATTTTTGCAGAGAAGACACAGGAGAAACAAAAAGAAGTGGCATAAGATTTAGCTTACTTGCAAATGGTAGAATAATATGGAAAACTGACTATGTGCGAAAAATATATTATTTTGGTAGCCCAGTAAAAGATAGAAACCCAAACGCCTCACTTATGTGGGGGCACAAAGCAAAAGACAAAAACATGGCAAAATATCAGACTATAGCAGATGCGATAGTAAGGAGTGATTAAATGTTTGACGAGGTGCAACGATCAATAAAAAACGTGATAGATAATATCACAACATGCAGCGTGGGAAGTATTCCAGCAAGTGGAGGATTTTCGCTCTATTTTGGCAGTGGCTCACCCGTCAAACATCTTGATAACTCTTTATTATTTAATATCACAGTTGCAATAAACGCAAAAAGCACAAACTTACAAGATATGCTGCAAAAATATAGTCTAATATTAAAAGCACTAAACAAACATCAAGACGAGGGCACAACATGGCAGATATTAGACGTGGTAACAACAAACAGCCCAAGCTATGTAGATAGAGATTTATCTACAAAAGAATGGTTATATAACGCACTTGTTGAGATGCAAGTATACATACATGATTAAAAAATGAGGAGTGATAATAAATGGGATTAGAATTAGCAAGAGAAAACACGGTACAAATAAATGTAAATCCGAGTGGTGCGGCATCATGGGCGGATCTGGCATGCGGTTTCGAAAACATAGGTAACTCTATGTCAGAGATTTTAAATCAAGGGTATTATTTATGTGATGGTGGTTTTGGTCACACAGATGTGACAGGCGGGCAAGTAACGTTGACGTTAAGCGGTAAACGCAAAAGCGGAGACACAGCACAGGATTATATCTTTGCACCAAGCATAAGATATGGTTTTGGGTCAGCAAGAGAGACACAAGCAAGATTAACGTATAGTGATGGTACTATAATCGAGTGGGCATGTACATTAGTTAACATACAAGCAAGCAGCGGAGATGCAGGAGGTGCGGAAAATGTAAGCGTGGAATTGCATTTCAACGGTGCACCTACCATAATTTCAGGGGGCTTA
>Ga0209606_1005847_pt1 | contig 10423 bp, 10 predicted proteins | sample AD_UKC057_MetaG_FD_184412 | JGI IMG/M metagenome (GOLD analysis project Ga0209606, IMG submission 184412) | Active sludge microbial communities of municipal wastewater-treating anaerobic digesters from USA - AD_UKC057_MetaG (SPAdes) (version 2) | ecosystem: Engineered > Bioreactor > Anaerobic >...
TATAAAGTCTCACCGAAAATTGCAAATCGTCTCACCGAAAATTGCAAGCCACCAAAATGGGGCATTTCTCGCATGCTCTGATCGGGAAGTTTGTATCACTGAAAATTGCAAATGTATCATCGAAAATTGCAAGCGTATCACTGAAAATTGCAAGGAAGTATCACCGATAAATGCAAGAAAGTATCATCGAAAATTGCAAGCGCAATCCATCCTGATTCATGATAAAAAAACGTGGGAAACACCGGGCGGCGTTCCCAAGTATCGGAGGGCATTCTATGTAGGGTCTGTAGTCTGCCTGCAATGTCTTCTTATGCCCGATTTCTGTCAATCAAAGAATCTCCCATCTTTCTTATCATATTGAGCGGAAAGGACTTGACCACCTGTGCGAGGGGTGCATAGTAGCACCCATAAATCATCAGTCGGGTAACCGAGAAGGAGATCAAGATGACCAAGCAAAACAAGAATCGCAAAGAGCAGGCAACGCTGGAGGAGATTGTTAAATCAGGCAGCCGGATAGTGCTGATGCATGATGATGGCTCGGAACAGCCTATTGAAGAGATTATCGAAGCCAATCAAGCATCCCAGGTTGATCCATGCGCTAACGAGTTTCACTACAAGAGCTGGTGGAACCAGTACCGAGGCCCCTGGCTGCAGTCGGAGAAGATGACCGAGGATGAGATCAAGACAAGGGCTGACGATGCCTGGGAATGCGGAGACTACAAGGAGATGATCAACTTAATGGCTGAGCTGATCTGCAGATTGGAAAAGAAGAGATAATCGGTAGCTAACCTACTCATTAACCCGGTTCTGCCGGGTTTCTGTGCGCCAGTGAGCGATAAATATCAGATAGGTGAAAGCCCTATCTAGAGCTACGTCATGCTCTATAGCTGAAGGTAACTGCGTCACCGCAAGGTGGGGTGGAGAGCAACCGGAAGCGAAAGACCAGTCCGTAGGATAACGAACTCGATTCGGCAGGATACACCGTCGAGCCTCCAGAAACAAGGTGAAGACCAAATTCGACGACAAAGGTGAGGAGCCTTGTCACCCAGACCTGAGTGGCCTGTTTGGCTGAGAGACGTGCTAAAGCCAGAGCAGGGGTGTATAATGTGGTTGGAGATGGAATGGTAAGAAGGTATTTGTCGTTAAGCTGGGAGACCTGCCAGTTGAATTGAGAGACGGGTAGGAGTCAGAGTGATCATAGTAGTGATGATACTTGGGACAACATAACCCAGGAGGAGCGAAGGATCACAGGAAAACAGATTTTGAAAGGAGTATTGATGGAAGAACAACGATCGTCAGTGCCGGAAACGGCTAAGCAAGAGCGAACGCACCTATCCCAATGGGACTGGGTCGAACCATCGGTATGGACAGACAAAATGCTGGCAGCCCTCGATAGAGGCGTCAAAGGTGGAAAATGGTTCAGTCTGATTGATAAGGTATACTACATGCCCAACCTTCGATCAGCCTGGAAAAAGGTAGCAGCAAACCGCGGTAGCGCAGGGATTGACAACGTCAGTATCGAGCACTATCGAAGGCATGCTGAACAACGTCTAAACCGGAGTTCCATACTGCTGAAAGACAACAAATATCATCCCGCAGGCGTAAAACGAGTGTGGATTGATAAGGCAGGCAGCAAGGATAAGCGTCCTTTGGGAATTCCGACAGTAACCGACAGAGTAGTGCAGACCGCATTACGTAATGTCATGGAGCCAATCTTTGAGCAAGAATTCTGTCAATATAGCTACGGCTTCCGTCCCCACAGATCATGTAAAGACGCACCCAGAAGAGTCGATGGACTACTGAAGCAAGGTTACAAATACGTGGTGGATGCTGATATTAAGGGATATTTTGACAATATACCTCAAGACAAGTTAATGCAATTGGTGGAAGACAAGATAGCCGACAGCCGGGTTCTGAAACTGCTAAAGCAATATCTTTCACAGCAAGTGATTGATACGATGGCAAGCTGGACACCGGAAGCTGGCACACCTCAGGGAGCGGTAATCAGTCCTCTGCTTGCCAACATCTACCTCAATCCGCTGGATTGGTTGATGCTGGACAAGGGATATGAAATGACACGCTATGCGGATGATTTTGTGGTGATGTGCCAGGCCAAAGAGCAAGCAGAAGAGGCGCTGGAAACGATCAAGATGTGGACTGAAGAAGCGGGACTTATCCTGCATCCGTCTAAAACCAAGATCGTGTGTGCCGACTATGAAAGCTTCGATTTCTTGGGATACAAATTCACGCAAGGGATAAAATACCCCAGCGAGAAGAGCTTCAAGAAGTTCAGGGATAACATCAGAAGGCATACCAGGCGATGTAATGGGAAAAGCCTAGAACATATTATAGCTACGCTAAAACCCATTCAAAGAGGCTGGTTCGAGTACTTCAAACACTCTCACAAATATACATTCTCTGGACAAGACAAATGGATTAGACGTCGACTACGCAGTATCCTAAAGAAAAGGGAAAAGCGCAGTGGTATATCTACAATAGGATATGATCATATTCGCTTCCCCAACAGTACCTTTGATAACTGTGGGTTTTTCTCAATGGTCAAAGCCCACAGGGAATTATGCCAGTCTCTTAAATGAGATACCTGTTTTCTGGAGAGCCGTATGCGGGAGAACCGCACGTACGGTTCGGAGGGAGGGGAGTCCAGTAATGGGTACTCCCCTACCCCTATCTCTTGGGCATTATTTAGCGAGGGCGATCAGGGTATAGAAAGGCTCTGTAGCAGTATAGACCTGGCTGATCCCAATAGTAACGGTTACCATGTTTCCTTCGATCTTGGCATCGATGATGTAGAGGAAAGCATCGCACTGGTTATTCAGGATGATGTGGGGCAGCTCCTGATACTCCTTGTCCAGAACATGAGAGATCGTCTTATCATCAAACAGGTTGGCAGGGCTGTTTTGGGTGGTATCGCCCACTCCTTTGGTTTGATCTTGTATTTCGTGCTCCAACTTTGAAAGCGTGAGTATCTCCGGTGATAGGTGAGTCTTGGTGAGTGAGCCGTTGGCGATCTTGGGGCCGGTGACCGCTCCATCCAGGATGTGGTTAGCATAGATGCAGTTGTTCTGCAATCCTCTGGCATCAAGCTTTCCGATGATGCAAGTCTTGCCGCTGAACTGGCCGAGGGGATTGCCCAGGTTATCCCAGAGCTCATAGAAGCCGCAGTCGGCCTCATCTTCAATGCCGATCTCGTAGTAACCTGATTCTGCGGTGACCTCGATCAGCTTCAGTCCTTCGGCCCATGATTGTCCAGGTCTGAGTAAGCGGACATCCACGCCTGATCTGGGCTTGCGGGTAGTGCCATCCATATAGTAGTAGCTGATGCCATATTTATACATGTGATCTCCTTTTTAGGTTAGCGAGGTGACGGTCTCGTCAAAGTCGGTGATAATGATGATACCAAAGTCAATGTAGCCCGGTGAGCCGATGTATCTCGATTCCAGACTGAACTTGACCTTGGTGGGATACTCGTGCAGATCATCCGGACACATGGGCAGTTGAGTTATGGTAACCGGGAACTGACTGTTGATGTTGTTGTAGGCTGTGTATTCCAGATAGATCCGTCCCGGGCCGTCTAAGAACTCCATCAAAGTGTAGTATTCTTCAGCAGTGAGCACGGCTTCGAGATCGAAAGAGTCTTCTCTGTATTCGTCTCGCCTGTGGATGATGGTGGGATCGAAGGCGTTCTTCTTCTCGATGCGGTACTTCTTTTGAGGACTGTATTCGACCTGGCCATTGCTGCAAATGTAATAGTTGATAGCCAGGGTGTCCCAGCGGATGAGTTTCCAGCCTTTTATAACAGCCATGCTTTCACCTTGTATTCATCATCAATGTAGTTGCGCTCCAGTTCGGTAATGGCATAGATCTGATCTTTGATCCTGATCTTGGCCTGTAGGCTCAGGTTGTACTTGTTGAGTTGATCGATGGTAACCTCGCAGCTCCACTTGGCATTGTGAAAGTCGATCAGATAGTCCCGGACGTAGCCTTGAAGCTGCTTGGTATCTCCAGTGAGGACTTCCAGAGTCGTGATCTCCGGCTTCTCCTGATTGCCCCGCTTGATCATAAAAGAGATGACGTCATCGTCTTCGATATCAATAATGGCAGTGGTATAGGCATCCTTGTTCTTGAACACGATCTGGCCTTGGGGATTGCTGAAGATAGTGGCATTATAGAGCATCAGCATAGCTTGGAGCGCTTTGAGGTTATCGGTGTGCTCATCCGTATAGGTCTCATAAGCCTTGCCCGGGCACAGCTTAGCTGGGAAGAGATTGCCATGAAAGTGAGCTTCGATCCAGTGATTGACGTACTGGCTGCTGCCGTAGCCACGCCCATCCAATACACCACCGGATACGAGGCCTGTATAGAGATTACCCTCAGAGATGCCATGCTCGATAAAGAAGCCAATGAACTCATTCGATGCATTCGCCAGAGAAGGCAGATCTTCTACCCAGTCGGTGCGTTCATCATATTCGATCACGATCGGGCAGATATTGTTGAAGAACTTATAGATGCGACCTCGATAGCGGCCTTGATACCTGGTGGTGGCAGGACTGGGATAGGTAGCCTTGATTACTTTCTTGTAGGCAAAGACAAAGCTCATGCGATTGTTGATGGTATCGATCTGGTAGCCCCAGTAAGGACCAGGCCAGCCGGAGCTGTCATAGCTATAGGTCCAGCCATTGGTAGGATTGGGAAAGGCCAGCAGATCATCGAAGTCGATATGGGCAATGGTCAGGGCATTGCCACTGCTGATGTTCAAGGTAGGTAAGGTAAACTGGTTTGAATAGGGTATGCTGATGGGGATGGTAAACTCGATATCCTGCAGGAAGTAAGCCAGTATCCAGATTGGCTGATAGCCTGCGGCAAGTGAGTAGTAGTGAGTGAGATCGGAGAATACCGAGAGCAGTTTGATCTTATCGTAACAGGTGACCTTGATGATGCCGGAGGAGACATCGAAGGATAGCTGAGATGTGTCTATTATACCTGTAAAGAACAAGGAGTTATCCCGATAGACCTTGACCTCGAAGTGTGAGATATAGCGCTCATGTTCGTTGCTCCCACTTAGGATGTTGTCCTGTATCCATGTAGTGGGAAAGCACTCGAAAACGAGCCGCTTGGGTTCTCTGGTATAGTTGGAGACCGACTGCAGCTTATCGGCTGAGACGGATAGGCTGATGATAGATCTATTGGTGGAGCTATCTTCTAGTGAGTGCTTGACCTGGTTATAGTCTGCGGCATCGGTCTTGCCTTGTATGAAGTCGATCTTGAAGAGGTTAGGCATTAGACTTCACTCCTGATTATCTTGCCGGTATCGGCTATCTCGGAGACCTTAACCGGATCGCTACTCAAGGGATCGACGTTCACTTCGATGATAGGCTTGGAGTCCATCACCGTTTGCTTGAGTGAGACAATCTCGTCTTTCAGAGAGGCAATCAGATCGATCAGGGTATTCATACCGCCTCCGGAAGAGATAGTGCCACCAGCGGCATAATATGAGCCCACGTTACTGGGAATAGGCACTGAGGGTACAGGCATAGCTGCAAAGGCAAGCTTAACCTGATCCAGAGGTGCGAAATTGAGGAAGTCGAATAGACTCCTGCCCAGTGCTTTGACCCTGTCTTTGGCCGTGACATATTCATCACCCTCGGCTTCAATCAGGATACCTCCCTGATTATGGGAAGGTCCTGTCAGAATACCGCCAGTAGCTTTCTTCTCGAACTTGGTGGCACTGATACTGGCGATGTTAGCGATACCGGCAGCCATCGCAGCTGCAGCAGCCGCCACTGCCAGTCCGGGGCCTACTACGGGTATGCCTATCATGGACTTATAGGCTCCAATGGTGGCAGAGAAGGTATCCACATAACCTTGAGCAATGGCAGAAGCTTTCCAGAGCTTGAAACCACGCTCGGTATCCTTATCCTGAGCCGAAGCAAGGTCACCGAAGATCTTGGAGATGCCACTGGCTACCTGAAGCTGATGGTTCGTTCTGAGAGTGTTCAGGGTCTCCTGCTTCTGCCGTTCGATCTCCACTTCAGTATATCCGGCTTCCAGGAGCTTGGCTTTCATCTTCTCATAATACTTATCCACTTCAAGAAGTTGTTTGCTGTAACTGTCTCCGATGTTATCGAGATCACGAGAGTAGAACTCGTCTCTGATGTCCTGCAGCTCCTGCAGTTTGGCTTTCTCTTCATCCTGCCGTTCCTGGAGCAACTTGGCATGCCGGGCATTGACCTCGGTGATCTGAGCCTGGATGAGCTGCTGTTCTTTCTCCGGAAGGTTCTGCTGAGCCCAGGCATAATACTCTTCCATACTGGCTTTGAGAGCGTCGTAGGAGTTGACTCCGAGGTTCTCCAGATTGGAGAAGTAATCGATCTCAGCTTTGTATCTGGCTTGGACGGCATCCTTCTCTTTGGTGGTAAGCTCATTATCCTGTTGTGTCTTCCAGGCATCCAGGTTCTCGATGGCCTGGCGTTCGGCATCACTGCCATCCTGAGTGAACTCTCTGATCAGAGCCAGCCTTCTCTGGTATTCGGCTTCGATCCGAGCAGTCTCAGTCTGGCGCAGCCGGGCAAGCTCTTCCATCAAGCGTAAGGCTTCCCTGCGTCTGGCTTCTGCTTCGGATGCGGCAGGATTAGGTGCAGGAGCAGGAGTGCTGCCACCACCGCCGCCATGATTGAAGGTGAGATCAGGAGCATCCAGCATCGCTTGGCGATAAGCTGAACCTATCTGATCAAGGTCAGTTTTGGCGTCCCTCAATTGTTTGTTTAAGGCGCTGAACTGGTTGAGACGTCTTTCTAACTTAAGCCACTCACCATCATTACCGAAGTAGGAGGCAGGGTTGAAGCCCATGGCGTTGGCATCGCTGGTCAGGAACTCCCAGTCCACCGAGTTCATCAACTGCTGTTTCCGGGCTCGGACCCTGTCCACTTCTGCTTGTTCGGAATCTATCTGTATTTGCAGTTCGGCAACCTTCCTGATCTGAGCATTGTACTTATCACCATAGATCTCAGCTATCTTCTTCTGCACCAGAGCATCGGAGGCGTTACGCAGAGCAGTAGCCAGGTTATTGTAGGCTGTGGTTTCCAAGTTGATGTTGCCGAGATACTCAGAGTAGTTGTCATTCAGAGACTTGATGACGTTCTTCATCTCCCGCTTGTCTGTGGAAGTTAATGAGGTGGCAGATCTAAGCTCAAGCAAGCGGTTAGCAAGGAGACTGAACTTCTCAGCTTCAACTGAGACTTGCTTCTGAGCATCCTTGATCTCATCTTTCATGCTCCTCTGAGCAGTGGTTACCTCATCAGTTTTCATGGAAGCCGCAGCCAGTCCAAAGCCAAGTGCGGATAAAGCTCCCACAGCTATACCGATGATCCCTGCTACCGGGTTCATGGCTACCTGCAGGGCATGGTATGCTGCTGTCAGAGCAGTGACCGCAGTGGTGACCGTTCCGATGATGGGGATGGCAATCACGATACCTGCTACGAAACCCTTCATCACCGGAGATAGGCTGTTGTAGGCATCCATGAGCAGCTTCAGGCCCTTGAGCAGAGGATTAATCAGAGTAGTGAGCATATCGCCAACAGTCTCTTGGATATCTCCCCAGGCATTGGCGTTCTGTAAACGCAGATCAGCCAAAGCAGTTGCAGTTCCGCCATAGTCCTCACCAAGCTTCTCCACCAGATAGGATACCCCTTCTGTCTTCAAACGGGTATCATCAAGCTCAATGCCGTATCTGCCCAACATCTCAGTATGCCCATTCAGAGCACGACCCATGAGATCAAATGCACTTTCCACGCTCATCCCGGTGGCTTTATTGGCTTCGGTAAAATCCAGTAGTACCGGTACAAGCTGTTGTATCTCGTCCTTGTTGAGCTTGAAAGTCTGAGACAGCTTTGCCATGAGTGACAGCATTTTATCATCTTCAAAGTTAGTGACCTGCTGCATCGAGGATGCGAAGTTCCCCATCTCAGATGCTGCATCACCAAAAGCCACTGAAGCCAATGTCATAGCCTGTCTCTGACCCAGTGAGGCATCCAGCAGACCATTCATAGATCTGACCAGACCGCCCACCACTTGCAGGACACCATCCACTGCGATCTTTACGTCACGAATCGTAGCCAGAGCCTGTTCTGCGGTGATCTTGACAGCAGCAGGCTTCTCCACCGCAGACTGGGCGGACTCCGCCTCCTGCTTGACTTCGGCAAGCTTGAGACTGGCATCATTGGTGACGAGGACGAGCTTAAAGGTTAAGTCTGGCATCGGGGTAGTTTAGGGGGTTATTGGTAGTTTCTGATCAGCAGTTCAACTTCAGTCTGAAACGCTCCAGATACCGAGTACTGCGTCTCTACTTCTTCAATGACGCAGCCATCGTAGAGCTGCTTGATGTAAGGATCGTTGTTGTAGGATAGCAGGAACTTACCTTTGATCTGTTTCAAGGCATCTGCCAGCTCTTCATGCTGGTTGAAGGCGTCCGCGTCCTCACGTTCGTAGATGTGCTCCTTGGTATAGTAGGGAGGGTCCAGATAGAAGAACGTGTGCGGCTGGTCGAACCTTGATACTATCTTTTCCCAAGGCTGTTTTTCAATGATCACATGCCTCAGGCGTTCCGAGGCTTCTTTAACCTTGTCAAGATTGCGGAGAGGCATATACTTGTAGCCCTGATTGACGCAGAAGTTCTTGGAGCGTGAGCCATAGCTGCAGGCTAGGTTGTAGTAGAACTTGATCGCTCTTTCTAACTCGGTTCTGGGCTCATGCTTCATGAAGTTATCGAACATCTCCCTGGCGATCAAGTAGTTGTTGAGTTCGGTAACGAATGCTTCCGGGTGGTTCTTGATGTACTTCCAGAAGTTGACCAGATCGCCATTGATATCGTTATAGACCTCAGTATAGCGGCTCTTCTTGGACAACTGCCAATCTTCCTTGTTGGCTGACTTTCCGAATAGTATCCAGGCAGCACCGCCAAAGACTTCGCAGTAGATGTCATGCTTGGGGATGAGCGGCAGGATCTTCTTGCGGAGGATACGCTTGCCTCCTACCCAGGAGATTATGCTGTTCATGCTTCCTCCAACTTGAAGTTGGCGATGATCACTTCATTGAACTCGGACTTGCCTTCCTTGCGGTTGATGCCCTTGGTTCGGGTGACGTGCTTGATATCAAAGCCCTTGTAAAGCTTCAGCACTTCCGGGTTATCATCATAGCTCAGGATGAAGCGTCCTTTGATCTTCTTGAGTTTGGCACACAAGTCTTCATGACTGAACTGCTTGGAATTCTCATAGGTGTATCCGAGCATGTAAGGCGGGTCGCAATAGAAGAAGTTGCTCTTGGTATCATACTTATCGATCACCTTCTCGTAGGAGAGGTTCTCGATGATCACCATATCCAAACGCTTGTGGAGTTCTTTGATGCGTTCCAGGCGGTTATACATGCTGGAGGTGCCACGCTTCTGAGAGGTGCCGAAGCTGTCACCCTTGCTTCCGAATGATCTCGTGATCAGATACATGAACCTGGCAGCCCGCTGTATCTCAGTTAATCCTTCCTGCTTGAGGATATCGCCAAACAGCTTGCGGCTGGCGACTAACCAGTCCAGTTCCTTGATCAGCTCATCAGGATGGTACTTCACCTGCATGAACAGGTTGACCAGGCGGTTATCCAGATCGTTATAGACTTCCAGATCTCCCCATTTGTCTTTGTAGAGGAGCATCCAGGCCGCACCCCCGAAGGGTTCGATATAGCCTTTGATGTCTTTAGGGACGTAAGGGGCGATGACTTTTCTCAGGAGGCGCTTACCGCCTATCCAGCCGATGATGGCATCCATTATGCGTCTCCTTTGGGGTCGGTGATACAGAGCCGCAGATATAGATCAGACAGGGTGAGGGACTCGAAGTCCTCGTTGGTGAAGCCCATTTTACGCAGGATCATTTCGAACCTCTCGAAGGGGTATTTGGAGACGCCGTTACCGCCAATCCGAAACTCCCGAGCCAACTTGCGAACCTCTCTTTGTTGGCTCTGATATAGACGAAAAAAGCGGAGATATGCTCCAGTGCTTCAAGAGCATCCATATTGTCCGGGTCCTGGTTTGAGATGATACGGATCAGCTCTTTATCTGCTTCCGATTGGCTGATCAGTTCCAGTAGTTCAACCTCACTTACCTTGGCTACCTTCCCGGAGAGGAAGTCCTCAAGCTTGGCTTTGAGGGTAGCATTCGAGATCGTGAGACATAGTATTTGCCGCAGTTGGCTATAGCTGAGTTTAGGTTCTCGCTTCATAGAATAGTCCTTATCTTATTTACCAAAGAACATTTCAAGGGCAATGCCCAGTAAGAGCAGGAATTGCGAGGTGGAGACGGTTAGCAGTATCTTCATATTCGTCTCCACTCTCGCCATTCTGGTTACCAGTGACTTGTTGCTGT
>Ga0209606_1005860_pt1 | contig 10414 bp, 9 predicted proteins | sample AD_UKC057_MetaG_FD_184412 | JGI IMG/M metagenome (GOLD analysis project Ga0209606, IMG submission 184412) | Active sludge microbial communities of municipal wastewater-treating anaerobic digesters from USA - AD_UKC057_MetaG (SPAdes) (version 2) | ecosystem: Engineered > Bioreactor > Anaerobic >...
CATAGATATTGTAATATTTTCTCAAACATTTCCACAAACAAATATAGCAAATATGGCCTGTTCAGGTGAGTTCATTTGAGCACATAATTTATCGCATTCTTATAGAATTTTAATTTATGAGCTCATAAATAACTGATATAGAGCATAAAAAAACAGGAGAGATTTTCTCCTGTTTGGTCGGTCTGCAGGGACTCGAACCCTGGACCCGCTGATTAAGAGTCAGCTGCTCTACCATCTGAGCTACAGACCGGAATTTTGTCGTGCAAAAGTAATATTTTTTTGAATATAGTTCGCGCAAAAAACTATTGTATCAGAACAATCATCCCGTCACCCGGAAATTACTGCATCAACAGAATCATCCCCCGGTCGGAAATTATTGCGTCAGAACAATCATCCCCTCCCGCGGAATAGCCCGGTAAATGATCTTCGCCTCGGCTTTGGGGATCCAGATCTTAATATACGGTACATAAGGTGGCGTCTTCAGCCGGGTGACAGACCTCATTGTTACTGAAGCATCCTTTGCCCTGCCCTTAAGGTCAAAAAAGAATCTCGCACGGCGGTCCGCCACTACCGTATCTTCCTGCTGCTCAAAGAAGAAACGAATATTACGGCCAGTATCCAACGTGTAAAATACCGCCTCAAAATCAGTGGTATCAGGCTTTACACTTTCAACCGCCTGGGATGTATCCTTAGGGGCAATCTTCACACTCACCGGATCCTTCATGAAGGTAGCCTGCATGCCGGTTATTGTCAGGGGAGCAGAGAGCATGCTGTAAATAGCCTCCTGGTTTGCCCTGTGGAAAAATGGCGAGACATCATACTTGTCAATAGCCACTGTCCGCACCGGCAGTCCCTTAATAAGAAGCTGTATGACGCTGTCGCGAACGTTGATCAGCAATCCTACGGAGTCCGACTCCGCCAGCCTCACCTGCGAGCTCAGGAAGGCTTTATCACGGATCATATCAATATATCCCGGGATGGCACACAGGTTTATAGTGTCTCCCTCCTTCTGCTCCAGCGAGGCGAAATATGCATTGTCAAATTCGTTTACTGTACGATTGACGGCCAAAACCGCCATCACCAGATAATAGATGATGAAAATTGCCAGCACCGAAGCGGCAATTATCAGCCAGATTTTTCTTTCCCGGTTCATCGCTTCAGTTCTTGTCAGTAAATGTAAACTCTTGATCCTACATTCAGGGAGTTGAATACCGCATCAAGGTCCTCATCGCCAAGTCTTATGCATCCGTGCGTCACAGGCATCCCGAGCTGCCTCTGGTATAAAGTCCCGTGGATCAGGTACCCGTCACCGAGACTCATGGCATACTTGCCCAGTACTCCGAACTCATACCTCGACGGATCACTGGGGCCCGGTATTGGCAGCCCCTCCTCGACAAACGCCCAGTCAGGCTTCCGCCATACCGGGTGGGTAATCTTGCCCTGTATGCTCAACCTGCCCCTGGGAGTCTTGAATATCCACTCCTTATCGCCCTCCTCTGTCTTAAGGAGCGTGTAACTGCCTGATGAGCAGTATCCTTCGCGAATGAGCTTCCTGTTCCTGTAAAGAGAGAACCGGTTGTCAACAGTATTGATCACAAGGTAAGTCTGTGTCGGAACAAATGAAGCGAGTCTTCTTTCAAGACGGGTGATCTCGTTCCGTGTGGCGGATATCTGCCGCCTGATTGCCCTGTTTTCAAGCAGTGACGAATCGGGCCTGCACTCGGCACGGCTCTTCCCCCATGAATGCTGCATCGCAGGTGCGAGGTAAACCGGAACCGATAAAATTAACAGCAGTAGCAAAAGTATAACTGCAGATGTCAGGGTTACCCTTGCCCAGCGGTGGGATTTCACAAAACCAACTGCCAGGTTCAGATATTTGTTGAATTGTGATTTGCTGCCCGGTTGTGCTTTACCCGGCTCCATATTGCCGGAGTCCATATCGCGAGAAGCCGGACTCTCAGGAGGTTCATTACCTGGTGTACCTTCTCCGGCTAAATTTTCATTCTGATCTTCCGTGTTCATTGCTCTCTCGAATTGAAGAACTCTTCAAGGGTCAGTGTCGATCCGATGATTGTTACCGGGGTTCCCCTTGAGACATATTTAAACAAGATGTCCATATCAGAGTTTTTCAGTGCAACACATCCCTGAGTCCAGTGCCCTCCCTTGCCCCCATCGCCGTGGATCTCAATCAGGTCGCCGATGCTGGCGTCGGCCGGAAGCTGCCCGTTCCTTATCCTCTCGTTGAATTCCTGCACATCAGTCTTGTTCGGATAGTTGATCAACAAGGCCATATGATACTTCGTCGAGCTTCCTGACAGCTTCTTCGTCACAGTATATTTACCTTCCGGGGTAGCCATGTCTCCCCTGCTCTTTTTGTCTCCCAGCCAGTTGCTGCCAAATTCTGCCTCAAAGGTATATTTCTTTTTGCCACCCTGGTACAGATGAAGCTGTGCCGGTATCTTTTCCACAAGAATTGCGTATGATCCGCTCCTTTTGCTCTCGGCAACAGTCTCATCAGCCCAGTCCCTCCAGTTGTCAGAGTTTTTGAAGTACTCCTCGAGATTTTTTCTGGCCAAATTGTATGTACCTGATATATACTCGTTTGCCTCGGTGATCTTGACATTTCCGTCGACGTAACGCTCTTTCTTGAAGTCGATCCCAGCCTCCTTGATGAGGAGTTTGCCGCGGGCGTGTTTCTTCTTGACATCCTGGGGGAGCGGCATAGATAGAAAGATTTTCTCGAACGCTGCCATCTCATTGTTGAGGCGTGCGATTTCGCTCTCAAGGGTACTCTTGAGGCTCTGCGATCGTGAGATCGTATTTCGCTGAGCTTCTTCGGCCTTCTTCTCAGCTATCTCCGCGAAGCGTATGACCCGATCGTAATCGCGCGTCAGAATGAAGCGGTCGTTTTCGCTTTGCCAGATGGCCATAGCAGAGTCATAGTTATTTTTCGCCTCGCGGAAAAGCTTTGGTGAATAGATCTCCGACTGCAGATCCCTGGCCCTGGCGATGGCGGCGCGTGCCTGCTCCACCTCCGGCAGCGGAGGCTCGGGCACAAGGGCCCGAAAAACCAACACTCCGATGATGGTCAGCACTACGCCGACGATAGCATAGACTATAATGTTTGTCAGGGATCCTCTTTTCATGGGCGCGAAGTTAAAAAAATCCCCGGGACGAGGCCCGGGGATCCTTTTATTAGTTCAGCGGTATCCTTAGATTTTGATACCGGCTTTTTCCATTGCAGCCTTCAGCTCGGCGATGATGCCGTTGATGCCTTCGGTAGAAGCTTTTACCTTGTCAACAACTTCCATGTAGTTGGTGCCGCCGTCGAAGAGGGTCTGAGCGTCGGTGAGAGAGGTCTCGAGGACGGTCAGTTCGTTCTTCATTTCTTCTACAACTGCTTTGCCTTCCTTGCCTTTAGGAGCTTTGAGAAGGAGAGCCTTAGCCTCATCGAGGAGGGTTTTGGCGCCGGTAAGCAGAGTTTCGGCTTCAGCCTTAACTTCAGCTTTCTTTGCTTCTACATTGCCTGACAGTTCAGCTGCTTTGAGAGCAATACCTTCTGCAGCAACCTTGATAGCTTTGAAATCCTTGCCTGTCTTTGACTTCTGGGTCTCGATGTTCTGGAGCATGACGGTGAGTGAGTCATTCAGAGCAGCGAATTCTGCGGGGAAGTAAACGTCAGTCTGGACGGTTTTTGCTGAGTCAAGAGCAGCTTTTGCAGCATCAAGAGCTTCCTGGGGAACTTTTGCGCAGCTTGCCATCAGGGCAGCTACAGCAACAGTAGCGATTGCTAAGAAAAGTTTGTTTTTCATTTCTGTTTAAAATTTGGTTCTGTTGTAATTTTTAAGAATGTCTCCGGTTTTGTATCACTAAACCGATGCAAATTTATATAATAATTTTAATCCGGTTTTAATCTCCGGCAGTTTTTTTTAATGGAAATTTAATCTCGGCTTGGCGGATTTCCCGGGATGGCCCTGGCTGGGGGTTTCCGCCTGCAGGGCGAAGCTCTTGCTCTGTTGGTTAAGGGGTGTTGAAGGGGACTTTTATGGTATAAGGGGGCTGGTGGCAGGACGAAATTGATGTTTTACGGCAGGGATTGAGGCTACCGATATTCACATTCTCTTTGGCGGAGCTGTATTGCCGGCACCCCGGCCGCTCACTCTCCGCACCTTCGTAACTGCACAGAAAGCTTATGTGCCCGATAGCTCTTATCAGAATTTAGAATCAAAAGGCCCTGTGTCCTTCTCAGGCATACACGATTTGCAGGGTCTGCCCCGTCATGCATGATTTGAAGGGTCTGCCCCGTCATGCATGATTTGAAGGACATTCTCCGGGTCACACGATTTGCGGAATTTTCCGGCCTGTACCAATAAAAAATCTATCGGATGAAATCCATCTTTGTCGATTGCTTCCCGAGCCTCCCGAACATCTTCACCCAGAAATATTCGAGGCTGCACAGGAATCCTGCTTTTTGCCAGAAGAATAATATTATACTCCACAACAACACATTCATCCCGCCAAAGAGGAGGCACCCGTTGATGGTCTGATCCCAACCGGGGACAACGTGAAACCAGAGCACCCTGAACAGCTCCGATGTTGTTGTTTCCAGAAGGTATATCGTCAGGCTGACCCTGCTGAACCACTTCAGGAGTGCCATGCGGGTCAGCAGCCGATTATTCTTCGCCTGCGTCAGCAGTGCGGTTACAATTAGCAAAATGAAGAACCCCAGTTCAAAATTTGTCTTGAAATACCAGAAAAAATCTGGCCTTGAGATTGACTTGTCAAACTCTGTCATTCCGGCCAGTCCATAGACACAGAACAGCGTACCCAGTGGCAACGCATAAAGTTTCAGCAACCTCCTCCTGCCATGATATGCCATGAGCCCGATCATCATGCCGGTAAGGCCATAGGCCGAATAAGGCAGAAGCGGATATGGATTGGCTATGGTAAAACTGAAAAAGGTTGCTGCCAGAAAGTGACGCGATTCAACAGCCCGTTCAAACGACGGAAAAATCGAGATCCTGGCAAAGGAGAGGATCATTATAAGCGCTATGGAGAGACCCAGGAGCAGGTATTGGGTTCTTTCCTTCCTGATATGTTTCAACAGCAGGAATAAGACCGGGGTAAGCAGAATCAGGTTGAAGGCGATGGTGGACAGCGATGATCCCTCGAAATATTTGGTATAACCAGGGAACTCCAGCTTCGAATCCCTCAGTGAAGCGGCCACAACCGTCAGATCAGGCATGTTGTTGATGAAATCGATATTCCACCGGCCAAGGAAAATGTTTAGCAGATAATGGATGATTACATAGATCAGCCCGGCAATCACAACATACAGGAAAGGTTTGAATATCAGACTCCCTTCGCTCCTTCGCGACAACATAATTGTATTAACAACCATGGAGTAAATGATGAAAATTCCTCCCCAGAGAGCCATGAAACTCATTATAATAATAAGTAGCGGAGGGTCTTCAAAATCGATTTTATGGATATTGGCAAAATTATAGATCGATGAATGAAAGAAAATGATCAGTATCAGCGCGAGTCCCCTCAGCACATCGAGCGACTCGATCCTTTTATTTCCCGCCAGGTCATTCATTGTTGTCTGATTCCTTTTTTATTCTGGAAAGTTTATCTGAGCTGAGGAAGTCAATCCTTCCCCTCTCACCAGGATCACAGGCCGAATCCGGGATTTCTGCGAATTCCATCAATGCTGCCGGATCAATGATTGAACCTTCTGATGTAATCATATTACTCATTAACCTCAAATCTCCTTCTGATTCTGACAAGCTTTCCTGAATTTTTGCCGGATTCCGGGCTTCCGAATTCAACCGATACCTCAGGCAGATTGCATTTGTACTTTGAAAAAACATCCTTAACCGACTCTGCTATTACGCCCCTGTCAAATTCTTCAGGATTCGCATCATCCTTCAGTTTTATCCTCACCAGTACATGTTCCGGGGAGTCCTGTGTGGCCTGGTACTCATCAATCTCCTCCGACGATGATATTATCGCCCTGCTTATATAATCCGGGAAAATGGGTTGCCATTTGTTGCTCTCTGTGTTCCTGGCCCAGAAAAGATCATCGGCCCTGCCCTGGATGGATTGAATGACCCTGAAATTCGAACCGCACCGGCATTTTTCAGGACTTATGGTAATGATATCATTAAGCTCATAGCGGATAATGGGTTGTGATTTTTTGTGGAGATCGGTGACTATCAGCCTGTTGCATGGCTGTCCGGAACTGGTCTCCGATCCGTCGTTATTAAACGTCTCAACCATTACCAGGTCCTCATTGATATGCAGGTTGCCGTATTTGCACGTGATTGCCATCGGTGCCTCGGTGCATTTGTAGATCTCATGTACCGGGCAGTGAAGCACGTCGGACAGGTACTTTTTCACGTCGGGATAAAGGATCTCCGCATAGGAGACTAACCGCTCCGGCGAGACCGAAAGTCTTCCGGCTTCGACTTCCCTGGCGATTATCTTAAGCATCGATGGCGGTGCCGAGATGACGTTCGGCTGAAGCCGCTGCAACTGATCATTCACCTCCTCCGTCGAATCCAACTGGCTTATGTAAGTCATCCTGTGGCCCAGAATATTCAGGTTGAAAGCAGGGGAGCTCACCCTGAGGATAAATGCGAGGTTCAGCTTCTCCTTCCTCGGGAAATGAAAACGGGCAAACAGGGCCGCCTTCATGTACATCTCCTCGCGCCTTGTCAGGATCTCCACTCCCTTGTTGCCGCTGGTGCCGGACGACATGCCAACATTCAGTCCGTTCAGTCGGCGGGAAAAGTCCCTCGATTTCTCAACTTCCAGGCAAAAGTTTATTATCTCCTCCCGGGTCAATCCGACTGTATTGTAGTCAGTCAGGTTGTCCATCATGATTTTCTTGTTGACAGTGGGGAGATTTGTGAAATAGGTCAGGTCACAGTCCTTGTAGTGATTGTGGAAAAACTGCGAATGTCTGATAGCGTATTTTGTGATCTGGCGGATCTGTCTGGCCTGGTACCGGCTGATCTCCGGCTCTGTGAAATGGCGGAACCGGTATTTGCAGAGGAGGAAGAACAGGAGGAAACTCCTGGTTTCGAGACTGTACAGTCCGCTGAATATGGAAGAGAGCATCCTTTTCATCAGAACCGGTCATTAGCACTCCCCCTTCCAGACAGTATTAATGCAAATATAGGAATTCATCAAGGGCATTGTCAATGGTTGCCCGGGGAGGACTTGAATACCCGCATGTCTTCCTGATATCATGGTCAGCATTTATGTGTTGGCTCATCCGGGCCAGCTCAAAAAAAAAAGGCCGGTTACTATCTGTATCCCGGCCTGCTTTGACTTCAGCGGAGAGAGGGGGATTCGAACCCCCGGTACGGTTACCCGTACGGCAGTTTAGCAAACTGCTGGTTTAAGCCTCTCACCCATCGCTCCAAAAAACACTATTTTGTCTTGTTGTTCACCGGTAAATGTAATCTGCCCGGTTTTCAACAGAGGGGCAAAAATATAAAAACATTGGATACTTTACAAAATTCTGATTCTCTTTTAAACTCATGACTGTTTACATTATTCTGACTTAACCAGTCCGGGCATTTTTCACCAGCAGCGCCACATTCTCCACATGGAAGGTATGCGGGAACATATCGACCGGGGTGATGCGCGCCACATCGTACACTGCTGAAAGGATCCCGATGTCGCGTGCCTGTGTGGCCGGATTACAGCTGACATACACTATCCTGTCAGCGCCCGAGCGCAGCATAGCGTTTACCACATCGGCGTGCATGCCGGCCCGTGGCGGATCAGTGATTATAACATCAGGCTTCCCGCGCCTGAGGAAAAGCTCATCAGTAAGGGTATCCTTTATGTCGCCCGCAATGAAAAAGGCGTTCGAAATTCCGTTCTCAACAGCGTTGACCCGGGCGTCAGCCACCGCCTCCTCAATATACTCTATCCCCGTCACCCCCTCAGCCTGCGATGCCAGGTAACACGCGATAGTGCCGGTACCGGTATACAGGTCATAAACATTCTCCCTGCCGGTCAACTGCGCGAACTCTTTCACAATCCCGTACAACCTCACCGACTGGCCGCTGTTTGTCTGGTAAAACGACTTCGGGCCAACCCTGAATCGAAGTCCGTCCATCACCTCTGTGATGAACATGCTTCCGGCCATATGAACCGGCTGCAGGTCGGAGATACTATCGTTCCTCTTGGTATTTATTATGCTATACAGCGAAGTGATTTCCGGGAACCTTTCGGTCAGGAACCCAAGCAGCAGGTCCCGCTCACCGGGTAAGGCATCGGTTGTCACGAGGACGACCATAACCTCACCTGTTGAGGATTTCCTGACGATCATGTTGCGGAGGAATCCGCTGTGTTCCCTGAAATCATAGAAGGGCAGCCGCTTCTCGAGCGCGTATTTTCTGACCTCATTACGGATAGTATCTGCCGGCTCTGACATCAGGAGGCATTCTTTGATGTCAAGCACCTTGTCAAAGATTCCCGGGATGTGAAATCCGAGGGCAGGCTCAGTCACTACTGCCTCTGTCCCGATCTCCTCCCGTGTCATCCATCGCCTCTTGGAAAAAGTGAATTCAAGCTTGTTCCGGTAGCCGTAAATCTTCTCAGAACCAAGGATCGGGTCAACCTGCCCGATATTAATATGCCCAATCCGCGTCAGGTTGTCTGTCACCTGTTTCGCCTTGTAAAAAAGCTGCCGGTCATACGGAAGATGCTGCCAACGGCATCCTCCACACACCCCGAAATGCCTGCATGGCGGTTCTGCCCTGCCGGGCGAAGGGGTAATAACCTCCAGCGCAACCCCTTCCATGTACCTCTTCTTCTTTTTTGTGACACGGACATCAACCACATCGCCGGGAACCATTCCCGGCACGAAGAGCACCATGTCATCGACCTTCGCGATAGCGTTGCCTTCTGAGCCTATATCCGTAATCGTGACGCCCCTTAGTATGGGCAACTGCTTCTTTCTTCCCACCCTCTTCTACCTGTATTCTTTGAAAAACTCATATCCCGCAAACAATGCCGGTACCGAAGCCTGTGAATGATCGAGCCCTTCCAGCGGTACATAGAAGCAGGTAAGCGGACTCGTTCCCGAACCAATCATTATGTTGTACTGGCTCTGCGAGATTCCCGGCATCACATAGGTGTCGGCCGTCCCGTGCAGCAGGAGGAGCGGCACATCGCAATCCCAACCGTTTATGCTATTGTCACGCAGCGCATTACGAATACCCAGATACTTCTGGTCTGTCTCGGCGCCGGAGAGATACTCAGCAGTGAACAGTCCTGAAATGCTGGTGGTAAGCTGGCTGTTTATCTGTTCCGATGAGTGCTGGCCGTCATAAAGTCCGGGTATTACTGATGCATACTGACTGTTGAACAGGTCGGTCAGTTCATTCTGGTAGAGGTCGTAGGTGGTATAGGCGTTGGCTATGTACCCAAGGAAAACCGGCATGGGATACTCCGTCAGCCTTGTCACTTCCGTGTTGAAGTACCTCAGGTCATATGGCCCGGCACCGCATGATGCGGCTTTCACGGTAAACTCCGACGAATAGTCCTCATCGATTGCCCTGAGCAATGCCATCGTTGCCCACCCACCCTGGGAATAACCCAGCAGATAGCAGTCGGTGGTTACCGAGATATCTTTTGCAACATCGTCATCGAACTCGGCCACGGCCCGAAGCATGTCAAGCACGGCCTGCACGGTCGACTCCTTGTGCAGATACGGATGCACCATGGCACTGGATGCACCGAAACCGAGGTAGTCCGGCATGATAACGACATAACCGGCTGACGCGACGTACTCAATCATCTGGTAACCAAGATTCTGGGGATCAGCTGTCGGGGCCGCCGAGTGGAGGGTGTTGGTGCCGTTCTGGAATGAGAGAATCGGGTATGTGCCGGGAGTCGTGGGTGCACAGATCAGTCCGGATGCGACAACCGGCTCGCCCATGAACTCAGTGTTATAGGTAACAGCGTAGACATTAACCCCGCTGACAACATCGGGGATGATTTCTCCTGCAGCCTGATACTGGGTTGCAGCAATGGTCAGGACACTGATGATGTTTTCCTTTGTCCGCACCAGTTTAAGATCGCTCGATACAAGATATGTGTTGTCCGCGAAGGGATCCACCGGATCATCCTTGCGGCACGACTGCATCATCAGCAGTGGCAGTGCGAGAAGCAGCAGTGTCCGGAGAGTTGGTTTGCTTTTCATGACTTTCAGAATTATCTGCAATTATAACGGAAAAATGTGAGATTGAGTATCAGGCGGCGGGGGACTGGTGACGGGGAGCGGAACGGCCGGGAGCGGAACAGCTGGCGGCGGGGGACTGGTGACGGGGAGCGGAACGGCCGGGAGCGGAACAGCTGGCGGCGGGGGACTGGCGGCGGGGAGCGGAAC
>Ga0209606_1005864_pt1 | contig 10410 bp, 3 predicted proteins | sample AD_UKC057_MetaG_FD_184412 | JGI IMG/M metagenome (GOLD analysis project Ga0209606, IMG submission 184412) | Active sludge microbial communities of municipal wastewater-treating anaerobic digesters from USA - AD_UKC057_MetaG (SPAdes) (version 2) | ecosystem: Engineered > Bioreactor > Anaerobic >...
TGCCGACCGCCCTGTTGCAGCCGGGATCAAAGGCATCTTCGCTCCAGGTCCACGAGACCCCGAGCCACTTGCAGCACTCGACCCACGTCCCTTCGGCGATCTGACAGAGACCCCGACAGCCGGCGGGACTGACCGCCCTGGGATTGCCGCTCGACTCGATCTGGACGATGGCTCCCATGTTGATCTCGGGCGCAACCTTGCGTCGCTCGATCTCTGCTTGGCGGATCGCGGGACGGTCCTGAGGCAGTTCGATGTCGTGGACGTACTCGACCTTGATCGGCGTAGCCTGCCAGTGCCGGGCCTCTTGCTGACGCCCCCAAACGATGATCTCGACGGCGACCGCCACGACCAGCATCCCGACAAGCATTCCTGCGACAAAACTCATGGCTCGCTCCTTTCTCATGGGGTCAGCCCGCCTCTCGCAGGCGTCGGAGCGTCTCCGGCCACTCCGCGTCCTTGCGGTCCTCGGCCGCCTTGTTGCGGGCGGCGCATTCCTCGGTGTGACACCAGCCGTCCACGGTATCCGTCATGCAGGTCTCGCAGCCCTCGTGGTCGCACCACGTACAGATGTGGACGCACTCGGAGCAACAGTCCGCCCCGCAGTCGCAGGGGACCGGCGGGTTCTCTCGCGTCAGTTCGGCTCCGCACTCGCACTCGTGGTGCTCGGGGATAGGGTGAAAGGGTGGTTCGTTGTGTTCGTGATACGTCTCGTCGTAGGTGGGGTAGAAGTTCATGCGGCACCTCGCCTTCTTCTTGGCCGTCCCGCCCGTGGCGGACCGGCCGGTGGTATGATATGGCAAAGAACAAACACACACGGAGTGTCAAAGAACGTGGGCCGCTACGCATCCTGAGTCGGCTAAGACACAAAGGGGTGAGCGCAGCGGCCCGTGGCTCGAATCATCAATCTCGGATTTGTGTCTTAGCCATGTTTCCATAATAATACCATCGGCAATTGGTTCGCAAAACTCAAGAGAAATCCGTACGATTTCGGGACTGACTCAACAATGGCGTCTTACGTGAACATTTAGCAGCAGAATCACGGCCCACATGGCACACGAAATGGCCAAAGATTTTACGGGTGCTCCATGAAGTCCTCGACCATGCCCAGCAGTTTGGCCCGCATCTCGATGTCTTCAGGCATTGCACTGATCCGCTCGACGTCGCCGGTCAGGATCGAGACCCGCTCCTTGAGTTCCCGCAGCTTTCGCCAGTAGGCCGTATCGTTGATGTGCAGGCCCATCAGGTCGATCAGGATGTTTTGGATGGCGTTGTGCATGTCAGCCTCCGGTGAACAGTCCTCGCACCCATACCGCCGCTTGAATCACGACGGCGCTCAGGGCGGTCCAGAGAATCTTCGCCGTTCGCTCCTGGCGCCGCTGCTGGTCTCGCATGTCATCTACCAGCCCTGGCTCACGGTTGAGGCCGTAAAGGGTGTGGTGCTGACCCTGGATCCGTGTCTCGTGTTCGTTCTGTCGCTCCTCGATGCGGTCTACGCGCTGGAGGACCCCGGGCGTGCCGTTGGATCCCCGCATCAGGCCGATCAGTTCTTCGAATTTGCGGGCCAGTTCCTTCTGGCCTGTCTCAATGCGCCTGAAGGCCGGCTCGCAGACGGTCTTATAGTGTTCCTCGTGATTCATGTATCCCTCATCATCCATGTGCAATCGCCAGGATCGCTATGCCGAGCAGGCAGCCCAGCGTGGTCAACAGTATGGGTATCAGTACGTTTTTCATCGTGCGCTCCGAATCGCCCGTCTCAGGGCCTCCTGGTAGTTCTTCAGGTACATCCTTTGGGTGGCGACGGCGCGGTGCCGCTCATCGTCCGGCAGCGACCGCAGGAAGGCGGCGCGGTCTCGCTCCGCAACGGGTCCCATCGGCGAGCGCCGGGCCATGCTCTGCTTGATGCCGGTCAGGGCCTTCTTGCGGTCGTCGGCGCGGGAGAGGATGTAGCTGAGGTATTTGGCCGCGTCGTCGATGTCGCCCACGATGATCTGGCGCGAGGCGAGCTCGTAGGCCAGGGTGTTCTCGCCGATGCCGTAGTCCGGTCGGCCCCAGATCGCATCGTCGGTCCAGGCCATCGCCTTATCGGCGGCGGTCGGGTTCTCCTTGCCCTCCTTGTAGAGCCATGCGGCGGCGCGGGTCTGGTTGTACTGCCGGGAGATGTTGCCCTGGTCCACCCGGGCGTCGAGTTTCTGCATCACTTGCTTGACCTGCCGATACGGGCTGATTTCCAGATCGGCCAGTTGTTCCAGGGCTTGCGGGATAAGGGCTGGGGCGTTACGGATGTTCCGCGCTGCATCGGACACGTTCTTGGCCGTCCGCAGGGTGACGCCAGAGGCCCAATCGAAGATGCCATAGGTGAAGTCGGCGATCATGCCGACGCCGCCCCCGTCGATCAGATCATTGAAGATCGCCATGCCGATGCGACGGCCCTCGGGGTCTTTCCGCATCTGGGACACGAGCGATTCGTCCTTGCCGAACAGCCAGTCGCGGAGGAGGTTGTAGATTTCACCCGCCAGCAGCGTGCCGATCAGGAAACCGATCAGCCGCGTGAAGTCGCCCGTCTTGACCGTATACTTCAGCACATCCTGATAGATCAGGTTCGTCTGGCGAATCGGCCACGTCTTGAACTGAGCCAACACCTTCATGAGAGGATGCGTTTCCCACCAGATGGGCTTGGTGTTCAGGAGCATCGGGAAGGCGTTGCGGCTCACGGCGTCGGCCAGGAAGGCCTCGATCTGCTCTTGGCTGACCGGCTGGCCCGCAAGGATAGTCGCTTCGATCTCCGGGCCCACCCGGAAAGCGGCTTGACTACGACCTTGGCCGAAGACCGACGCGACGCGCTCGAGCAACCGCCCGCTGACATCGACGCCACGTTGTTCCAGGATGGAGATGTCGTGCATAAGCTTGTGGTAGGCGACGGTGGCGATGAAGACCTGGTTGCCGCGCTCGCTCTCGGAGAACGGCCCCCCGAGCAGTTTGGAGAAGAAGCTGCCCGACTCGTAGCCTTCCGAGAGTGAACCGTGACCGAAGACCACCCCCGCCCTCACCATGCGTTCTTCGAGCTTCTGTGCGGCCTCAATGAAGCCATTGACGAACGGGGGATACTCGATGGCGGCCCGAATGGTCCCGAGAGGCGAGATCGCCATGCCCTTGGGGAGCCGGTCGGCCATGTTGCGAAGGATGGTGATCGGGCTGATTCCCACCTTGGTGATGAACTGGAAGCCACGAACCCGCCGGCTGATGTCCTCCGCCTGCTGGCTCGCCGGGCTCCTGCCGCCGAACGCCACCTGGACGTAGTTCTCGATCCGTTGGGCGGCATCCGAGCCGTAGTCGCGGCGAATCCGCTCGATCCGGCTGCGGAGCAACGGGAAGGACTGGCCGTGCTTCTCGACGCCCCACTGGCGGACGCCCTCGATCGTCATCCAGTTCCGGTCGATCAGGTGGGGCAGGATCTTCACCGGGTCCCATTCGATCATATCGACGGGCAGTTCGACGCGGCTGCTCTCGAAGTAGCGATTGACGGCGCGAAGCTGCTGGTCGCGGAACTTCTGCAAGGCGATGATCGCCTCGTCGATGTCCTTGAACCGCCCGGCCTTGACCTGCTCCTGTGCCCAGGCGAAGACTTGGCTCGATCCCTTGCCCTTGACCTTGGCGTCCTTCAGGAAGGCCATGCCCTTGGCGTTGGGGACCTGGGGGAATGCCTTGCCGGAGCCGCCGATGGGGATGCGCTTGCCGCGAACCTTCCGCGTCATGCCCAGGGCGTTCGCCTCATTCATGGACCTGTCCAGGATTTGGCGCATCCGGTCGGCGAGGTCCACGACCTTCTTGGGCTGGCTCTTGGGGTCCAGCCTCTCGTTGACGACCATTGCCGCCCGGCGAAGGTGCTCGCGGGAAACACCGTGGAAGAGCTTTCGCAGGTCTGCCTTGTCGTTGTTCGCCTGCTTGGTGACGGCGTGGGTGATGACGTCGAAGTCGTAGGCGATCAGGCGCCCGGCCCCGCCGAGCGTGCGGAGGTAGGTGTTGACGGTGACGGTGTTGCGGCGGAACATCCTCACCGCGCTGCCCACGAGCGACGCAGGCCCGCCCGTCAGACGGCGGGAGATGGCGGCCAGTTCGGCGGCGGCGTCCGGAATCAGGGTGGTACGGCCCGATTGACGGCGGTAGCGGTCGGCGCGGCCCCGCACGAATTCGCCGATGACGTTCTCGGTGCCCGCCTCGGTGTCGGGCAGGACGATCTGGGTGATTTCCTCGAAGCGCTGGCGGTTGGCGTCCTGTCCGGGAGCGAGCATCCTCTTGAGTGTGTCGAAGTCGCGCTGCGCAATCGCGGTCTGCAATGGAGTTGCTTCTTCTGCGGGCTTGGGGGACGGCTTGGCCTTCGCCTCGAACTTGGCCCCTTTGACCATCGGCACCCCCAAGTCGTCTGCGATCAGTGCCCCGATGTCTTGGGTCTGCGCGAATAGGCCCGTGCCTCCCGACAGGTCTACCATAAGATTCTTGAGCCGCGTACGAAAGACGGACGGACTGTTCATCACCTTGCCGCCGCTGTCGGTCTTGGCGAAGAAGAACGATACGAGGATGCGGCCTTCTGGGCTGAGTGAGTCAAAGCTGCCGCCGCCAAACAAGGCCCCTTGATTGACCGTGTCATTGACGCCGGCCATGTCCTGCACGTCCGGGTTGCGGCCCAGGAACTCGACGGCCTCGACCAGTGGCCCGGCGATGTCGATTTCGGGGTAATCGCGCTTGGCCTTGAGCAGTTGCGGAATGGCTCCTTCCAGCGATTGCTTGAGCCCCTTCCGTTCGTCGGAGAGCTTTTCCAGTACCTCGACGGGGAAGATTTTGAGCATCAGCATATTGCGAGCCAACTCAGTCCCCGCGTCCGTCAGATCGCCCATCTCGTTGATGAACCGGGCTCGCTCGGCGTCGGGTAGTGATTCGGCCAGGGCTTGGCGGAACTGCCGACCCTTGGTGCTCTTGACCGCGTCGGAAAAAGTCGTCTTTTCGTCCAGTTGCAGCGTATCGAGGACGTCCACATTGACGAGGTCCGCTAGAGACGCGGCTGTCCGCAAGGGCGACTGCGCCTGCGTCGTCGTGACATTGCCCGCTCGGGCGAACTTCTTGGCCTCAACGCTGTCGGGGTCCATCTCGACGATGCGAACCAGGACGGGGGTTTCGCCAAGCTCGATCGCGCCACCGGAGGCATACTCCAGTCCGAATTGCTGCCGTGCGTCGTTCAGGGCGTTGCGATACCAGTCGTAGTCACCAAGGACCGTGTTGGCATACTGAAGACTCATCACCCTCCCATTGCCGTTGATGACCGTGCCGTCTGGTGTAACTGTCGGCGGGCCGGAATCGGCGCCGGGATGGGTGTTGACGTAGTACCCTGCCTTCTTCTCGGTGGCGAAGCCGACGATCTTCAAGAATTCCTCAGAGCCCTCACGATAGTCGCGCGGCTGCAAGCCCTTGGGGTATATCTCGTTGGGCGAGGGGGTGCCTGTGTGCGTGTTGTGGCTGGGTTTGAGTGACCGCAGTTGAAGGACGGCGTATCGTGCCTTGATGGGTTTGCCGCCGGGGACTTCCACTTGCGTTTCAGCGCCCTTTGCGGTGGGCTCAATAGCCTTGCGCTCAACAGTCCTTGAGGGCTGTTGTTCGGCTTCCGGGCTCAGTGCCTCCTCTGTCGCCGTCTCGGCTTCCTCCTGGGCCTGCTCAACGGCCTCTTGCCGCTCGGGCGTCGGCTCGGCGGTTGCCTGTTCGGCGCGAGGCGTAATATAGCCTTCGAGCTCAAGATACCGATCCGTTGTGGCTTCCGGGAGGTCCATGTCTGTGCGGCCCGGCTCGGCCCCCTTGTCGATGACCACCAGCCGCACGTTGACCTTCGTCCCCGACCGCTTGAAGACCTCCTCTGGCATCTTGACGACCTGGGCGCCAACCTCATCGAGCCAGTCGCGGAAGGCGCTGCTCTGCTTGTCGCTGCGGAAGAAGGAGCCTTCGCCCATGACCGCGACGAGGCGTCCGCCATCTTTCAGGTGCTCGTAGGCCTTCATCACATGGACGGCATCCTGCCACCCGACGCCCGCCTTGCGGCTGAACGGCGGATTCATCAGGATCACGTCGTATTCGCCCCGGTACGGAGTCCAGATCAAGAAGTCGATTTGCGTGGATACTACCTTGAGCCCCATCTGCGAGAGCTTGTGGGCGTGCTGACGATTGACCTCCAAAGCATCTACATCCACCCCATCGGGCAGGAATCTCAAAAGGCTCCCTTGCCCGGCAGATGGCTCCAACACCTTGTCGCCCTTCTTGACCTCCGACACCCTCGTCATAAAGACGCTCAGGGGATAGGGCGTCTCGAAGAAGTCCAGTTCGCCGGAACTCTTTTCCCTGCTTCGCTCCAGGGCTTCGGCTTGGCGATACTGTTCGGCGGCGGCAACCTCGCCAATGCGTTCGTCTGTCAGCTTCGTGGTCTTTCGCGGCTGGACCGCTGCTTCATGGACGGTGACTCTGCCCGCGTCAAACGCATCCTCGAAGTCGAAATCTTGCAGTGCGTCGGCGGCCTCGATCTCAAGGCCGCGAACCAAGGCTCCCATATCCTGCATACGCCCGCCGACCTTGCGGGCCAACGTGCGCTCGAAGTCGATGTTGTCGGCAAACAGCCACTCGATCCCTACCGGGTGATCCGGGTGAATGCCGTAGCGTGCCAACCGCCCGCTGGTCTGGTCGATTTGCGTTGCCGTCCATGGCAGATTGATACCCACTTGGACCCGATCCGGTTTCGTACCCGTGGTGTCATGCAGCGAAAGCCCGGTGCCACCCTTCGCCATCGTGGCGATGAGCACCTTGACCTTGCCGTCCTTCCACGCCTTGAGATTCTTCTTGGCCTGGGCGGCGGTTACTTCGCCGGTGTAGAGCGCCGCGTCGGGGAAGGCTTCTCTCAGGGCGTCGGAGACGCCGGGGAGCGTGTAATCAATGCCCGCATCGTGCATGGCCTCGGCAATGAGCATGATCGCCTCAGAGAACGGGGCTTTAGGTCGCTTGCCCCTGCCGCGACCCTCGGCCCACCAAGCACGAAGATCATCCTGATAGTCTTCCCAGATGCGCTGCATTTCCGGGTACGTGTATTCCTTGCCCTGGGCGTCGCCGGTCTTGCGGAACTTGCCGATGGATCGGTCGGCTTTCGTCTCGGTGAAGATGACGACCTGTCTACCTTCGGCAATCAACTCCCTGGCTCGCTTGATGCCCGCCTGGACCTTTGCCGCTTCGAGGATGCGCTTGAGGGTGTTGACCTCGTGCATCTTAATCATGGCATGGTTCGATGAATTGTTGAACTCTCGCTGAGCATCCACTTGGGCATCTGCTTCGGCATAGGCGGCGAGAACGTGACTCACCATGTCCACGTATTCGTCGGACACCGATTGCTTGCGGAATGTGGTGGTGACACTGCCGGGCGGCAGACGCTTGGCCCGTTGCGTGAAGGCCCCCTGCCGCTTGAACCAATTGCGGGCTTCAATCTGGTCTTTGACCTTGTGCTTGCCACCGTTCCAGACGAGGCGTTCCTTGGTCACTTTCTGGCCGGCGGCGTAGTCGAAGTATTTCGTGGTGATGACGTCGGCACCGTACATCTTGGCCCATTCGTGATGACCGCCGACGCGGTCGAAGACGCCGGTGGCGTCGAGGTAGGCCGCTTCGACGGGGTTCTCGAACGGCGTAGCCGAAGACAGGATCGTGAACTTGGCCTGTTTCATCAGGTCTTGTGCGGACTTGCCCTGCTGGCTCGTGACGTTCTTGGTGCTGTGGGCCTCGTCAAAAATGACCACTCCACCGTTGATGCGGTGGCCGCCCTCGCGAATTCCGGCATAGGTGACGAACTCTACGCCTTCCAGTCCGTAGTCGGCCAAGTCACCCTGTATCTGATTCACCAAGTCTTCGTTCAATGTGACGTAGAGAATCTTCTTGACGCCTCGCGCCTTCAACTCGCGGATCAATCCACCAAGAACGTAGGTCTTTCCGGTGCCCGCCTCGTTTGCCAGAAGGAACAGTCGTCCCTGTTCCTCGAAAGCGCGGACGCCAAGCGCGACGTCCTCGATCTGTTCGTTGACAATATCCTGGGGGATGTTGTGCTTGAGGCCGAGACTGATTAACCGAGAGGTTTCAGGCGAGACGTACCCTTCAATATCTCGATCAATTCGGTCTCGGATGGGCCGCTCATTTTCTGCTGATCGCTTGCGCTCTGACTCCAGATCCGAAGCGCGTGCCTCCGTATCGACGGGTTCTTGAGTTCCTGTCTCGCCAGTTCCTCTGGACTCGGCAGGGGCGGGTAGCCCTTGGAGTTCCCTTGCGATTTGTTCGGTCGGGTCGCCATCGTAAAAGCTCCTGGTCCAGACCTTACGGCCAACGGACTCGTCATAGATTTTAGCAGGTTTCTGTGGTTTTCCACCACGATCTTTCGGCACAAGCCGGTCAAGGACGGCCTTGATCCCCGGTTCGCCCGTGTTGCCGGTGACGGCCCACCACGGATTTCCGGCCTTGGAAATGCGTTTTTCGACCTTCAGGCCATGCTCGGCGAGAATCTGGGCGGGGGGCGTCTCGGCTTCGAGCTTGGACAGGGCCTCTTGCGCCCAAGGCTCGGATTGGTATTCTTCCATGACGGCGCGGGGAACGGGCTTGTTTTCTGAGACCGCACGCTGGACTTCGTCGCGATGGGCCGCCTTTATTTTGTTTGTAATCCGACCGCCCACCGTATACTGACGGAGCGTAAGCTCCCACGGCTCTTTGTGCGACATCGCCTCGACTCGCCGTCCAGCTTCAATTACAGCCGCCCTCGCCACACTCTCTTGTTCATCCCTCTCAGCCTGCCGTGCTTTTTCCCAAGCCTCTTGCCTTGCCTGGATCTCTACTTGCTCCCTCGCCATTCGCTCTTGGTCCGCGATGATCTCTTTCACTCTGTCGTCGAGGTCTGGATATTCCGCCCGAACGGTAGCCGGGATATCTTTGCCTTCCAATGCCGCATTGAGAACGCTATTGCGGTGCATGAAGGGACCAAATACTCGACGGGCGGCTGGTGAGAGGAGTGAGTCGAACTCGTCCTTTGTCATCTCCCAAGCCTGCCTGCCCTCTCCCGCTTGGGCCTCGGGTGCAACGGGTGCGGATTCCGCAACGGTTGGGGCAGCACCTTCGGCTGCCTTACGTCGCATCGCGGCATCCATAACCCTGTAGCCAGCATCATTGAGGTAGCCAATGGCGATGTCTGTAGCAGCACCATGATTCTGTATGCGGTCCCATATTTCTTGGACGTTGATGCTTTCGGCCACAAGAGCCTCGGCCATCGTCATGGTTGTTCCATCGGGCGAAGTGGCCTCGATTTGATTCAACACTCCACCCGCAAACGATTTCATGGCGGCCAAATCAGGTCTGCTCATCGTTTCTTCAAGGGCCATAAAATCGGTGATGAGTCGGTCAGTGGAGGTGTCGGGATATTGCCGTCGAATCGCTGCCCAAGTATTTTGTCCGAACATCGGTGGAGTTTCGGCCAAATCGGCAGCACCTTCGGCTGGTACGGCGGCGGCAGGAGCCGTTTCTTTGGCGGCTTCGGCTTCATCGGGCACCTCCACCTTCTTGCCGAACAGCGTCTCCAGGGCGGCCTTCGTGCGTCTGTCCACCGCAGCAAGCTCCACGATCTGCTGCAAATCCTCCAGGCGAATCGTGTCGCCACTGAACGCCTCGATCATCTCTTCTTCGCTCATAAGGGGAGGCTGGACGCCCGGGGCCGTGGGCTCGGTTGGCGTTACCGACTCGCCACGGTCACCGCGACCGCGTATCCGTTCGGCCAATGCAGCGCCACCGGCCAGCGGAGCGAAGGAAACCGCCATCTCGGGCGTCATCTTGATGTCCTGGATGAACGCAGCCTCCATGCGTTTCAGCATTCCTGCCTTGGGGCCTGCGCCGAAATCATCGACCCCTGTGACCGCGCGCATCTGGTCACCCAGGTATTCCTCGCCCATCTCACCAAGGATGCCGTGGAAACCCGCCGTCGTGGACGCTCGCCGAACGAACTCGGCCCACTCCGTATCTGGGTGGATCTTGCGGTACACCTCGTAGAGCTTGGGCAGAACCTTCCCCCCAAATCGAGTTTTGGTCAGACTCTTGGCGATCGCGCCCGCGCCCTTGGTCAACGCCTCGCCTGCCTCTTCCGAAGCCATTTCAATGGCGATGTCGCCCCAGGCCTTGAGCAGCGTCGTCACCGGAGCCTCTTTCGGCCAGGAGAATGTCATGTTGCCCTCGTCATCGACCTTGACGTTCTCCGGCAGCCGGTTTTCCAGATAGGTTTCGAGCACTCGATGAGGGGTGCCAGCGCCGGCCCGAATTGCAGAGGCGACGGCCCACGCGGTCAATCGCTTGGCGCCACCGGCAATCAAT
>Ga0209606_1005871_pt1 | contig 10398 bp, 11 predicted proteins | sample AD_UKC057_MetaG_FD_184412 | JGI IMG/M metagenome (GOLD analysis project Ga0209606, IMG submission 184412) | Active sludge microbial communities of municipal wastewater-treating anaerobic digesters from USA - AD_UKC057_MetaG (SPAdes) (version 2) | ecosystem: Engineered > Bioreactor > Anaerobic >...
TACCCGGGCACCGCCGCATCAATAAAATAGTGCGTCGGGGGGATACGGAGCGAACTGAAACATCTTAGTAGCTCCAGGAAGAGAAAACAACAGTGATTCCGCAAGTAGCGGCGAGCGAACGCGGAGAAGCCCAAACCTGTGATCCTTCGGGGTCATGGGGGTTCGGACCGGCGCAAGGGAAGAAGAGCACAGCCGAAGCCGCCTGGAAAGGCGGCGCCGCAGAGGGTGACAGACCCGTAGGCGAAGCGCTCGAGAGCCCGGCCGGTATCCAGAGTACCACGAGACACGAGGAACCTCGTGGGAAGACGGGAGGACCACCTCCCAAGGCTAAATACTACTTGATGACCGATAGTGGAACAGTACCGTGAGGGAAAGGTGAAAAGGACCCCGGGAGGGGAGTGAAAGAGAACCTGAAACCTTGTGCTTGCAAACAGTTGCGGGGCGTTAACGCCTTGCAGCGTACTTTTTGTAGAACGGTCCGGCGACTTACTTCATGCAGCGAGGTTAAGCGCTTAAGGCGCGGAGCCGCAGGGAAACCGAGTCCTAACAGGGCGGCAGTTGCATGATGTAGACCCGAAACCGGGTGACCTATCCATGGGCAGGCTGAAGCTAGAGTAGAATCTGGTGGAGGGCCGAACCCACTAGCGTGAAAAGCTAGGGGATGACCTGTGGATAGCGGAGAAATTCCAATCGAACTCGGAGATAGCTGGTTCTCCCCGAAATAGCTTTAGGGCTAGCCTTAGGTTAGTCTGACGGAGGTAAAGCACTGTATTGGCTAGGGGCCCTACCAGGCTACCGAACCTTAACAAACTCAGAATGCCGTCACGACGATGCCTAGGAGTCAGACCGTGTGAGATAAGTCTCACGGTCGAGAGGGAAAAAGCCCAGACCATCAGCTAAGGTCCCTAAATTACGGTTAAGTGGAAAAGGATGTGGGCTCGCTAAGACAACTAGGATGTTGGCTTAGAAGCAGCCACTCATTCAAAGAGTGCGTAATAGCTCACTAGTCGAGTGGGCCCGCGCCGAAGATTACCGGGTCTGAAACCGTATACCGAAGCTATGGATGCGTATCATATGATATGCGTGGTAGGGGAGCGTGCCGCAGTAGGCTGAAGCGCCACCGTAAGGAGGCGCGGACGAAACGGCAGTGAGAATGCCGGAATGAGTAGCGAAAGTGAAGTGAGAATCTTTACCATCGAAAATCCAAGGTTTCCTGGGGAAGGCTCGTCCTCCCAGGGTGAGTCGGGACCTAAGCCGAGGCCGAAAGGCGTAGGTGATGGACAGCGCGTAGAAATTCGCGCACCGCCGATGTCCGTTTGAGAGAAGTGGGGACGCAGAAGGATAGCGTGTGCCGGCCGCTGGAAGCGCCGGTCCAAGCGCCGGGGGCGCCGCGTAGGGAAATCCGCGCGGCATCAGCCCGAGGCGTGACGGGGAGGGAAATTCAAGTACCGAAGCATGCGAGTCCACGCTGACGAGAAAAGCCACTATCGAGGACATAGGCGCCCGTACCGCAAACCGACACAGGTGGATGAGGAGAGGATCCTAAGATGAGCGGAAGAAGCATTGTTAAGGAACTCGGCAAATTCGCCCCGTACGTTCGCAATAAGGGGCGCTTGAGAGATCAAGCCGCAGTGAAATGGCCCAAGCAACTGTTTACCAAAAACACAGGTCTCTGCTAAATCGAAAGATGAGGTATAGGGGCTGACGCCTGCCCAGTGCTGGAAGGTTACGGGGATTCGTTAGCGAAAGCGAAGCGATGAACTTAAGCCCCAGTAAACGGCGGCCGTAACTATAACGGTCCTAAGGTAGCGAAATTCCTTGTCAGGTAAGTTCTGACCCGCACGAATGGCGTAATGATTTGGGCACTGTCTCAACAATGTATCCGGTGAAATTGTAGTACTCGTGAAGATGCGAGTTACCCGCGACTAGACGGAAAGACCCCATGGAGCTTTACTGCAGCCTGATATTGGGTTCTGGCATTTCTTGTACAGGATAGGTGGGAGGCGCTGATCCCCGCGCGCAAGCGTGGGGGGAGCCGTCGTTGGGATACCACCCTGGAGATGCCGGGATTCTAACCAGAGGCCGTTAACCGGTCTTGGGACACTGTCAGGCGGGCAGTTTGACTGGGGCGGTCGCCTCCAAAAGAGTAACGGAGGCGTTCGAAGGTTGCCTCAGCACGGAAGGAAATCGTGCGCAGAGTATAAAGGCAGAAGGCAGCTTGACTGAAAGACAAACAGGTCGATCAGGTACGAAAGTAGGACTTAGTGATCCGGCGGTATGAGAGTGGAATTGCCGTCGCTCAACGGATAAAAGTTACCCTGGGGATAACAGGCTGATTTCCCCCAAGCGTTCACAGCGACGGGGAAGTTTGGCACCTCGATGTCGGCTCATCACATCCTGGAGGTGGAGAAGCTTCCAAGGGTTCGGCTGTTCGCCGATTAAAGTGGTACGCGAGCTGGGTTCAGAACGTCGTGAGACAGTTCGGTCCCTATCTGTCGTGGGCGCAGGATATTTGAGAGGGTCTGTCCCTAGTACGAGAGGACCGGGATGGGGGCTCCAATGGTGCACCAGTTGTCACGCCAGTGGCATAGCTGGGTAGCCAAGAGCCTTCTGGATAAGCGCTGAAGGCATCTAAGCGCGAAGCCATCCTCAAGATTAGATATCCCATCCAGTTAATGGAGTAAGGCCCCATGTAGACCACATGGTTGATAGGCCGGGAGTGCAAGCGCGGCGACGCGCTGAGCTGACCGGTACTAATAGGCCGAGGGCTTGACCTAAAGAAGCGGAAGTTTCTGGCGGGTGAGGCGCTGCATTGATTGTTGTAACGAAACGTTAGTCGAGTAGGCTTTCCATTATGCGGTTTTGAGAGCATGTCCGGCGGCTTTGGCGGCGAGGATACACCCGTACCCATCCCGAACACGGAAGTTAAGCTCGCGTGCGCCGAAGATACTTGGCTGGCGACGGCCCGGGAAAATAGGGCGCTGCCGGACATTTCTTTTAAAAAACCATTACATTCCTCCTTAGCTCAGCTGGCAGAGCATGCGGCTGTTAACCGCAGGGTCGTCCGTTCGAGCCGGACAGGGGGAGCCAGAAAGCAGACATTTAAAGATGCCTGCTTTTTTTGTATATAGAATTGAAATAATCTATCTATATGAGACTGTATGCATAATCAATAAGTTTACCTTCATAGGAATGACGAACTGAAAACATAAAACTATATTCATGTGAAGCTTTACTGGCATGTTAGTGTATTGACTAATACGACAAAGTGGCGTATGCTAAGTATGAAAAAGCGCCAAAAAGGCATAATACAAAATGGAAATGTGCCAATTGAACGCTATACAATTGACTTTAACGAATGAAGGAGGTGATGAAATGATATTGAAAGAAGCCAGAGAACAATGCCATATGACGCAAGCAGAAGCAGCTGCTTTCCTGCATATCCCATTACGTACATACCAGCGTTATGAGATTGATAAAAAGTATACGACATCGTTGAAGTATCAAAAAATGATGGAAATGCTAAAAGACCACAGTCGCCTAGACGAAACACATGGGATATTATCTCTACAGTCAATTAGAGAAAAAATAGCTCCTGTCCTGAAAAAATATGAAGTCTCATATAGCTATCTGTTTGGAAGCTATGCAAAAGGAAAAGCAACCGAGGTAAGTGATGTGGATCTATTAGTTGCTTCAAATGCCACCGGGTTGACATACTATGGCTTGTTGCAAGATTTGATGGATGTATTGCACAAAAAAGTGGATCTCATAAAATTTGACGATGCCACTAAAAATACCGAGCTTATGAACGAAATTTTGCAAACAGGAGTGAAGGTGTATGGATAATGTGAAAAATGACCAGTATTTTGTCAAAAAAATTATGGAGTTCATTAATTTTGCTATTTCTCATCTAGACAGTATTTCTTGCCAATAATTTGAGAGTAATGATGTCTTAAAGAATGCCATAATGTTTACTTTTATTCAAATTTCCGAGAATACAAACAAGTTGTCTGATGAATTTAAAACAAACCATTCAAATATTCCATGGAATCAAATTCGCGGTTTGCGGAATATCATTGTTCATAATTATGAAATCGTGGATGGATATATCGTATATGATACAGTAAAAAATGGTCTTCCTGAATTTAAAGAATTGCTTTTATCGATTTGAGTAATTTGAATATTCATTTAACTATTAGTGAATCATGCACAAAAGCAGACATTTAAAGATGCCTGCTTTTTTTGTATAAGAGATTTAGAAGTGTGAATACAGATTATAATTTGTATAAAAAGAAGCAATGATACACATACGCTATTTCCGATTATTTCATTTAATATATATATTTACTAAGTTTTCTGTTCCTAAAAATCAATTCAAATAATGTTGCAACGATTATTGTTGCAATTAGAGTTAATATGGGGTGGAAGTAAGAATATATTCCTTCTTTGTTTATACCAATCAACATAACAGTAAAACTTACTGCTGTTGATACCAATGGATGTAATATATATATGAACAGAGATAGCTTATCACCAATATACTCAACTGTTTTAGATATCTTTACATCAGGATTTTTGACTCCTATTAAGAATAGGGCAGGAGAAGCTATTAGTATACCAAGATATTGATATTCTATTTTACATTTTAATAATATTGCAGACAAAGCAATACACCAGCCTAAAATAGCAACACCAAATAAAGTAAGGTTATTTACCTTATCAAGTTTAACTTCATATTTCTCTTTCACTAAATATCCGAACATAAACCAAGGCAGAGCCCGAAGTAAAAAATTTATCTGATAGGACCAGTTTAAATCCATTGATTCAACAATTATTGTTAACACCAGACTTAATAAAAAGAATATCCAGGTGAATTTGGTTGCCTTGTGCTGCCATTTGTATTTGACGATAAATATCCAAACAAAATATGTTTCCGCCATAGCGATCAGATACCATAACGGTATTGCCCAATCGATGGTACAAAAAACGAAGAACCTTATAGGAGACATCCAGGTGAAGTTGTCTATTAGCCATGTACTTAAGCTGTGGTTATATATCCCTTTAACAACACTATATGTGAAGTATAACAATATTGCGAGCAACAATATTTTTATAATCTTTATAAACCGCTTCTTTATCTTGTCTTTATTACATCCATATGAATATTAACCCGCAATCATAAGAAACAGGGGTACAGCAAAAGCAGCAAATACCTGAATAACTCTACCAAAGATGCCTGGGAATGCAATATGGATAAATACAACACCGATGCAGGCAATACATTTCAAGATATTCAAACAGTTATTTCTAGACATTGCTATTACCTTTATATGCAAAATTTTGAATCTTATAACATATATTAACATATGCGGTATTTCATTACAATAAAGAATGGAAATTCTGATTTTTTCGCTATGTCCTGATTGATAGAGATGATAAAAGATGAATTATTGAAATAATACTCTTGACAATGCTTGCAAAAGATTTTTGCGCTTTTACGCGAAAATAGTATGTTGCATTATTGACATTCTGACAAGCACCGGTTATAGTATATATGTAAGAAAATTGCGTTTATGCGCAAAAAACCTTCGGAGGATTCAAAAATGGAATTTAAACGTGAGCGATATTTACAGCAATTGATTACAAGTATGGAAAGCCCTTTAATAAAGGTTGTCACCGGTATAAGACGAGCAGGGAAGTCCTATCTTCTTTTTAACATCTTTGACCGTTATCTAAGAGAAAGCGGAATACCAGAAGACCATATTATAAAGATTGCGCTCGATGATATGGAAAATGCTTCTTTACGGGAAAAAACGGCACTATATTCGTTTATTAGAAGCAGAATGGTCAATGATGGTAAGTACTTTATTCTTCTTGATGAAATACAGTATGTCAATGGTTTTGAAGACGTTCTCAATAGTATGTTGCATATAAAAAATGCTGATACCTATGTGACAGGGAGTAATTCAAAATTTCTTTCGAGTGATATTATTACCGAATTCAGAGGAAGGAGTGATGAAATCCGAGTTTATCCCTTAACTTTCAAAGAATATTACGAGGAGCTTGGTGGAGACAGGCGTGATCGTCTTGATGAGTATATGAGATTTGGAGGTCTTCCCATTGTTGCGCTTATGTCGAGCGATGAGAGAAAGATTTCTTATCTAAAGGGAGTCGGAGAAAAAATATACCTTTCTGATCTGAAGCAAAGACACAATATAAAGAATCCGACCGAATTTGAAGAACTTTTAGATATTCTTGCATCGGGAATCGGAACACTTACTAATGCTCAGAAACTCTCCAATACATTTAAAACAATGAATCACACCACAATAAGTGCTAACACAATCAAAAAGTATATTGATTATTATACTGATGCATTTATTATAAACCGTGCAAGAAGGTATGATGTTAAGGGAAAGAGATATATTTCTACGCCTGCTAAGTATTATTTTTGCGATATCGGTCTAAGAAATGCAATAATCGATTTTCGTCAAATTGAACCAACACATATTATGGAAAATATGATCTATAACGAACTGATTGCACGCGGATTTCAGGTTGATGTCGGTGTCGTAGAAATCAATACACAAAATGAAAAAGGTCACGGTGTCAGAAAACAGCTGGAGGTAGATTTTGTTGCCAATAAAGGGTATAACAGATACTATATTCAATCAGCTTATAGTTACTTTGATGAGAGCAAGATAGCACGGGAAAAAGCTTCGCTGATAAGCATTCCAGATTCTTTTCAAAAAATCATTGTAAAAGGAGACTCCGGACTACCATATCGTGACGATAACGGGTTTATGATATACAATCTTATACATTTTCTACTAAATGACTTTATTTAAAATCATGATAAAAAGGATATCATTTTATAATTCAATGCTTCTATAGGCGCGCTATATTATGTATATAGTCTTTCTTACTGCACATCAGATAAAATGGAGAGGTATAAGCTATATATATTCTTAAATGCATATGCTATTCCACATGAGTTAGCAGAACATATCAGAAGTAAGTTTTTAATAAAGGAAGGAAAGACTGTTCTTTGGCTATATGCGCCTGATTATGCGCAAAACCCGGAAAATTCTATAGAAAGAATTAAAGCGATTACAGGTATGAATATAATTGAACAGTCCAGTAGCCATGGCAGTTTTGTGTATAAGGATTCATGTGTCATTAATAATATAGCTCCACCACATTTTTCTATTGAAGATCCTTCGACTACTCCACTTGCATATTATAGTGACGGAACTGTTGCCTGCGCTGAAAAGACAATTGATAAGGTAAGAACATTATATTGCGCATGTCCAAATCCACCTTCCGTATTTCTTCGTGATATGGCAGATAAAAGCGGATGCTTCTTATACAGCCATGAAGATATAGTATATACATATGTGAATAATACAATCATAGGTGTTTATAACGCTACAGATACTGATGCGAAAATACGAATTTTAACAGATGGGCGTTATGTCAATGTTTTTAAGAACGAGTATTTTGTATCAAAGGAAGGTATTTTGCAGCTGCCATTAAGACCTCTTCGAGCTTATATGCTTATAGCCCAGGACGAATGATGAGAGATCATTTTAACTGTGTTAAAACCTTTTTAAAAAGACTTGCTATTTTATCTTTACCAGAACATAACCGGAAAAAGTCTTCTTAGGTATTGTGAAGGTTAATATTCCGTTCTCTTTGGAAAAAGGAATTGCCAATGCTCTTTTTCTTTCAGGCGAATAAAGGGTGATTTTATTACAGGGAATATCCATCTTTATATCTATTCTTATCTCATGTGGTATACGCTTGGAGTCTTTTGTGAAATAGGGGATGGGATTATAGTGGTTTGCTTGTCCTTTTTTGGATATTGTGTCCTGCACATTTAATATATTCAAAATATACCCGTATCTTACTTTAAAAAGGGAATGGTAGATATCCTGGGCAGAGTAAGCTTTTACTATTACATCATTATCTATAGCGTCAAGTAAGGCTTTTCCTCCAGTATTTCTCAACAGGTCCACTGAGTATGGCGGTATTTCTTTATACTCATTTTTTAAATCAGAACTGAAGCGGTGAATGAGTATGTACCAGTGGTATTTATCATGGCACATGCTGTCATCAAGGTATGTTACTTTTCCTTTTCCAAAGCAGGCTGAAGATCTGCCGAAAACTATTTTTTTCCTTAAGCTGCCGTCAGGTCTGTATTTAGCGAATTCACCAGTGGTTATGAGGTGTCCTCCTCCTTCTATGTATTTCTTTAAATTTATCAAAACCTTGTCTGACAGCATAACAGTATGAGCACATACTATTCTTTTATGTTTTTTTAATTCCCTGATAAGTGCATCCTCAAATATCATATCTGTTGCTATACCAGAAAGGTATGAAGCTTCAAGCCATCTCAAAAAATCATCCTGGTGTTTTTCACACCCGTCAGAATAATCCCTGGTGTCAAATGAAAAAAGAAATGCGAGATCTGTTATCTTTTTGGGAGCAGTATATGAAGACATATGCTTTTTCTCAAAAATCCTCAGAGAAAGCTCATCAAGCTTTGCGTTTGTTCCTTCGCCCGAACAGTTGCTGAAAAGCTGCCCCCAGGATTTTGCTAAAGCCCATGTGAAATACAATGCGTCCTGCGTGCAGGGGTAGAACATGGACATGGAAGGGACATTTTTCGCTCTTGCCATATTGTACCTGTGCAGAGCTTCTAAAGCGAAACTTAAATATGACTCTTTTATAACGCACCCTGTACCATTTTCCTGGAATATGCAGTCCCATATGTCTGCACATTTCTCAAAAGGCAGTGCGGTCTTATTCGTATTTAGTATCTCGGATATGTAATTAGGCCTGTACATGTCATATCCCAGTTTTCCGTAATGTTCTTTAATAAATCCTACAAAATCCAGAGTGGATTCATCCTTGAAACGTTTCCATGCGACGAATACTGGATCTTTGAAATTCCAATAGAATGACTCCCATTCTGAAGGCTGAGGTATTTCATAACCAGTCTTTTCCTTGAAAAGCTTTCTGCAATGAGAACATGTGCATGCATTAAATGCAAGCCATCCCATGCGGTCATTTCCGAAATACTGTATATCATCGGTCATAATCCCGTCTATGCCCAAAGCATACAATGATTCAAGATACTTTACATATGCTGTCCTGAAATCAGGATTGTTGAAGCACATGCCGTACCCTCTGTAATTAGTTATACCCCATTTGCCGGTACGTCCTGATATCTGACGGAAGGAAGATATATGCTTGTTGTCCACTATAAAGCCGTTAACGGCATCTTCTTCCATAAATGGCCAGTCAGATACTGATGAACCTCTTTTTTCCATCATATTATTCATAAAGGTATAGTCTTCCTCAATCAGAGGATTGAAAGTAAGGTGGCAGCTGTGATGCTCTATATACATTATTCCGTATTTATGGCATGCTTTCACTATCTTTTCAATGCATGCGTTGATCTTGTCCCAATGACGGTAAAAACTCCAGCGGAAATGAGTGCAGGAGAAACCTATGAGGATATTAGTTCCATTGTCGTAATGGCTCTTTACAAGCTCATCGATATCATCCTGGGCATCTTCAAAAATCTGTTTTGTGTTGTACCATATCCATCCATACCTGCTCTGCCAGGGGTTCTTGCGTATATCCATAAACTGCCTCACAAATTCTTACATGAGTATAACATGCTTGTAATAGGCAGGCAATGAGGTTATGAGGGCATTAACTTATCTTTATACTTGTATAATGCACTATGCTAATATATAACATAGAAAAATGTTACTCAAAAGGTAACGAAAATATAAGGATAAGGTTATTAAAATAATATTTAAGTCGAAGCGAGTTGAAAAAACATGTACGGATTTCAAAAAAGCAAAAAAGGATTATGGCGAAACAATCGCTATCAAATTATTTGCCTTGATAAACCTTATGATAACGCAGTTAATTTAACGGATGTAATAGCCGTGAAAAGCTATTACATCCATAAGCTGGACGGAAACATGCAGGGTAAATATTCAATATATATAGGAAAGAAAAGCGGTATAAGGCTGATAATTATCCCACTTAATAGAGAATATGAACAGTGGATGCTTAAACACTCAGATTGTAGAAATTCAGGAGGTATCAAAACATTATGAGTAACACAACCACATTTAACAATACCCTTGCCTTTCATCCAGGCTATTATGTAAAACAGATGATGGAGGATATGGAGATCAATCAGAATGAACTTGCAAAAAGGCTTGATACTACTCCTAAGACTGTTTCAGAGTTAATAAACGGGAATATCAGCATGTCAGGTGATATCGCAATCAAGCTTGCAGCAATGTTTGGAACTTCTCTTGAATTGTGGCTTAATTTAAATAAATCATATTATGAGAAAAAACTGGAAATAGA
>Ga0209606_1005888_pt1 | contig 10379 bp, 11 predicted proteins | sample AD_UKC057_MetaG_FD_184412 | JGI IMG/M metagenome (GOLD analysis project Ga0209606, IMG submission 184412) | Active sludge microbial communities of municipal wastewater-treating anaerobic digesters from USA - AD_UKC057_MetaG (SPAdes) (version 2) | ecosystem: Engineered > Bioreactor > Anaerobic >...
AAAAAACTTCATTTCAAATCAAGACAAGAAGATGATCGTGCAGAGCCATGAATCTATAACCACATTGGAAAACCTTCTTTCCTGGGTTGATCTTTCAAAAAGCAATTTTTATTACAAGTCTTCTTAAAGGAGACAAACTCTCAAAGAGCAAATAGTATATGTATAGGCACTTTTTTAAGCGTTTCCTTGACTTTTGGATTTCATTGATAGCACTCATCTGTATCAGTCCAATATTGTTAGTTGTTACTATTTGGCTGCATTTCGCCAATAAAGGAGCTGGGGCATTTTTCTTTCAAAAAAGACCAGGCAAAGATGGCAAGATTTTCAAAGTTGTCAAATATAAAACAATGACTGATGAACGGGACGAGAATGGTGAGTTGTTACCAGATGCAGATCGTTTAACGAGAGTTGGACGTTTTGTTCGTTCTACATCCATTGACGAATTGCCTCAATTGTTCAACGTCCTAAAAGGTGATATGGCTCTCATTGGACCTAGACCTTTGTTAGTTCAGTATCTGCCCTACTATACAGAGCGGGAACAATTGCGCCATACTGTAAGACCTGGAATTAGCGGGTGGGCGCAGGTACATGGTCGTAATACCGCAAAGTGGGATGAACGTTTAGAAATGGATGCGTATTATGCTGAGCATGTGAGTCTATGGCTAGATTTGAAGGTTATTGCAATTACTATCAAGAATGTGTTAATGCGTAAAGATATCTCTGTAGATAGCAATGCAGTTGAGCCATATTTGGATGAAGAAAGGAAAAATAAGACTGTATGATAACTATAGATTATAATATACTCAAGGGACTTGATGAGAAATATGGCTCGCCATTTTACATCATGAACCTTGAGCAGTACAAGAAGAATATCAATGATTTTCTGAATGCTTTCAAAAGAAAGTATGATAAGGTGATTGCCGGTTATTCATTTAAGACCAATTATGTGCCATCTCTATGCAATATAGCAAAGGGCGAGGGTTGTGTAGCAGAGGTGGTCTCGGATATGGAATATGCATTGGCTGAGAAAATCGGATTTGATAAGATAATCTTTAACGGTCCGATAAAGCGCACTCCCATTCTTTACCATGCTTTAGAGAGTGGTGCATTGGTTAACCTTGATAGCGAATATGAGGTTGAACTTGTTTGCAAATATAAAAAAGAACATCCAAACGCTGAAGTAAGCGTTGGTATGCGTATTAATATCAACCTGACGGATGAAAATGGTAACAGTACCATCCAATGTGGGTTAAGATTTGGACGTTTTGGATTCCCTGATTCTATTCTTGGATCTAATATTGAGAAACTTCGCTCTGCAGGTATCAAGATAATTGGGCTACATGGTCATACATCAACTTCGGATAGGGCAGTACTGAACTATAAGATTATCACACAGCACATGTTGGCTGTATGTGAAAAGTATCAGTTGAACGAGTTAGAATACTTTGACATAGGTGGCGGCTATTTTGGAGCAGCACCAACAGGCATGGATTTGACGGGAAGACCCAAATACGAGGATTATGCTGATTGTGTACTTGGTGAGACCGTGAATAACGAATGGTTTATGAAGCATAAACCTTATATTGTGATTGAGCCAGGTTCTTCTGTCGTATCCAACGTGTTTAATTATTACACCAAGGTTTACCAGAATAAGAAAGTTGGTAAGGTAAATTTTGTGATGGTGGATGGTTCTGTGTTTGATGTTAAACCCACCATGCATGCCAACAATCTGCCACATGAGGTATTTATGGGCAAAGAAACAGAAGAAACATATATCTGCGATGTGGTAGGCTCTACCTGTATGGAGAAAGATGTGATGCTTAAAGAAGTGGAACTGCCCAAACTGGAGGCAGGTGACTATATACAATTCCGTGGAGTTGGCGCATATACTATCTGTTTGACACCTACTTTTATAAACTATCTGCCCCCCATCTTGATGGAGGAAAATGGCGATTTTGTAGAAGTGAGAAGAAGACAAAACATTGAAGATATTATCCAGATATATAACTTTTAGAACATATGAATATTTTATTTACTTGCGCAGGTCGTCGCACTTATCTCCTGAAGTACTTTAAGGAGAATATGTTCGCAGAGGACAAGGTGGTAGCTACTGATATGCAGCTATCAGCACCAGCACTACAGGCTGCTGATATTAAAATTCAAGTACCGGCTGTTTATGATCCTCAATATGTAGATATTACCCTTGGTATTTGTAAAGCGCATAAGATTGATGCGCTCATTAGTCTGAATGATTTGGAGTTACCTATACTTGCAGAGAATAAAGCAAAGTTCGAGGCTTTAGGAGTTACAGTCATTGTTTCTGATCCTGATGTGATAGATATTTGCTTTGATAAATTTAAGACTGCACAGTGGGTGGAATCTATTGGACTGAATGCTCCTAAAACATACGTGACTCTGGCATCTGCTAAAGAGGCTTTGGCTAAAGGTGAAATCGCTTTTCCGCTTTTCATGAAGCCTCGATGGGGTTCTGGATCTATTGGATTGGAAACTATTGATGATATGGAGGAGTTGGATATCTACTATCATCTCCTGATGAAGAAAATAAAAAAAACTATCCTTGCAACAGCCTCTGTTGGTGATGAGTATATTATGATTCAGGAGAAGCTGACAGGTAAGGAGTTTGGCCTTGATGTGATGAATGACCTTAAAGGTAATAATGTAGCTGTATCGGTAAAGCAAAAGTTAGCTATGCGTGCAGGCGAAACAGATAAGGCTATAACAGTAGATTTACCAGAAGTTCGCGAGATGGGAGCTACTATTGGCCGCAATTTGAAACATATTGGAAATCTTGATGTTGATATTATGCAAAGAGCCAATGGAGATTTCTGCGTTCTTGAATTCAATCCTCGATTTGGTGGTGGTTATCCGTTCTCATACGAAACCGGCGTGAATATGCCCAGGGCAATTCTTCAATGGTTGAAAGGAGAAAAGGTCGATCCTGCTATACTGCAACCGGAGTATGGAAGAATGTTTGCGAAGAATGATTATTTAATGGAAGTTGGTAAATAGGGACAGTCGCAAAAAGTTGAAAACAATATAATAAATTGATTGCCAGCGTGTTAGAAATTTTATATCTTTGATATAGGGAAAAAGAATTCCCCCGAACACCGTAGGAAAGTGAATTTCGGAGGAATCGAACTAAAAGTTACGATGTCAAAAGTACGAAATTTTGCTGAGATTACACCAAATCTCCCATTCTCGGAGTTCAATTTTTATGAACTTTACCGGGAAACGTTTGAAACGAGTGAACTGGGCAGGATGAAGAAGATCCTCCCGCTGCGTGAGATGGCAGAGAGCTTCGGTCTGGTGAACAAGAGCATGGCTCCGAAGCGTGGACGGAAGTCCTACTTCACCCCGGAAGGGAAAGTGGCACTGATGTTCCTGAAGAAGAAGACGCAGATGAGCTTCCCGAAGCTGATGGAAGAGCTGAACGGGAACATTCACTACCAGATGTTCTGTGACATCTTGATTGATCCGACTCATCCTCTGACGAACTACAAGTTGCTGGATGACATTGCAGCGGAACTTGCTGGAAGCCTGAAGATCCAGGAGTTGCAGAACCTGCTGGCGGAGTCGTGGAAGCCTTATATGAAGAATCTGGACACGATGTTCACGGATGCGACCTGCTACGAGAGCGAGATGCGCTATCCGACCGACCAGAAACTGCTGTGGGAGTGTGTGGAGAAAGGATATGAGCTGATGTGCGAGGCCAGTCAGCGGTTGGGGATCCACCGCCCGAGGACGAAGTACCTGGATGTTGAGAAGGCTAACCTGACGTACCGCAAGCAGCGGAAGCACACGAAGGGCCAGACCCGGAAGATAACGCGGCGGCTATTGGACTTGCTGGGAAAGATACTGCGGGAGACACGGAAGATTGAACGTGAGCATGAAGGAGTTAAACTGTTCACGGACAGAGAGAGACAGACGATTGAGATAATCACGAAGGTGTATCGTCAGCAGCGTAACCACTTCCGGAGCGGAGATGCCCGTGAAAGCATCCCGGACAGAATAGTGAGCGTGAGCAAGCCGTATGTGAGGCCCATCGTGAGGGGCAAGGAAGTGAAGAGCGTGGAGTTTGGAGCCAAGTGCAACAACATCCTGGTGGATGGGATATCGTTCATTGAAAAGTTGTCTTTCAATGCCTTCAATGAAGGGACTCGTTTACCCCATTGCATCAAGATGCACAAGCGCCTGTTCGGTGTGGAGTTGAAGAAGATAGGCGGTGATGCGAGTTATGCCGGCAATGCGAACCGTGAGCTGTGCACAAGTAATGGCATCCTGACCTCATTTGTCCAGAAGGGCAGGCGCGCGAAGGAGAAACGAGAGAAAGAATTTGTGAGACAGGAACTTGCGAGAGTTCGCGCCACAGCGATGGAGGGATCATTCGGCACGCAGAAGGAGCATTACTCCTTGCGCCGGGTCAAAGCCAGAAAGAAGGAGACGGAGATCCTGTACATCTTCTTCGGCATCCACACTGCGAACGCGGTGTTACTGGCGGAGAGGTTGATGGAGCAACAACTGGTGGAAGCTGCATAGTTGGAAGGCTCAAACAGTTCCGAAACGGAGTCCTCGAAAGAGAACTCCTGGATGACGGTAGAAAAACGACGCGAAATCCGGGCGACGAAGCCCGGGTCAAGCGCAAAAATGATATAAAACGACGAGTTTGATGCGTTAGCGACAAGGGATGGCTCCCGCACAACTCAAATTGAAAACATTAAACGACAATCCCTAATTAATGCTGTTAAGGCCGTTATATTAAATGTGGAGACGATAAAGAGTGCAATCAAATAATATAAACGCTTTTTTTGAGTTGGTGAGAGCCGGCCTTTGGGAAAAAGATGCACGGCTTTCACAATTTGGCAATATAGATTTCAATGAAGTGTACCGGCTTGCAGAAGAGCAGTCGGTAGTAGGGCTGGTGGCCGCAGGGCTTGAGCACGTTGATGATTTTAAGCTGCCAAAGGAAGAAGTATTGCAGTTTGTGGGGCAAGCTTTGCAGCTGGAGCAGCAAAACCAGGCGATGAATGTCTTCATCGGAAAACTGATTGAAAAGATGCATGCAAAGGGTATCTATGCAATCTTAGTAAAAGGACAAGGTGTTGCTCAATGTTATGAACGCCCACTTTGGAGAGCCTGTGGAGATGTCGATTTTTTTTTGAGTGAAGACAATTATAAAAAAGCAATAAAGTTTTTGGAGCCTATGAGCTCTTCATGCGACCAAGAGTTGTCAGGGGAAAAGCATGTGGGAATGACTATCGATTCTTGGGTTGTGGAATTGCATGGAGATTTACCGAGCAGAATATCACCTAGAGCTGACAAGGTTCTAAAAAGGGTTCAAGATAGCGTTTTTTATGGCGGCAGTATTAGTTATTGGAGAGATGGAAAAACAGATGTCTTTCTATTGCATCCAAATGAGAATGTTATCTTTGTCTTTACGCATATTCTGAAGCATTTTTTTAGAGAGGGGATAGGGCTTAGGCAAATTTGTGATTGGTGCAGGTTGCTTTGGACTTCAAGAAAAGAATTGGATATTGTTCTTTTGAAAGAAAGGCTTGAAGAAATGGGATTCTTACCGGAATGGAATGCTTTTGCAGCATTTGCAGTAGAGTATTTAGGAATGCCCTTAGAGTCTATGCCCTTGTACAAAAAAACAGAGATGTCAGGGAGAAAAGCAAAGTGTATTCTTGATTATATTCTGAAAGTAGGTAATTTTGGACATAATCGTGATGGTAGTTTTCGAGTAAAAAAGTCATTTCTAACTAGAAAGTGGAAGGCCTTCAAATACAAACTGGAGGACTTTCATAGTCATTCCAGGATTTTTCCTGTAACATCTTTGCGCGTTTTCTTGATGAAGTTAAAATCAGGGATTGTTTCAACGATAAAGCATGAAGGATAAATGGATATTTTTGAGGGTCACGATAAATTGAGAAAAGAGAATAATCTGTATGATTATAGATAGGGCATTGTTGAATCACATTTCAGAGCAAGCTAAGGCTTCCCGGAGGTTGAGAATGTATTTTAATTTCCATCAGTCTTTGGATGAAAAGTGCCACAGATTTCTAAATGCTGTTGAGCCCGGAACAGAAGTTCCTATTCACAGGCATCCGACGAAAGACGAGACGTTTGTTATTTTATGGGGTAAGGTTAGGGTTACGACCTACAACGATGATGGTTCAATAATAGAGGATATTATACTTTGTCCAGAGGAAGGAATGTATGGCGTGAATATACCAAAGGGTGTTTGGCATAAGGTGGAGTCATTAGAAACAGGCAGCAGCTTCTTTGAATGTAAGGAGGGGCCATTCGTTCCACACGAAGAAGATGGTATTTTAGAACTACCAAAGAAATGAAGAAATACCTGAAAGCTATTTGGCTGTTCTGTAGATATGTCTTTATCCCGCAAAGACGACCGAGGTCTGATGAAGATGAGGAATAGCGTATGGATCAAGAGACTCGTTGGTTGACAAGATATAATGAGGTGAAGGCTTTCATTGAAACCAACCACCGGAATCCTTCAAAATACAACCCGGAAGAACGATTGTTGATTCACTTTCTGAAAAGAGGGAGGAAGTTGATGAATGCTAATGATCTTCAAGAGCCAAGATTGAGTCTTTTCAAAGAATTGCTGGAATTGTCAGAAGAGAATAAACATATAAACCAATATCAGTAGAGCGGAGGAAAAGAAATAGCCCGACCGAAGCCAGGCTAATAATCAATGTCCAAACTGAACGGAAACCCCTCCGCCACCAACGGCGGCTTCCAATCCATTTGGATCAGTTATCCTTCCAATCTTTGTATAACTATAACTGGTAGCAAAAGTCTTATAGAACACAACCACACAGTTGTTACCATACAGGAGAATATCTCCAGCATGAATGGTCCCGGGGCAAGAAGCGTTTGTGGGTAACGTAGTATCCAAATACTTGTACTTCTCATTACCGTTTAGTTCCGTCATACTGAGTGTGGTGGGAAGCAGAGCGTTAAAAGCCTGGGCCGTTGCGTTGTTGGCAAGTTCTGCATTGAACACGGTTCCACCAATAGTAAGTTTGAATGGAGCGTTATTAAGTCCATATCCGGAGAGCCAAGTCTTTAACTGCTCTGTGGTATAACCATTCAGGCGGGCACCTGTCTTCCACTTAACGGTACTGTAGGCACTTTGAAGTTCCGTCTGGGCGGTTGAGATTTCGGAAGATCCGGAAGTGCAGAAGGGGATGACTACTTTACCGCTGAAATCATAGGTATCAAGGAAGGTGAGCACCACACGCGGAACCTTGCCGTACCAGATAGGGAAGCCCAGAAGAATGACATCATAGTCGGTATTGCTTAGTGTAGCATTGATGGCAGGACGTGCTGAAGCCGGACCATACTGCTCCTGATAAGCACGGGTAGAGGAGTCGTAATAATTGTTGTTGTCGCTGGTGTAGGCCTCGGAAGGCGTAATCTGATAGGTGTCAGCACCAAGAATGTCTGCCATTGAAGTGGCATGTAAAAAGCAAATAAAGTTGCTACAATTTTCAGAAAAGTTGATTCGTCAGGTTTCGGCAATTAAGGTTCGTCAGTTTTGTCGGACTTTTTTTGTTTTGTATAGTATCAAAGAAGAAGTATGCGGCAGCGCGCTGCCGCATACTTCTTCAGCGGCTTAAGGTCTATGGTTTTCATCGTTTTTATCTACCTCTCGTCATCCAGGACTCTTTCCAGAGTTTCCTCAAGTATATCCATCTTGATTTCCCAGTCCTGCCCGGCCGTAGGGTCATATTCCTTTGGGAAGTATTCCTCATTGAAGATGCCGTAGGCATTCATTTCATTTTCCATAAGGATGCGGACCTGCTCAAGAAAGAGTCTTCTCTCTTCCTGAAAGTCAAACAGTGCGATTCTCAGTGCCTCTCTGTTAGCCTTTTTCATTGTCTCTCCTCCTTTTCTTTTTCCAGAAAGCCGGACCTATTCTCCATACGGTAGCTTGAGCCTTCGAGTTTGACGACCTCGCAATGGAACAGCAGACGATCCAGAAGAGCCGTTGCCAGAACCTCATCCTGAAGCACCTCTACCCATTCCGTAGGGGCCTTGTTGGTGGTGATGATGACGGAAGCCTTCTCGTGCAGAGCGTTTATAAGATTGAAGAACGCAACGGCTTCCTCCTTCTTCATCGGCATCAGCATGATGTCGTCCACTCCGAACAGGTTGCACTTGAGGATGTTGTTGTATGCGCACATCGCTGACGACGACACGTCCTTCATCCTGAGTATCCCTATCAGGTTGTCCATCGTCATGAACTGGGCCCTGTAGCCTCTCAGGACTGCATCACGGACAAGTCCGGCAGCCATGAAGGTCTTGCCGGTTCCGGACGGCCCCATGAAGATGAGATTGTACATCTGGTCAAGCCAGACGAGTTCACGCAATTGCTTCAGTTCCGGCTTGGTGATGCCGGCGCTGTGGTTGAAGTCGAACCTGTCGAGATCGCAGCAGCGAGGCAACTTGGCCTGCCTCATTCTGCGCTTGAGGTCGTTCTCCTGACGTGCCTGGGTCTCGGACTTGAGTATGTTCAGAAGGAAGTCCAGATATGACGGCTTCTCTATCTGGGCACTGTGTATGATATCCGAGCACTTGTTTCTGAGATTGCTCAACCTCAATGCCTTGGCATACAGGCGTATGTCTTCGGTTGTAACGTTCATCTGTGCCATCACTTCTTTCCTCCATTGATTATGTCCTCATATTCAGACACCTGTCTCTTCTGCGGAGTGATGTCCTTTGCGTCAAGCCCCGATGACATCACGACACGCGTTGGTTTCGGCTCCGACGCCATCCTGTCCGCCATCGTCTTCGCGATGTCGGCCATGTCGTTGGCATTGTACACCTTGCGCTCAGCATACTGTTCCAGCAGACGGACTGCCGTTGTCTTGTCATAGTCCGTAAGCAACGCGGCCATTGATTTGACCGTCTTCGGATAGTATCGCGGCCGGTCCTCCCTGATGGACGCGAGGAAGCGGGATAACAGGCTGTCATCCTCCCATTGCCCGAAGAAGGTCCTGAGCGTCTGCTCCGATTCGAGGATGTCCCGGCTCTTGCTGCTGGCGTGCCCTTCCTTCGTGATGTATTTTCCCTTGAACGGACTTATCTTGTGGCGGGTGATTAGTGCGAAGCCGTTCGGATCATATATCTCAAGCTCATTGAGGTCAACGTTCTTCACCACCATGACCTTCGTGCCCTGGCCGCTGTAGGTCCCTAGCGGAAGACTGTAGAAGTTGCTGTGATACAGGAGGGTGTTGTCCTTGCGGACTCCGTACTCGCGGGCTTCGATTTCCGGTTCGTCCATCTCCACGGTATAGATTGCAAGTTCCGGCTGCTCCTTCTTGAACTCCTCGGCCGGCACCAGCCTGGTGGATGAGTTCGGCTTTGCATTCGCAGTGCGTGCCAGCCATCCGATGCATTCATCATTCAGGCTGTCAATGTTGATGTATGTACGACCGGGGAGAAAGTTCCCCTTGACGTACTTCACGGTGGCCTCGCTCAAGCCCTTGCTGGCCGGATCGAAAGGCATGCAGAAGATGGGCTTGAAGCCCGCCTCCGCCACATATCTGGCGAACTCCTCCGTCATGAGGTAGTCCCCGAAGTTCTCCTTTACCAGCATCTTGCGGTCCTGGTCGTAGATCATCTTCCAGGGCATTCCGCCGAAGAACTTGAAGGCAAGGTGATGGGCATAGACCGTTGTCTTTGCAGTGAACGGGATATTCTGGAAGTACACGTACTTGTACTTGGAACGCTGCAATACGAACACAATGAAGTACACCTTTACACTGCGGCCCTGAGGTGTGCGCAGGATCTTCTCTCCGTAGTCCACCTGACATTTCTCTCCATACTCGCAGTCAGGAACCTTGGACATCTGGCGGATGGATTCGCTGGTTTTCGGCAGATCCTCCTGCTCCCTGATGGCCTGTACCGTGTTGTAGACTGTCCGTTCGGACACCTGGGGAAGACCGGGAAAGTGCTCCTTCAAACGGTCATACACCTGCGCGGAAGACAGAAACTGGGCCTCCTGAAGCAGACCCTTGATAAAGTCCTCATATGCGTCAAGTTTGCGCCTGCGCCTCTGGAACTCCCTTCCCAGCCGGTCGTTGAACTCAGACTCAGACATCCGCTGATACCGCCTGACGGTATCACGGCTGATGCCCAACTTCAAAGCAATCTGACTCTGACTGAGGGATTCTCGTGATAATTTGTTAACTTCGCTCCTTAAAGGAAAACGGGGAGCAAAACCAAGTGTTTGCACATTCAGACAAGATGGGACCCAGGTAGATGACACGCTGGTTATTGAAGAAATCAAAGGCATTCTTTCTCAGGAATTTTGTTGTTATGGGTACCAT
>Ga0209606_1005901_pt1 | contig 10357 bp, 9 predicted proteins | sample AD_UKC057_MetaG_FD_184412 | JGI IMG/M metagenome (GOLD analysis project Ga0209606, IMG submission 184412) | Active sludge microbial communities of municipal wastewater-treating anaerobic digesters from USA - AD_UKC057_MetaG (SPAdes) (version 2) | ecosystem: Engineered > Bioreactor > Anaerobic >...
TTCGAGTCCAAGCTCCCCAGCGAGAAGGAGATCGACAAGGTCCTCCAGGAGGTCTGGCGTCTCGCCGAGGCCAATAAGCTGGCCACCAAGTCGATCCGGACGCTGGAACGGTCCAGCCAGAACTGCTTCACCAATCTGGACGGCCCCCACGCCGAACAACCCATCGCCATGCAGCTCGAGGGTGATTTCATGGGCTTCTACTCGTTCCTTCAGGCCATGGAGAATCAGCCGCGGATTATCCGCATCCACAAGATGGCCCTGAGCAAGCCCGACCGTACGAGCGACGCCACGCCTACGACCGAGGGCCGCATGAAGGCGGAGTTCACCGTGTCCGTCTTCTTTGAGCGGAACCGCCCCGCCGGGACCTGACCGCCCGCGACAGCGCACGCAGAGCCAACACGAAGCACGAGGAGCAGCAGATATGGTGGACGAATTCAGTCTGATTGAGGAGCCCGACGAGATCGAGGCCGCTCCGACCAAGCCCTCCAGCGCGAGCGGGCGTCGGCGCAGCCTGCCCAAGCTCTCGCTGCTCAACGGGAACCTGGGCCTGCTGGCCATGTTCGCGGCAGGCATCGGGGCAATCTATCTGCTGAGCCTGAGGACGGGTCCGGCCAGCGCGTCGGCGGAGACCAAGTCGGCCGAACTCCAGGTCGATGACGCCCTGACTCGCCTGAGCAAGGGCGACCCGAACACCGTGAAGGCCTCCATCGTGGTCAGCACGTTCTACCTTCAGGCCCGTCAGCGGCAGATCCCGCCCGAACACCTTGTGCAGAACCCGTTTGTCTTCCGTCTGCCCGCGCAGGCGCCGGTTATGGCAGTCAAGGTCGATAAGCCGGTCGTCGAAACCCCGCCGGATGAACTGGTGGCACTGGACGAGGTCCGCAACTTGCGTCTCCAGTCGGTCATGCAGGGCGCCAGCGGAGCGACGGCCATGATCAGCAACAACCTCCTGACTCAAGGTCAGAAGATCCGCGGCTGGACGGTGAAGAGGATCGAGTCCGACCAGGTGGTGTTGACCTTCCAGGAGCACGAGCACGTACTGAAGCTGCCCCGCTGAGCGGCAGGACACAACAGCGAAAGGCCCGAAGTGTTGAAGGCTACGCGACAACCTGACAACCCAGCCCCCAACGTTGAGGCGTCCAACGGCGAACACGTGGAGTTCGCCGAATTGTGGACGCCTTCGGAGGGGCAGCCTACCTGGCGCGGGCCCGAGCGCCTGCTGTTGGACAGCGGGCAGATCACCCTGGAACAGCTCGACAAGGCCCGTCAGCGGCTCACGGACAACCCCCGCCTGACAGTCCTGCAAGCGCTGGTGCTGGGGGGTGACATTGACGATGTGACGGCGCTGAAGGCCCTGGCGGAGTACTTCCACCAGCCCTTCAAGCGGGTGGCCTCCGCCGAGGTCGACCCCGACGTCTTCGCCCTCCTGCCCCTGGACTACCTTAAAGCCAAACATATCCTCCCCATCCGCCGGGCAGAAGAAGGGATCGTGGTAGCCATCACGGACCCGGCCGACATCTTCCTGATCGAGGACATCAAGAGGCGCCTGAGGACCCGCGTTCATTTCGCGGTAGCCCCCCAGGCCGACATCCAGCGGGCAGTTGAAGACCTCACTGTCAACCCCAGCCAGCAGGTCGAAGAGATCATCAAGGACATCCAGGACGACACCGTCGAGGTGGTCGAGGTCAAGGCCGAAGAGGTGACCGACCTGGAGAAGATCGCCGGCGAGAGCCCGGTCATCCGCTATGCCAACTACCTGATCTCCCAGGCGGTCAAGGATGGGGCCAGTGACATCCACATAGAGCCGGGCGAGAAACGCCTCCGCGTCCGCTATCGCGTCGACGGGATCCTGTTCGACCAACAGGCCCCCCCGCTGCAGATGCACGCGGCCATCATCTCCCGCCTGAAGATCATGGCCAACCTGGACATTGCCGAGCGCCGCCTGCCCCAGGACGGGCGCATTCGGGCCTCGGTTCATGGGCGCAACGTCGACCTTCGCATCAGCATCCTGCCCATCATTCACGGCGAGAAGTGCGTCATCCGTATTCTCGACAACCGCTCGATCATGGTCGGGCTGGAACAGTTGGGAATGCTCGAGGACACCCTGGAGGCCTTCCGCCACGAGATTCTCCAGCCGCACGGCGTAGTCCTGGTGACCGGGCCTACCGGCAGCGGCAAGTCGACGACGCTGTATTCCGCCCTCCAGGTCATGGACTCCACCCGGATGAACATCTCCACGGTGGAGGATCCGGTTGAGTACGAGCTGGCCACGGTCAACCAGGTCCACGTGCACGACAAGATCGGCATGAGCTTCTCCGCCGCCCTGCGCAGCCTGTTGCGTCAGGACCCGGACGTGATCATGCTGGGCGAAATCCGCGACGAGGAGACGGCTCGCATCGCCGTCCAGGCCTCGCTGACCGGCCACCTGGTGCTGTCCACGCTGCACACCAACGACGCCCCTTCGAGTATCACGCGGCTGATCAACATCGGGGTGGAGCCCTACCTCATCAGCGCCGCGGTGAACGCGGTGCTCGCCCAGCGCCTGGTGCGGCGGATCTGCCCCAACTGCAAGGCCCCCGTCAGCGAGCTGCCAACGACCGAGCAGGCGTATCTCAAGCGAATCGGCGTCCAGCTGGATGCCGTCTTCCGCGGCGCCGGCTGCGAAAAGTGCCGCCAAACCGGCTACAAAGGCCGGGTGGGAATCTACGAGTTCCTCGAGCTGACCGACGAGGTGCGGGATATCACCAGCCGTGGACCGACGTTGAACGAGCTGCGCCACGCCGCCCGCGACAGCGGGATGCGGACCCTCCGCGAAGACGGGCTGCAGAAGGTCGCCTCCGGACAAACCACTATAGAAGAGATTATGCGGGTAACGGAAACGTGACGTACGTTTCAGTAGGCCATCGTAGTCGATCACAATTGGAGCACAAATGGACTTCCTTCAGGAACTGTTGACCAAGGCCCTTCAGAGCAAGGCCAGCGACGTGCACATCGTGGCGGGCTTGCCCCCGCTGTTCCGCATCCACACCATCCTGGAGCCGGCGGGCGACTACTCCCCGATGACCCCGTCGCAGACGGAGCAGTTCGTGCGGGACATGGTCAGCCCGCAGCGATTCGCCCAGCTCCAACAGCACCGGGACATCGACTTCTCCACGATGGTCGAAGGTCTCGGGCGTTTCCGCGTGAACGCCCACTACCAGCGGGACACCGTCGCCATCGCCTTCCGCGCCATCACCGACAAGGTGCCGCCCCTCAGCCTGCTCAACCTCCCGCCGGCCATCGAATCCTTTGTGGACCTGCCCCGCGGGCTGGTGCTGGTCACCGGGCAGACCGGTTCGGGCAAGAGCACCACGTTGGCGTCCATGATCGATGCCATGAACGCCAAGTACCAGCATCATGTGATCACCGTCGAGGACCCCGTCGAATACGAGCTGCGCAGCAACAAGTGCGTCATCGAGCAGCGAGAGCTCGGCAGCGACGTGCCCACGTTCGCCAGCGGGCTGCGACACGCCCTGCGCCAGGACCCCGACATCATCCTGGTCGGTGAGATGCGCGACCTGGAGACCACCTCCGCGGCCATTACCGCAGCCGAGACGGGACACCTGGTCTTGTCCACCCTGCACACGCAGAACGCCTCGCAGACGATCGAGCGAATCATCGACATCTACCCGGCCGAGCAGCAGAACCAGATCCGGGCCATGCTCTCCAACACCCTCCAGGCGGTGGTCAGCATGTGCCTGTTCAAACGGATCGACAAGCCGGGCATGGTGCCCGCCTGCGAGATCATGATCTGCAACGCGGCCGTTCGAAACTGCATCCGTGAGAACCGAATCCACGAGATTCCGAACATCATCGCCACCAGCCGTGGCATGGGCATGTGCACGCTCGACGACTCGATCAAGGCCCTGTACTTCAATGGGTTCATCAGTCGCAAGCAGGCCGTGGCCCGCGCCGCCAACCCGGACATGCTGAACAAGGCCCTCAGCGCGTAGTCGCGCCGGGCCGCAGTCGTTGGATGACAATCGATGCCGAGTTTCAAGTACGAAGTGCGAGATTCATCCGGGCAGATCAGCGTGGGCGTGGTCCAGGCGACCACCCTGCTGGAGGCCTCCGCCCAGCTTCGCGGGCGAGGTCAAAGCCTGCTCAACCTCACGCCGGTGGCCGACCGCCCCAGTGGCGTGATGGCCAAGCTCCGCAGCGTCAGCGTCGAGTTCGGGCCCGGGCTCAAGGACGTCATGAATTTCACCAACCAGATGGCGGTCATGATCAAGGCCGGCATCAACATCCGCACCGCAATCGGCAGCGTGGCCGACCAGATGGAAAACGCCAAGTTCCGAGCGATCATCCAGAAGCTCAAGGCGGACGTCGAAGCGGGAACCCCCTTCTCTGACGCCCTGGCCCGCCACCCCAAAGTGTTCAGCCCCCTGTACATCAACATGGTGCGCGCCAGCGAGATGTCCGGCAATTTCGCCAAAATGCTCGAGCGAATCGCAGCCTACCTGCAGCAGCAGTGCGAGACCCGCTCGATGGTCCGCGGGGCCATGGTGTACCCGGCCATCATCGGGGTGATGGCCGTTGTGACGACCATCTTCCTGCTGACGTTCGTCCTGCCGCGGTTCACCGCCCTGTTCGCCGGCAAAGAGGCCCTGCTGCCCACCCCGACCAAGGCGCTGATCGCCGTCAGCGACTTCCTTCGCGCCCGCTGGTACATTGTGGTCGGCGCGTTCCTGGCCGCGGGCGTGTCCTTCCGCATGTGGCTCAAGACGCGCAACGGGCGCATCGCCTGGGACCGCACCAAGCTGCGGATCCCCATCTTCCGCAAGATGCTCCGGGCCCTGTACATCACCCGCGGCATGCACACCATGGGCGAGCTGATCAGCGCCGGCGTGCCCATGCTCGAGACCCTCAAGATCACCGGAGAGGTCTCCGGAAACATCCTGTACAAAGCTCTGTGGATGCAGGTCCACAACTCGGTCAAGCAGGGCGAGAAGATCGCCACCCCGCTGGCCAAGCAGCGCATGCTGCCCAAGAACGTGGTCCAGATGATCTCCGCCGGCGAGGAGTCCGGCAAACTCGGCGACGTGCTGCGCGACGTGGCCGAATACTACAGCGGCGAGCTGCGCAACACGATCAAGGCGGTCACCGCCATGATCGAGCCGCTGATGATCGTCGTCATGGGCGTGGTGGTCGGCTTCATTGCCATGAGCATCATCCTGCCCATCTTCAAGATGTCCAGCCTGGTCAAATGAGGAGAAGCACAGGTGAGCTGATGCAAGGCAGACACAACCGGGTTCGCCGCGGCGGGTTCTCTCTTGTCGAGGTCGCGGTGACCACCACGATCGTGGGCGTTGGCGTAACGGCCCTGCTGCTGTCGGTCGGGTCGGGCACGAAGGTCAACGCCGGGGCCAGCGAACTGACGCAGGCGGTATTCCTGGCCCAGGAGATCCGGGAGTGGACCATCAAGCTTCCCTTCAGCGACCCTGACCCTGCCGACCAGGACAAGCCCCCCGGCTCCGACGGGAGCGATCCCCAGGTCTTCGTCGATGATCTGGACGACCTGATGGGCGTCACCTACTCCCCCCCTCGGGACGGGCGCGGGTTGGCCATCACCTCCGCCATCGGCTGGGCCCAGCGCATCACCATCACCTGGCGCGACCCGGACAACTTGGCATCCATTGTCGGCGACGGCGCGACCGACGTGGTGTACGTGCAGGTCGATATCCTCCACCGCGGGCGGTGTGTCTACACCACCGGCTGGATTGTTGCAAGGAGATAGCCATGCGAAATGTGCCAACCAATGCAAAGCGGCGCGGCGTGGGACACCTGGTGGCCCTTCTGCTGCTGTGCGTGTTCTCCACTCTCGGCCTGGCCATGGTCACCGTGGCCAACTCCAGCCTCAACAAGAGCGACAACCTCCGCGGCACCGCCGACGCCCTGCTGGCGGCCGAGAGCGGTCTGAACTTCATGACGCTCACTCTCGGGCACATCCGTCTGGCCAACGACACGACCGAGGCGAACTTCCTGCCCCGGCTGTACGACGCCCTGTCGGCTCGTCTGGACGGCTCGGTCAACCTCAACGGGCAGGCCTTGCTGGTGGACTCCACCTGCATCTACGTCCCGTCCATTCAGGTGAGCGGACGGACGTTCCGGTGTTGGATCGGCTGGTCAGGTCCCTCCCGCTGCCGGCTCAGTGTCGAGGGGCACGCGGGCCTGGCCCGGCGAACCGTCTCGCTCGATTACGACCTCGTGGGCAAACTGCCCGGGGTCTTCGACTACGGGCTGGCCTCCAAGGGCAAGATCACCATCAGCGGTTCTGCGCGGGTCCTCGGCGTCAACGACTATAGCGAGGCCAACGTGCTGTCCGCCACCACCAGCACGGCCGAGTCCATCCTGATCAGCGGCTCGTCAGTGCACGTCAGCGGCGATCTGTTCGCCGCCGGAGAGTCCAGCTATGTCAGCATTATCGGCTCCCCCTGGATCGCCGGGTCCAGCGACCCGGTCGAGGTGGCCGAGCACATCCACTTCGGCGCCGAGACTCCCGACTTCCCCGAGGTCACCACGGACCACCTGCGCCCGCTGGCGGTCAATGTCATCGACAGCACCACCAAGACCATCTCCGGCGGGGTCTACAACAACGTCGTCATCAAAGCCAATACCAACCCGACATTCGGGAACACAGCCGTTTTCAACGGCATCGTCTACATCGAGCAGCCGAACGACGTGAAGTTCAACGGGCAGGTCACAATCAACGGCTTCATTGTCACCGAGCCCGGAGGCGACCCTTCGACCTGCAAGATCGAATTTGCGGGGACCTGCGACTCTAACGGAATGGACATTCTGCCGGATACCCCGGAATTCGCAGCCGTCAAGGCCGAGACGGGCACGTTCCTGCTGGCCCCCGGCTTCGAGACCAAGTTCACGGGCACTTTCAGCACTATCAACGGCTCAGTGGCCGCCGATCAACTCACCTTCACCGGCACGGCCGAGGGCACCATCAAAGGAACGGTCGTCGGACTCAAGGACCTGCCCACGGTAGTCGGCGGGAACGTGGACATCTTCGTGGACCGCAAGACGACCGACCCCAACCCCACCGGCTTCATCAAGTCCCTGGCGTTCGTCCCGGACCCGGATTCCTATCTGGAGTAGGCCGGCCGCACTGCCGCAAGAAAGCCAAAACTCCTCGCCCCTCGCCAGGCATGAAGGGGATCCAGATCGTACTGTACCTCCAGGCAGCCCTTGCCGATAGGAGGTAGGGTGCACGCCCACACGTTTCGGGACCCGCCGCCGCGACAAGCCTCCCGGCAGCGGGAAGACGTGAACAGTCTGAGAACGCGCTTTGCTCGGTTGTCGCGCCCGGAGTTCGGGACGACAACTGCGGCGAAGGAGGACAAATGGCATGGCATTCACAAGGTAGGAAGGGAATGGCGTCCATCCTGGCGCTCATACTGCTGGCCTTGTTCGCGGTCCTGGCGATCGCCTGCGCCCAGACCTTCAACGCCAGCCTCTGCCAGAGCCGAAACCGCGCCCTGGTCGACACCGCGCGCCTGCAGGCGGAGAGCGGACTGTCTTTCCTCATCCACCACCTCAACCGCGTCTCGCTGCCGGGCGGGGCCAGCGGCGAGGACCTGCTGACCGTCCTGGCCGACCGTCTCGGACAGCGGCTCAACGGGTCGCCCAACCTGGCGGGCTCCAGCGTCTCCTATGACGGAAGCGTCATCACCGTCCCCCCCATCGCCACCGACCCCACAGGCCGCGGATTCACCATCTTCATTCGCCTGGCCTCCGCCTCCACCGTCGCCGCGTGCATCACCGGACGGGACGGCTCCGTTACGCGGTCCATCGGGCTGGACTTCGAACTGGGCACCGGACGGTCGGTCGTGTTCGACTACGGCGTGGCCTCCAAGTCCGCCATCCACCTGGTGGGCAACTCCAAGATCCGCGGGGCCAACGCGCCCGCCGAGGCCAATATCCTGTCCGCCACGTACTCCACCGATCAGGCCTTCAACATGACCGGCAACGCGGAGATCGCCGGAGACATCTCCGCCAGCAACGCCGACGCCTACGCCAGCCTTACCGGAAACGTCAAGATCGGCGGGGTCAGCGCCTCGAACCCCGCCATCATCGATCACATCCACATGGGCATCGGAGAGGTGGAGTTCCCGGAGGTGGACCCGTCGGTCTACGAGCCGTTTGCCACCAACATCGTCGACAGCCACACCAGCACGAACGGCAACAAGTCGTTCACCAATATCCGCATCGCGGCGGGCACCAACCCCACCTTCTCCGGCAACATCACCATCACGGGCGTGTTGTTCATCGAGGCGCCCAACTCCGTCACCTTCGCCGGCAATCTCAACTTCACGGGCGTGATCGTCACCCAGGACGCGGGCGACAACGTCTACGACACCAACACCATCAAGTTCACCGGCAACAGCAACTTCCGCCCGGTGGAAGAGTTGCCGGACCAGCCGCAGTTCACCGGCCTGAAGGCGTTGCCCGGCTCGTTCCTGCTGGCCCCCGGTTTCGGCGTCCACTTCTCGGGCAACTTCGGAACGCTCGGCGGAACGATCGCAGCCGACGCCTTCACGTGGGTCGGCAATGCCAACGGCGTCGTGAAGGGAACGGTCATCAACTACAGCGACTCGACGTTCTCCATGACTGGAAACTCGAACATCACCATCGACAAGTCCGCCGGCAACGACACCCCGCCTGGCTTTGTCGTGCCGGGCAAACTCACCGCCAACATGGAAAGCTACGTGGAATACTGATGATGTCGTACAGACGCAACAAGGGTTTTGGCCTGGTCGAGATGCTCCTGGCCCTGATGATCATGGGCATGCTGCTCACCGCCATCGCCGCGGCTATCCACGCGTCCCTCCGGAGCTATGACCAGAACAACAACCTGGCCGACATCTCCCAGGCCGGCCGGTCCGTTCTCGGGCGGATCAGCTACGACATACGCACCGCCGACGCGGTCAAACTGGACGACCCGAGCACTCGCCTGACGCTCATCCGTCCCCCCGACGCGGCGGGCGTGGTCCGGCGCATCCAGTACGAGTTCACCAACGGCTTGCTGTATTACCGCATCATTGTCAACGGTACGGCCACCGTCAACGAAGTCATCATGGGCACCAGCAATGACGTCGGCGTGACGGGATTCTCCAAGTCGATCCTGACCGGTCTGAACGCCCTGGGCCTTGTCTGCGCCAAGACGGTCACAGTTCGACTGAACATGTTGCAGGACAACCAGGCCCAGTCGATGACGATCTCCGCCTCGCCCCGGCGCAACCAGTCGCTCTAGCCGCCGGGACCTCGTGACTCCCGCCCTCGTCGGCGTCCCCTGAAACAAACCGAGCGGGCAGGCCCGATCGGACCCGCCCGCTCGTGTTGGCTCGTTACGGCGGCTAGGACAGGATGGCGTCCTTGGCGGCCTTGGCGACGCGGAACTTGACCACCTTCTTCGCCGGGATCTTGATCTGCTCGCCGGTGGCGGGATTGCGCCCGATGCGGGCCTTCCGCTTCACCAGGACCAGTTTGCCCAGACCCGGGATGGTGAACCCGTTCTTGGCGTTCTTGTACGCCATCTGGGTCAGATTCTCCAGGACGCCGGCCGCCTGCTTCTTGGCCAGGCCCGACTGCTCCGCCAACTGGGTGATGATCTGCGACTTGGTCAATGCTTTGGCCATTCCTACGCTCCTTCTGCTGGTTAACCAAAACCTGGGGACACTCGAAGAGCCGGTCCGCATATACATCCTTGACGTGCCGCACCCTTCGACTCCGGATCGCGCGACCCGGAAACTTTGCCTGATATTGCGCGGCCTCCTCGCACAGGTCAAAGGAAAACCCGCCAAAAACAACCGAAAAACGCAATTTTCTCTCTGCCAGGGCTCTAAAAACCCCTTTTGATGGGGGTTTCAGAGTCCTTAGTGGCGATTCAGCACCTATTGACAGGGCTTTCGGCCACCTCGCAACACCCCGGGAACGCGTGTCGCTACCTTTGCCATCTCACGCGGCCACCATGACGCGCGAGGAGAAATCCGCGAACGCCCCTTGTCTGGACGGCTTGAACTGGTATAGTAACGGACTCACGGAGAGGTGCCAGAGCGGCTGAATGGGCCGGTCTCGAAAACCGGTGTACCTTCGGGTACCGCGGGTTCGAATCCCGCCCTCTCCGTTTTCTATTTCCCGCTCGAATTCACCCTGCGCCAATGTGACATGGCCGACAAACGCCATGGCGGGGTTCGAACCCGCGGTGCGAGCGGAGCGAGCCCGCGACGACGCCGGAGGCGCCGCGCAGCGAATCCCGCCCTCTCCGTTTTCTATTCCCCGCTCGAATTCACCCTGCGCCAATACGACA
>Ga0209606_1005911_pt1 | contig 10344 bp, 8 predicted proteins | sample AD_UKC057_MetaG_FD_184412 | JGI IMG/M metagenome (GOLD analysis project Ga0209606, IMG submission 184412) | Active sludge microbial communities of municipal wastewater-treating anaerobic digesters from USA - AD_UKC057_MetaG (SPAdes) (version 2) | ecosystem: Engineered > Bioreactor > Anaerobic >...
TCAGCGCCGCTCAAACCGCCCCCAGCCACCCGTCGCTGGGGCAGTATTACCACCTGAGCGGCCAGCAATTCTACGTCCAGATCAACAGCACCCGGCATTGCATCGGCCAGCCGCCCGTGGCTGAGCCGCCGGCCCCGGTCGTGTTCAGCCCCAACCCCGTCGCCGGGCTGGAGATAGTCAACGACGCGGAAAGCGGCGTGCGCCTGCTGCTGAACGTCGGGACGGTCAGTGAAGAGATCATGGTGTTTGGGCAGCCGCCGTGCAGCGCGGGCCGGATGAAACACCGTCGGGTCTATTACCTGGGCCTGTTGGGACCGGCGACTGGCGGCCAATGCGACATCACGGCGCTCTACACCGCCCGCTTTGGCCAGCCGGTCCCCGGACAGAAGGTCTTCATCGTCACCATCCAGACAAAGAACGGCTGGAAAGGCCAGGAATGGTCGCACAGCGCGATTGTCCCGCCTCCGCCTGAGCCTGTCATCCAGCAACCCACTGGAAAGACAAGAGTTGCGAAGTCCAAAGCCCCGTCCGCCCCGGAGACCGCCTCCGCCCCCGCCAAGGTCATTTCGCCGCTTGGCCGAAGCGTGTACAAGGGGAGCACAGGGGATGCACGGCAGGAGCACGACGGGCTGGAGCGTGGGCACCCGGTGAGCATCCTTGGTACACCCCTTGTACACGGCTTATTGGGGGCGCTGCGGAGGCTGGGGTGGCTGGGTATCCAAGGAGTTCGGGCTTAATGTTCGCCTGACGCTATTGCTGGCCCGAAGGACTTGCCTTTCACGCGGGGTGAGCTGCGCGCGCCTCGTTGCGCTCCGCGCCTGACTGCTGCCTGAGGTTCACACCTCGCAGATGGCCATCATCGCGTCGAGGGTTTTGAGGGGGTCTTTGGTGGGCGTGTATTCGTGCGCCAGGTACCCCTGGTAACCCAGGTCCGCGATTGCCTTGCAGATGCCCTGGTAGTTCAACTCCTGCGCGGCATTGAACTCGTGGCGGCCCGGATTGCCGGCGGTATGGAAATGGCCGATGTGCCCAATGTTCTGCCGAATGGTGCGAATGACATCCCCCTCCATGATTTGCATGTGGTAGATGTCATACAGCAGCTTTACCCGAGGTGAGTTCACCCGCTGGCACATCTCCACGCCCCAGGCGGTGTGATCACACATATAGCCCGGGTGGTTGACCTTGCTGTTGAGCAGTTCCATGCACACGGTAACCGCCTTCTCCTCGGCGAGGCCCTTGATGCGGTTTAAGAAGAGCACGCAATTATCGAGCCCCTCCTCGTCGGTCAACCCCTTCCGGTCGCCAGCCAGCACAATCACGTTGGGCGCGCCGGCTGCCGCGGCGGCCTTGATCGCCTCCCGCATCTTCGGCTCGATGTCGGTATGGTTCTTCTTGTCGTTGATGCCCGCCTTGATGCTGGTGCCGCCGGGGACCATCGTGGGAACCAGCCCATGCTTCTTGAGGACAGGGAACGCATCCGGCCCGACCAGGTCAATGCCGAGCGCCCCCAACCGGGCCGCTTCGCGGCATTGCCCATCGAGATCGAGGTCGGCGCCTTTGAACACGCCCCGGCACACCGCTTGTTTGAGGCGCCCTTTGCGGGCCGCCGCCCATGCGGGCGGGGCTGCCAGGCCCAAAATGGAGAAGGCGGCGGTGCTGCCTGCCAGGGCAAGGAAATGGCGGCGGCCCAACTTGGATGAACCAGCGCGCTTCATGCGGTCAAATTCTGGGCAACTCGAAGCCTTTCCGGCGCGGGCGCGAGAGCAGCTTGTTTGCCTCGTCATCGCCGACGAATTGCTCTTTCCTGGGATTCCAGCGGAGCCTGCGCTGGACCATGCGAGAGATATTGACGAGATGGCACAGCGTTGTGGCGCGGTGCCCGGTCTCAGCGTCGGCGTTGGTCGGCTTGCGCGTCCGCATGCAGTTAAAGAAGTTCTCGATGTGGGGAATGGACTCCTTGGGTCCCTGCGGAGTAACCGGCGGCGCGTTCTGACGCAGTTCCGGCGGGTCGGCGGTATAATCTCCCCGGAGAATCTCGATGCGACCCTTGTCACCGACAAAGATGGCGCCCAGGTCCTCCATGCCGCGATTGGCTCCCTCCAGTTTGAGCAGGACGCCATTGGCGTAGCGCATGGTTAGTTTGCAGCGGGGGCCCTGCTCTTCGGGCCAGATTTCGACCGGGCCGGTATCATCCGTGCCGAGGGCGCATTGGACCTGGTCGAGGCTGTGCGTGCCCCAACCGGTGACTCCCCAGCACTGGCCGCCGCCGTCGAACTGTACGAATTCGCCCCAGCTATTAAGCAACTCGAGGTAGAAAGGCCGGAGCTCGGTCTGGTTGCACCATTGATTCCAATCCAGGTCCGCGGGGAGGTCATCGGGCGTATCGCGCGGTTTCCAGACGCGGCCCGGAGCGAAGTTGCAGGTGATAACAGTGTGTACCTTGCCGATGGCGCCTTCGCGGACGAGTCGGCTGGCGTGGACGTTAATGGGCATCGAGCGCTGCTGAGAGCCGGTCTGCACGATTCGCTTGTACTTGCGGGCGGCTTTGACCAGGACGCGGCCTTCGGCCAGCGTGAGGCTCTGGGGTTTCTCCACGTAGGTGTCACAGCCGGCCTGCATCGCATGGATGCAAATCAGCACGCGGGCATGGGTGGTGGTCTCGACAAACACCGCGTCGAGTTTCTCCTTATCGAGCATCTCGAGGTAATGCTGATACTTATGCCACTTGTCGCCCCCCGCCACCTGCTGGGCGGCTTCGTTGACGCGGCCAAGGTGACAATCGGCGGCGGCAATCACGTCCGCGCCGGGCAGGGCCTCGTTCTTCAGAATCCAGCGTGCGCGGCCGCCCATCCCGATGAAGCCGACCCGGAGCCGGTCGTTCGGCCCGGGGCGGCGCGGCGCGCCGAGCACACCCGGACTGACAATCATCGGAAAGCCAAGGGCGAGGGCGGCAGCCGAACGACGGAGGAATTCGCGTCTGTTGAGGGAGGAGGACTTCTCTCGGCAGGTATTCATATAGGAGTTATATCCGGGTTGCGGGTCGCGGAGCGGCAATCAACTATTGGACTTGGAACTGAGCAACTTGATTCGGAGGTTCTTGAACTGGATCTTCATCGGCGGACCGGGGTGCATTTGGAGGGCAATGACGCCGTCCCTGGCGGCCCTGCCCGCCTGGTGATCCGTCACCTGGCACATAAGCACGTCATTAATCTTCAAGGTGATATCGGGTCCGCACGCTGTAATAGTGTAGGAGTTCCACTCGCCCATCTTAACTTGCCGGAGCAAGGCAGCGCTAAGGGAAAGCCCCTTCCCCCCGGCGCCATTGCCGGCCATGAGTTTTCGCACCTTGTCGGAAACGGTTATGGGCGTGACGCTCTTCTTGCCGTCCTTATCAATGACAACCTTCTCGCCCCGCATCGCCACGCCGCCGCGGGTATGCTCGAAAAGGCACCCAGTCCATTGCTCGCCGTTTTCGATGTCTGCCTGGTAGCCGGAGGTATCCCAGCCGGGAACCTCCCGGCTGCGGAACTGGATGCCGGAGTTGCCGCCAGCCCCTTGCAGACGGAAGTCCAGGCGCAGCTCGAAATCTCCGGGCTTGCCGCCGCGCCACATCAGGTAGTGTGCTTGTTTGCAGGGCTTCTCCGGGGTGCTCTCCGCCGTGAGCGCGCCGTCCACGACGCCCCACGCCCCCGGCAGACCTTCCCAACCGGTCAAGTCCTTGCCGTTGAAGATGGAGGTGAACCCGCTCGGCACTTCCGCCGCGGGACAGGACACAGAGGGCGTGACCGCGAGCAACAGCAATAAGCCAAGTGCCCGATTGCGAAGATACATGGCCCGAGAATTACCCCGAGAGCCGGCAAAGTCAATTCTCGCCTGGCAAGTGGGGGGACCGCAGGGAAGGCCGGCAGTTTCGAGTTGCCCACCGAGCCGGGCGCGCGGCTGCAGGCGCCGGGTGGAGCGGGCTGGCTGGAGGGTTCGCGCGAGCCTTATCTCGGGTCCAGGCCCAGGTCCTTCAGCATTTGCAGGTCCTTCTGGACAGGTTGGTTGGGCGTGGTGAGGTAGTTACCGACCATGAGGGCGCTGGCGCCGGCCATAAAGATCAGGCTCTGCAGGTCGCGCAGGTTCACGGTCCGTCCCCCGGCCACGGTGATTTCCTGCCGCGGGAGGATGAACCTGAAGCAGGCGATCGTCTGGAGGATTGCCAACGGGGCCAGCGGCTGCAACCCGGCGAATGGCGTGCCCGCAATGGGGTTGAGAAAGTTCAGGGGCACGGTGTGCGCGCCGAGTTCTTTCAACGCGAAGGCCAGGTCGCAGCGGTCCTGGCGGGTCTCGCCCATGCCCAGTATCCCCCCGGAACAAATGCTGATGCCGGCCTGCTTCAGATGCTGGATTGTCTGCAAGCGGTCCTCGTAGCTGTGCGTCGTGCAGACCCGCGGGAAGAACCCGCGCGATGTTTCCAGGTTGTGGTTGTAGCACTCGCAACCGGCCGCTTTGAGGCGGTCAGCGACCTTCTGGCTGCGGATCATTCCCAGCGAGGCATCCGGCCGCACCTGGCCGGCTTCCTTCAGGTCTGCCAGGCGCGCGCACACCTGGTCGAGGGCGGGACCTTCCCGCAAGTCGCGCCACGCCGCCACCAGGCCGAGCGCCGCGACTCCATTGGCCCGTGCCTCGCGCGCCGCATTCCGCACCACTTCGGCCTGCAGCAAGCCGTGGCGCGGCGAACTGGTCTCATGCACCGCCGACTGGGCGCAGAAGCGGCAGTCCTCGGGGCAGCCTCCGGCCTTAATATTGACGATCGAACAAAGGTGAATCTTGCGGCCGTTGAAGTGTTCGCGAATACGATTCGCCCAGGCCAGCAGTGCAAACAGGTCCTCCCTGCGCGCGAGCTCAAACAGCCACACGCCTTCCGCCCGGGTGACCTCGCCGCCATCCAGAACTCGCTGGCCGAGCCCGGCAATACCATGGGGTGCCGTGGCGTCAATCGTGGTCGCGCTCATGGTTGACAGCCTAGAAGGCGGGGGCTTCCTTCGCAAGCAGCCAGTTGCCATGCCTCGATGCTCAAGGCGGGGAAATGGCCCCTTTGCGCGCTGCCAAGGCTTGTGGGGCCGGAATCGCCAAGCCGTGTCTATTCAGTTGCGCGTGTAGTTCCCCCTCACCCTAGCCCTCTCCCACAGGGAGAGGGAACTGCTCTCGGCCGGTCGGGACCCATCACTGGACGATGGGCCTTTTCCGGCGCGGGCGGCAATGCCCCCCTCTGCCCGCGGGGAGAGAGCCGGGGGGGAAGCTGACACACATCTGCATCGTTACGGCTCAGAGAGGCAGCGGCCGATTGGAATGCTAAAGCGCCTGGATGCGGCGCTCGCCCTTTCCTGGCTGTGGCAGAATCGCCGGCAAGACGATCTCGCGCTTCTCCTCATCGAACCTGAGCACGATTTGCACTCCCGTAAGTTTGTTCGCCGCACAGAAGTCCATGGCCGCAGTGGAGCTGACAAAATCCCTCGCCACCGACCTGTCAGTCGTCCACGCGTCAATGTCTTCATAGTAAAGACCACTCTCACTTCGTTGAAGGAGTATTCGCATACGCAGAAATCTGCATGGTCTTCACCGGTTCGGACATCCTCGCCTGTGGGGCTGGAGTGTCATAGCATTCCTTCGCTGCAGCAGGTCGGGCCGGATGGTTAGAGTCTGCACAAGCGGCCATTCCCGGCAAGCTAAAACTGGAGGGGATTTTCGAGCGCGTTGCCTTGCGCTCGCGCGCGGCGGGGGCTGGGTGGCGCCGCTTCCTTCTGCCATGCTTTCCCTCCGGTTGCTGCTCCGGAAGGGCTGCCGCCGCGCGGCCGGTTTAGTAGATGATCGGACCCAGAATATTGTCCCGCAAAACCGGCCCGTACCTGCGGCTGTCAACGGAGTTGTTGCGATTGTCGCCCAGGAGGAAATACTGGTTTTTGCCGCACAGGATCATCTGTTCGGGATGCCTGGGCTCGCTGAACGTGGGAGTCCCCGGGACCAGGTAAGTCTCATTGAGTTTGCACCCGTTGAGATAGACGCTCCCGTCCTTCAAGTAGATCGAATCTCCAGGGGTGGCGATGACTCGTTTGACCGAGAAGCCGTTGTCAATGGGGTCGCGCAAGACCACTATGTCGCTGTGGTGCGGTTGCCGGAAGCGATAGATCCAACGGTTCAGAAGGTAGCGCTGAGAATCCTGGAGAGTTGGGACCATGCTGCGCCCCACGACCCTGACCGACTGAACGAAGAAGTGGCTGATAAAGAGGTAGCAGCCTGCAGCGAGGGCTCCGAGCACCAGAAACTGAAAGACCTGTCGGAGGATGGCGCGCCTCAATGATCTGACCTGGCGCGGGCGAGGCAGCAGAGCCGGGCGGTCCAATACCGGGCCGGAGCTTGTTGTTTGCGTCGCTGTGCGCATCAATACGAGGTCACTCTAGCGGGCGTGCGCATTCCGGCAAGTCGCGAAAAATACGCAAGCCCCGCGACGGGTCATTACGGACGCGCCCCCACGTGGTTCGTCCGCGCTGCCTAGTTGGCGGTCGCCTCGCCATTGGGTCCCTCGGGCGACGCTTTCGCAACGGCGTCGCGGAGGTTCTCGAGGCGAAACGGTTTGTTGAGGATAAAATCAACGCCTGCCACCGTGTTCGGCGAAGCCTGGAACATTTCCGCATAAGCCGTGATCATCACCACCGGCTGCTTCGGCGAGCGCGCCTTGATGGACGCCGCCAGTTCGTCCCCCTTCATCGTAGGCATCTCGAAATCGGTGATGACCAGGTCAAACTGCTCTTGCTGGAGTGTTGCCAGGGCATCCTCGCCACTGAAAACGGCCTTAACTTCATGACCGTCAAGATCCAGCATCATCTTGAGCGCGTCGCACACCATCGGCTGGTCATCCACAACCAGAATCCGCCTCTTCCGCATATCAAATCCCTTCATTACGCCACAATTAGGCTGTTACTATAGCTCCATTCCGCAGAATTGCCAGTCCTTTGATCCTCTTTTTGGCTCGCAAACCAGCCGGGAATCTGCTATGTATTAGCGCATAGCAAGACACACCTTATCAGACGCTTCGTTTTGAACCCGAGACTCCCAGTTGTGATGGCGGGTTTGTTGTTCTTTGCCAAGCTTGCCGGCTCCCAGACTTTGAACCTCCCCGCGCGGCCTTCCGGCGCGCCGACCGGCTCCCAGTTCATCGAGCTCGTAACGCCGATGACGCAAGCCGAGCGGGAGAACTGGATCTACGCGCAAGTCGCAAGCGGGAACGTTCCGGATTTTCAGCGGTCGCTCGTACCCATGACTGCGAGTGCCAGCATCGGCGGGACGTTCCACACGGCCACCTACTACGTCGCGCCCGACTACCTGGCGATCGGCACAGATGCCGACTACTTTCTGGCGCCGACGACGCCGCTGCTGGCCCAGCGATTGTGTGACCTGCTCGGTTGCACGCTGCCGACGCGCAGGATGGTCGGCCAAGTGTGGACGAATGCGGTGGTCAAATTGCAGCCGAACCCCATTCCGGCGAGCGGCGAGATGATTACCGTGCCTGTGTTTGCTCAGCACAATTACATGGTCCACACCCAGCGGAGCGCCTTCACCAACTCGTTTCCCCTGGGAGCACTCGTGGGCGGAGACAAGAAGGACGTGGTAATCTCCTCCAAGGTCTACACGAACTTCGCTGGTCCCACCAAGCCGGTGGTGATTTACGGCTGGCACCAGATTTCCCCGCCGGCCAAGTATGGCCAGCCCATTCAGTCGCTTTACAGCGGGCACGAGGAGACCTACGCCGACTACAGCCACGGGATTCGCCTGGTCCAGAACGCCATGACCGCGGACGGCAGCCCCGCCACGGTCAGCAGCGTCCTGACCAATCCCAGCCTCGCGGCGCTCCTGAGCGATGAGGGGCCCGCCGAAGGCGCGACCAGCGACGGCGTAATCCGCGTCCCGCGCTACACGACCGCGCCGTTGTCCCCCGTCATTCTGGGTCATCCCCGCAACCAAACCGTGCTTCCGGGCAGCAGCCCCGTGTTCCGCCTGCTGGCTGCCGGCAATCCTCCGGTCGGCTACCATTGGCAGTTCAACGGCACGCCGATTCCGGGCGCGACCAATTCGACCCTGTTGCTCAGCAACGCCCAGCCCTCCGACGCCGGCAGCTACAGCGTAGTGGTCACCAACAGCTCCGGCTCCACCACGAGCCGGCTCGCGCTGCTCCGCGTGCGCACCAACGTCCACCCGGTCCTCTTTGCCGACAGTCTGGACGCCGACACCTCGGCAAACTGGGACCTTTATTGGGGCGCAGGCAATGGCATTCCCGACTACCGCACGAATTGGGCTTTCGACCATGGGATTACGTTCTGCGCCTTCAATGGCGTTGCCGGCCTGATTCCTCCCGCGCCCAACTCACCGGACGACTGTGCGCGCGCCCTCAAGTTCACCGTCAACAACAACGACACCATCGCCGCGACCGCCGCGGTGAACATCTACCCGCGCGGCCGGTCTTTCAGCAACGACTTCGCCCTCAAGTTCGATTTGTGGATCAACTATCCCGGCGGGGCGGGCGGAGCAGGCGCTTCAGGCAGCACAGAGTTTGCGATCTTCGGCCTCAACCACCTTGGCACGCAGGCAAACTGGGCTCCAGTCTCCGCCTCATCCTCGGACGGGGTGTGGTTCGGCGTGGACGGCGAGGGCGGCATATCCGCTGACTACCGGGCCTATGCGGGGAGCGCCTCCGGAAGCCAGATAGACCTGACGGCTGCTGGCACGAGCGGGCTGACCGCTTCCAACAACACGGCGAGCATTTATCAGAACCTTTTCCCGGCGGCGCGCTTCGAGAGCGCCGGCGCGCCAGGCAAGAACTGGGTTGAAGTCGAGCTCCGTCAGACCAACAACATCCTGGCGTGGCTGCTCGATGGCACTGTCATCGCCCAGCGCACCAACACCTCCTCTTTCACCAATGGCAATATCATGCTCGGCTGCATGGATCCTTTCAATTCCATCGCCAGCCCGGCAAAGGACTCCTTCGTGCTATACGCCAACTTGCGCGTGGAGGACCTCAGCGCTCCAGCGCTCCAGCCTCCCGCCATTGCCTCCCCGCCCGCCAACCAAACCGCCAGCGCCGGCACCAGCGCTACTTTCGGCGTTGCCGCAACCGGCTCCGGCCCGCTTTCCTACCAGTGGCGCCGCAACGGGAAGAACCTTGCCGGCGCAACCGGGAGCTCACTGCACCTGGCAAACGTGCAGCCCGCCGATGCCGGAACCTACGATGTCCTGGTCAGCAACCCGGCCGGCCTGGCGGCTAGCACTGCGGCTACCCTAACGGTGGGGCTTCCCGCCGTTCAATTCCTCGGGGCCACAGTGCTGACCAACGGGCAGGTGCAACTGCTCTTCTCCGGCTTGCCCGGACAGAGCTACCTTATCCTTGCCTCCACTAACCTCCTGAATTGGACGCCGGTTTCCGTCCTCACAGTGAGCAACGGTCCCCTGCCCTTCATTGACCCGGAGGCCCCGGACTACCCCGCACGCTTCTACCGCGCGCGCCAGGCCACCTCGCAGATGCTGACAGATTTCGAGTCCTATGCGGCGGGAGCCCAGGTGATGTTCCAGCCGCCGAGCGCCTCCGGCTCGACGTACAGCTTTCTGGACGCCGCTCCCAACTTTGCCTGCGTCACCAATGCGTTTCCCGCCGGCCATTCCAGCGCCAGAGCGCTTGCGGCCGCGTGGAGTTTCAAGACGGGGGCCATCAACCCCTGGCTGCGCCTGACCAGCCATGCCGCGCCCAACCTCCGCAACCCCACCATCAGCACCAACCAGGTTCTGCAGTTCGATATTTATGCCGACAAGGCGCTTTATGTGGGCATCGGCTTCCGCGAGACGGGCACCACTGCGGCCATCGGCGCGGACGGCGGCACCAGCGGCCCGATTGAATGGGTCGGCGGCATGACCGACAACACCGTGGATCCCCCCAAAGGTCACCCGGTGCCGGCCGGACAGTGGATCACGCTGAGCTTCTTTCTTCCCTCTGAGCCCGTGCGCAGTTTCTACCTGGGCAACGGGGTGTTGGACCCCGCCACCGGCAAGGGCGTATTCGAACACCTTGAGTTTGTGCCTGGCGGTGGCACGGGCCCCTATAACGTCTGGCTCGACAATTTCCGTGTGACCGACCTTGAGCCGTAGCGGCGGCTGCGTGATCACCAACGAGCGCCGGCCGACTGATGGGTCCGGTCCTGAAATAGATTGTCACCTTGTATGGCAAAGCGATTAGGACAGAACTCTGGAATTCGGTATAGCGAAGCCTTCAAGATGGCCCTGGTGCGGGAGGTGGAAGAGCAGGATCTGCCCTTT
>Ga0209606_1005920_pt1 | contig 10336 bp, 13 predicted proteins | sample AD_UKC057_MetaG_FD_184412 | JGI IMG/M metagenome (GOLD analysis project Ga0209606, IMG submission 184412) | Active sludge microbial communities of municipal wastewater-treating anaerobic digesters from USA - AD_UKC057_MetaG (SPAdes) (version 2) | ecosystem: Engineered > Bioreactor > Anaerobic >...
CCTTTAGCGAGCCCAGCCCGTAAGGGTCATGAGCAAACAAACAAACAACACTCACAGTGCTCCTTCCGCAGCTAGCTGTTTGACTCACTCTGCCACCGGCCAGGGCCCGGAGTATCGAACTAAATACACCTACGACAGTCTCGGTCAAGTAACCTCGGGCAGGAAGTACTGGGCCGACGGCACCCCGCTGGCGGGCCAGCAGTTTGTGTATGGCTTCGACGACATCGGCAATCGCCGGACGGCGGCCACGGGCGGGGACCAGTGGGGCGCCAACCTCCGTTACCAGAACTACACCGCCAACAACCTGAATCAGCACCTTCAGCGTACCGTGCCGGGCTACGCCGGTGTGCTGGGCACAGCCAATTCCAACGCAGCCGTGACACTCTGGAGGGATGACGGCTCCTACTCGGCCGCGCTGCGCAAAGGCGATTACTTCTGGGCGGAACTCCCCGTCAACAACGCTACCGGAGCCGTCTGGCTCACGCTGACCAACCTGGCGGTGTTGAACGACGGCTCCAACCCTGACGTTGTCGCCTCAACAGTTGGCCAAGTATTCCTGCCGCGCACCGCCGAGACGTTTGGTTACGACGCGGACGGCAACCTGACCAATGACGGTAGATGGAGCTACACCTGGGATGCCGAGAACCGCCTGGTGAAGTTGGCGCCTAACACGGCCGTCGGGCCCCAAAACTCGATCCAGTTTGATTACGATTGGCAAGGCCGCCGCATTCGCAAGCAGGTTTGGCCCAACTCTTCCTGGACCGGCAACCCCACCAATGATGTAAGATTCGTCTATGACGAGTGGAACCTCATCACGGTTCTTAATTCATCCTTCACCCTTCAAACTTCCTTTATGTGGGGCCTGGACTTGTCAGGGTCATTACAGGGTGCTGGCGGCGTCGGTGGCCTGTTGTTCACCTGCGATTTGCCATCTGCTATTGGCCATTGCGCGCCCGCGTATGACGGCAACGGTAACGTCATGGCGCTAGTCAGCATGTCCGGCGGCACCAATTGCGCCACCTACGAATACGGCCCCTTCGGGGAGGTCATCAGAACAAGTGGCCCCATGGCCAAGGCCAATCCGTTCCGGTTCTCCACCAAATACCAGGATGATGAGACGGACCTGCTTTATTACGGACACCGCTATTTGAAGAGCTCGACGGGCGGATGGCCTAATCGTGACCCGCTCCGTGAACTTGGGCACAGAGTTCTGCTGGGGATGCCTATCAAGAAGATGCGTCCCGACAATGGGAACCTCTACGGCTTTACGCACAACAACCCAGTGAACTGGGTGGACATCGACGGGCGAGATTTCAACACGCCAATCGAGCTTTGTAATCGCCAGATTGAGAACCCCACTAGCGATTTTATACTCGGTTGCTGCAACATGCGAGGGCATGATTTTTACCGCTGGCCGGGTGGTAACGGTGGCTATGGGTCGGTTGGCTTTCAAGACCCGCACGGTAAGGATGGGGATTTGCCGAAGTCTGACCACCCTGAAAATGCGAGGACTTGCCAAAAATGCGAGAAGAATGGTGGGAAGTTGAAGTATGGCTCTGGCTCTGCGGCAGGAAAGTCTTCTGATGATGCCTCGGACGCAGAGATTCAGGATTGCCTCAAGAACAGGCCCATCAAGGGGAACTACGGTGGACTTCGGAATAACTGCAACGATTGGGCAGGTGGTGCCGCGAAAGATTGTGGTTTGACCTGCAATGGAAATCCGTATCTGGTGAAGTAGAATTTCCGAGACGAGGCCCTCACCGATGAAACTCGCGCTGAGTCTGACTGCGCTTGTGCTGCTAGGCGCTACGGTTGTGTGGCTATATGGCGACCGTTTGATAGCCAGTCGGTTCACGGTCGCGAAATATACCTACGTGTTGCCAGCGGACGGACACGGTGCAATCACCGAGGGAACAGTTCTGACAGGGCTGAACTTGGCTCTCCAGGCCAACACGATGGACCCAAGCGCTTGGGCTCCAGCGCCCGCAGCTCAGTGGGAACCGCCGGGGGCTTTGTTGCAGACGAGTGGGAGGATGCCATCCATCCTGATTCCTTTGAGCAACAGAGTGGACCGGAGCCACCTTTACCTTCGAGTGGAGCCAGGAGCTACAACCAACGCCCTCCAATACCACATTTACCGCCCGAAGTAGTGCAGGGGCAGCCCTTCCCACCTCCCCACCCGAGGCGCCCCCCCCGTCGCCAGACTTGCCGGCTTTCACTTCCCCTTGAAAGAGCAACGCCGTGAAACACGGCAAGACTTGGCTCCCCCGTGGTGTTCGCCGGCCAGCGATTGCGACGCCGTCTGCGTCATTTTCGACTGGCGTTCGATAATAAATCAGCCAGAATCCAGACCATGAGATCGGGACAGGAAACAGTTCGCTCCCGGCGAGATCGGACCCCTTCAAGGTCCGCTTTCCGAAAACCCTGCCGGTCCCGATTTCAGTCACATCCTTCGCAATTTCAGCCTCTTGCCAAAAGCGCCCGGACTTGCTTCGAAGGCCCCTTCGGAGAGGTCCTTCGCGGCACGGGATCAGTGGCCAAAGCCCACCCCTTCCGGTTCTCGACCAAATTCCAGGATGATGAAACGGACCTGCTTTACTATGGGTATCGGTATTACTGCGCGAGCACGGGAAGGTGGAACAGCAGGGACCCGGTCGAGGAGATTACTCGACTCGCGGCAATTCAGTGGCTAGCACGAGTTGGAATCACTCCCTGGGTCTCCCCCGCGGGGAGCGCACGAAATCCCTATCACTTTGTTTCCAATGATAGCATTGACTCCACAGACTACCTTGGCATGGAATCGAACAATCGGCCTCCAGAAGAAGGCGATCCCTGCTGTGGTCGCCCCTGCGAAGCCGCTGCCAAGTTTACGCGAGTCTCGGTTGCTCCTATTTTGGCTGGAGGCGGTATCTTCTCCAAACCGAGGGCGATCTCGTGGACGATCATTGTGAAGGTTAACTACGTTACACAAGGTGATTGCCAAGTGCTGGGCTGCAAGTACTGGACGTGTAACTTGGGTCTGCCAAGGGGAACGCCGTCCGCTTATACTAGCGGCCCTTGTGGTGGCTGGACGTACCCCGTTGGAGGCCCGGTTTCAGAAAATTATCACGCCAAAGCGATGGAGGGAGTTATTGAGTATTTGAGTTGCGAACACGGGCAGTATGTCAAGAAAGAGCTTTCGGCCGGGTCTCTCCAACAGGGATTCTATTACAGTCCACCAGAGGCTTGGAGTGGCGGCGAGCGACTTTACCCATGAAATTCAACGCGTTCATGAGCCTGCTTCTCGCTCTTGTCCTCATAAGCAGTTGCGGATGCAAAGGGCATAGGCTTACCTCCGAAGAAGCATGTGTAGAGAGTCTTGAGATTCTCAGCTTGGCAGCGAAATCCTATGCTCTGGAGAAAAACCTGTCGGGTTCGACGCCTATCGACCCTCACGACCTCGTTGGATTCTTAAGGAAGGGACAGGTGCCGATCTGTCCACTGGGGCCGACGCCGTACCAGGCGTTCACCCTAGGAACCGGGCCATCGTGTCCCAACGATGCCACGCACACCGCAAGGTTTAGGGAAAGAATGAAGAAGACGAAGTGAGTTCTTGCATACGAAGCTGTGTTGTCCCCGCGCGTTCGGCCTCCAGCCCCTTGCGAGCGTACGGCAGGCGAAATCCCAGAGCCTCCCGCAAGTGCCGCTTGCGAAAAGCGCGCTGCGGGCAAAGATTGCCGGAAGCGCTTACAAGACAGCGGGTTAGCGAGACCCCGCGGACTTGCTTCGAAGGCCCCTTCGGGGAAGTCATCCGCGGCACCGGTCCCATGGCCAAGGCTAACCCTTTCCGCTTCTCGACCAAGTATCAGGACGATGAGACCGACCTGCTCTATTATGGATACAGGTATTACAGTGCTAGCATAGGAAGGTGGACCGGTAGAGACCCGATAAGCGAGGAGGCGTTTTGGGCAGAATATGTTGAAGCAATGCCACGTTCGCGAGCCGCGAAGCTTGTTTCCACACGAACGGAACCGGTTTATAGCTTTCTTCAGAATGCACCCTTGTTTGCTTGGGACTTGTTGGGACTCTACAAGAGCCACACACCTGCCGAATACCTTTGGTGCGCTATGTACCCATGCTGTTGCTTAGCTGCGAAGAACTCTAACCGCGATGTCTCCCACATAATGGACCGTCTGCCAGGCGGCAATGGCGACGACACAAAGGAGAATGCTATCAAACACTGCACTTGGATGTGCTACGTGGCTTCATTGCGTCATTGCTCGACAGTGGAGGCGCGCGCGTTAGGACGTGCACACGAAGTCGACCTCAACAGCAGGCCTGAACAAACCCGGATGGATCTCGCGAACAATGAAGTTGGCTTCGGCATCGGCGGGACGTCGTTGGAGGACTGCTTTAACAAATGCAGAGCCGCAGCCGAGGGGGGCCGCGGTAAACCGTTAACATGGATAGAGCCCAGGGACGAGGATGAGTGGTGGTCGTGGTGACACTATGCTAGAAGCGCGCTTTTCGGCAAGCTTGGTGAGCGTGGTCATTCTGATTGGCTGCGCTGGGTGTGGATCAAAGGATGAGACCGTACAGAAACTCCCTGCCTTCACGCCGCTTACGAACGCCCCAGCTCTAGAGCGATACGTGACGGAGTTCGCATCTCCCACCCCGCAAGGAGAGCTGCTTATTCCCGTCCAACGGCACCTGATAGCAGGAGGCGTAATCAGCGTTGATCATAACACCAATTGCTGGCTCTGGCTGATTCGGTCGCACACGGGCAGCAACTATTATGATGGCCAGAGGCTATATCTGTACTCGGACAAATCAGCGCAATTCAGCGAGGTGAAGGCCTTCAATGGACTAGGTGTGCGGGAAGCCTTCGTGCTTTCGGATCAGAACGGGGAGCATCCCTTCATTCTTGCAAGTGTTCGGCCAACTAACGCTCTCTGGTGGGTCGGGGAGTTGCTGACGAACAATCTTCGCTCGAACGCGGTGTTACGCATGACCGCTGGAGACCGCTGCAAGGTTGCTCCAGACCATTTGAAGGTGGGGTTTTGGCGTGCCAATAGTGAGGGCTTCCACAGCTTTCATGTTTGGGACCTGAGCACCGGGTGCATTGAGAACGTGATATCCATGTGGGAGACCGATCCGGGTTCTGGAACCTCATGGCAGTGGGAATGGTCTGCAGATTCGAAGGCGTTGCATATTCAAGGAACGTGCAGTGGCTTTTCCCGAAGTCGAGCGGGGGGGCGCAAAGAATTTGATTTGCTCTATCTTGTGGACACCAAGCAAGTGTTTTCCCTGCGCCATCTAGAATAGGCCCATTGTGCGGAACGCCCCTATTTTCACGTATGAACTCGGCTCCGGTGGCAACCGACCGCGCACGATTGGGTGGCCGGAGTACAAGCAGCCTAAACCCCAAGAGCCGCCGCGTCCTGTGTGGCCAGAAGTTTCCGAAGTGCCAATCTAAATGAACTCGACACGCCAACCAATACAAGAAGCCTGCCAGCGCAAAATGATTTGGCGCTGGGACAGCTTCTCACCTGCGAACGCTTCTCAAAGCGAAGCAAAGCTCGGCTACCATCACACTGAACATCCCAACAGCTTGCCCGCCTCGTACTGCTTTCCCGGTCAACACAAGGGCGTGGTTTCACGAGTGTGTTTCACCTCAGCACGCCCGGCTCGCTTTTGGTCAGGGATGCGACCATCCCAGCTATGTCGAGCACGCTTATCCCAGCACTGCTCTGCGCTGTCAACGGCAATCGCGTTATGCGTGGCGCTCTTTATCGCAACACCCTGTCGAGCATTCTACAATCCGAGCACGGGAAGGTGGCTAAGCAGGGATCCGATTGCGGAGCCGGGCTTCAGGCCGCGAGAAACAAACGAAGAAAACGCACGTAACGCGGAGTATGCTGCCCTTTATTCGCTGCTTGCGCAGCAGCAAAGCGCGCACTATCGAGACAGTGATTTAGCTTTGTGGGGTGTCGGCGTTAACGCCGCAAGCCGCCCAGCAAGCGGCAAACAAGCTGAGTTCAACGGCTATGATTTCGTTGGAAATGCTCCCATTTCCATGACCGATAGCCTTGGCTTAGCCCTCTGGCCGCCAACCGGCCCTCCCAATATCCCGGGCATTTGGACATTCTTCTTTAGTTGTCCCAATCCAATCTGTGACAAGTGGATGATCTGCGGCCACGTTCATGCCCCTTGTCTGCGGTCTTGGCCCGCCCACCCCGTCGAACACCTTAAATGCAAAGTTATAGCCTGGCGAAAGCTCACTGAGGGGTGCGTCACGGGAAACAGTGCGAAGTTCAAAGAAGGTTGCGAGCAGATGCTGGCCTGCCACCTGCAGTTTTTCCATGGGGATTAGGACGCGCAATGAGCGTTTGTGACCTCTGTGGAGTACGCGAGGCGGTTGCCTTCAACACTGCGGTTGTCGGCACTCGCGCCGAGCATCGCTACCTGTGCATCGAGTGTGCGGCGCGTCTCGGGTCCACGGCCTTTAAGGAAATTGCATCTGCAGTAAATGAAGCCAGATGCTGCTACTGTGGAGCGCGTCCTTGCTACGGAGGAACCGATGCGTTAGGGCCGGACGAGCAAACACAGGTTTTGCGGTTCATGTGTGAAGCTTGTTCGCTAGAGTTCCTGTCCTTCCTGGAGGGCCAACTACAATCGATACCTGTCGGTCTGTCGCTGGAAGAACAGTTAATTGCGGTTCAGCGCGTTCAAAGTGAGTCGATCGCCTATATGAAGCGAAAGCCTGCTCAGAATCGGAAGGGTAGAGATTAGCTCTCATGCACGTTAATCCAAAACGCGTTGCGCTGACACTCACAATCGGGGTTGCACTTGCAGCCGCTGCCCAATCCGTCGGGGTCAAAGTCCTCAATATAGAGGACACAAGTGAACCTCACACGCCAACCATAGCACTGAAGGTGCCAACGATGTTATGAACCCTGGAACAGCTTCTCGGCTACGAACGCTTCTCCACGCGAAGCCAAAGCTCACCTACGTCAAACTGAACAGCCAAACGCCCTGCCCGCCTCGTGGCGCTGTCCTGGTTAACCAAGCGTGGCGTAGGAGGCTCTTTCACTCTCAACACCCGGATCGCCCTCGGTCATGGCTGCGACCGTCCCAGCTATATCGAGCACGGTTATTTCAGCGGCGTTCTGCGCTGTCAACGGCAATCGCGTTATGCTTGGGGCTGTTTACCGCAGTTCCCTGTCGGGCATTTTACAACGCCAGCACGGGAAGGTGGCTGAGCCGCGATCCCATCGGGGATGAGCAGTTCTTGCAACGTCACGTGCAGAAGATGAGCAAGGCTGAGGCGAAACGGTGGCGAGGAGCTTCGCTGGGACCATGCTACACTTTCCTGCAGAATAACCCGGTGAATCTAGTTGACCCCTGCGGCCTGGATCCAACGTTCGTTGGATGCACCGAGGACCAGAAGCAGAAAATAAGCGAGGCTATTCAGAAGGCCTGCAAAGATCTCCGAGAACCTAGGCTCAGCTGTTGCGCCGGCGCAAGAGAACGCTTTTGGAGCTCGCTTGTTGGAGTGTGCAACCGTATGGACGCGAATACGATCACCTGCCTGCGTGATTCCGATAAGAAATGTGATGATGCGTGCGCCAGGGCGAAGATATCAGGAACCAACATGTGGGTATGTGACAAGGCATTTACTCCACAATGCGGTGCGCTAGCCTGCACTATTCTTCACGAAACGGTGCATCTTGCTGGCGGAGACCAAAAGACCGCGTTCCGCTACGAGAACTGTTCAAGGGAGTGGGGCCAGTGCGATAAGCCATAGGCTAAGATTATGAATTCCAAGGCACTAGGAATTGCGGCGTTAGTACTTTACGTGCTCGGGGTGGGGTGCGCATCGAGCAAGGGAACGAAAGCCGTGCAGCCTCAAATTGACATTTATCGTCCCCTTACCCCTTCAACGAGCGCCCTGCTCGGCGACTGGTTAGCAATGACCGATAGCTATCTCTACATCTACCGACTTTCCCTTGCCCCCGATGGCAGCGGCATTTTGGCATACAGCTTCGCCACCGACCCACCTCAAGTTCTTCCAGTTATTGGTTGGCAACTTGAAGGACGTACAATCAGGCTTGTGGTGGACTCAAGCCATGCGACGCTAAAACCAATAACAATTCAGGGAACTGCAAACGTGGGCGCGATGCACGTCAGCATCCAAGGCAGCGGGTGGGAACAAGACCTTACCTTCACTCGGGAAGAAGCCTTTGAGCGGAGATGCGATCAACTGAAAAGGGTGACCACTTTACGATAGAGCCTGTACGAAGGCTCGTCACTGCTCAAAAACTGAACTCGGCACGCCAACCATAGCACCCGTGGTGCCAACGATGTTATGAACCCTGGAACAGCTTCTCGGCTACGAACGCTTCTCCACGCGAAGCCAAAGCTCACCTGCGTCAAGCTGAACAGCCAAACGCCCTGCCCGCCTCGTGGCGCTGTCCTGGTTAACCAAGCGTGGCGTAGGAGGCTCTTTCACTCTCAACACCCGGATCGCCCTCGGTCATGGCTGCGACCGTCCCAGCTATATCGAGCACGGTTATTTCAGCGGCGTTCTGCGCTGTCAACGGCAATCGCGTTATGCTTGGGGCTGTTTACCGCAGTTCCCTGTCGGGCATTTTACAACGCCAGCACGGGAAGGTGGCTGAGCAGGGATCCATTGGGAGAACCGGGGTTTGAAGCTGTAAGAGGCCGAGCAGCATCAGGATCAGCCGGTGAGCCGAACGCTTGCCTTTTTGCTGCCAATAATCCCCCGAACAGATTCGATGTGCTGGGGTTATTTGGAGATGGTGGCGGCGGACCTGGGACAGACAATTCTGGACACGCGGATTTTGATAACGTCTCGAAATGCCGCTTTGATTACACTGCTGAGGACGGTGGCTTAACAAGTCCAGCCTTAAAGCCAGAGCGCCACTTCAGGGATTTGCCTGTCTCCCAGCGGGATGTAGATTCCGCGATTGGCTCGTGTGACAGTGATGCTTTCCAACGAGCCATGCACCGAGGGCAGGACTTCTATTCGCATTGGAACAAAGGGTTCCGTTGGGATCCAGGTAATAAGTCATTGCCAAGCAACGGATATGGACACCTCGGCGCAAATCCGGATCCAGACCGTGACGCTGTAGCTTGGAGTGCGGCGAATGCTTGGTCGGCTGGGAACCTGGCCAGATGGCGGCAGAATTGTTGTCTGAGATGCAAGGCTCATTGGTGGCAGAGTTCGTGTAAGTGGATCAAGAGGCCTTCCGGTGCTTGCGCCCCGGATAGTCCGTAGCCAAGCGAATCCATGAAAATCACAACTTCACTTTCCATCTGGTTCGTGCTAGCTGCCAGCGTGTTGCTTCCGGCTGTAGCTTATGGCCGCAGTTTGGCTGACCTTTCCATTTATGACTTTGCGAAAGGCGCGGTGGTTAATATCGCCAGCAACAGATTTCGAGAAGTGGTCATTGACGCTACTCCAAAACAGGCGAGCTTCTTTACCATCAGTCGGCTTGAATCTGAGAAACTCGTAATCCGCGAACGGGCGGACACCGGCGCTATTTTGTCTGCCTCGGAACTGCCGTTCTTCGTTTCCGGCTATGCGGGGCACAATTGGATAAAGCTGTCCCCGGATCATAGACAAGCCGTTTTCTACAATGAGGCGACAAAAGGACTGCGCCTCGTCACCCTTGAGAACCAACAACAGCGCGATTTACGAACAAACATATTTCATTCCCCCGTGGATCTTTTGCTGATGAACTGGGTTTCTCCAGATACCGTTCTCGTTCTAAAGACGGAAGCCGGAACGAGAGAGAAAGGTTCGTCAGAGATAGTGAAGATTAATGTCAACTCGGGTGAAACACAAATCTGGCGGCGTCCGCTCGAATTTGGTGCAGGACACGCGCTCAGCCACTCCGGTGAGTTGCTCGCGACTATTGAAGGAGCCTTGGGAAAACGTGTGGTTGTCCTCGAAGTCTCGACGATGCGCGTCGTAAAGGACTTGCCGCCCGTCAGGAATGATCAGTTCATCGGCAGTGTACGCTGGCTTGATGACGACAGGCGATTGGCCCTCGCCGCGCCTCAAAAGTAACTGTTACCCTAGCGAAGCTCGGAAGTGTTCCGGTTGCCTCAAAAGGGTTGTTACCCTGATGGGTTACGTTTCAGGGAGAGCTTACCAGCGCTGTCAACTCACTGCGGGGGAGTGCCCTTCGGGCGGTGGAGCGTAGCGGTGAGTGCGTCAGCACTCACCGCGGAGCGGAACCGCCCGAAGGGCGGGTGACGGACTCGGCCTCCGATCTTGCTGCCGCTCGGGGGCTCTCACCGGTGCCCAGCCCGTTCAGCTCCTCAACTG
>Ga0209606_1005921_pt1 | contig 10336 bp, 8 predicted proteins | sample AD_UKC057_MetaG_FD_184412 | JGI IMG/M metagenome (GOLD analysis project Ga0209606, IMG submission 184412) | Active sludge microbial communities of municipal wastewater-treating anaerobic digesters from USA - AD_UKC057_MetaG (SPAdes) (version 2) | ecosystem: Engineered > Bioreactor > Anaerobic >...
ACCGCAACGTGCTTTCCCAAGTTCCGCTCACGCACAAGCGGCACTTCGCAACCGCGCTCAAAGCCGTGCACGCGCAGGAAAGCCGCGAGGCCGCGCTGGCGAAAGTGGACGCTCTGAAAGCGGAATGGGGAAGCAGGTTTTCGGGAGCGGTGAAGATACTCGAAGAAGGCGTGGCAAGCACGCTGACCTACTACGATTTTCCGCCCGAACACTGGGTTCGCATCCGAACCAACAATCCCATGGAGCGACTTCTCAAGGAAGTGCGGCGGCGCACGAACGTGGTGGGAGCTTTCCCTGACGCAAAAAGCGCCCTGATGCTTGCGACGGCGAGAGTAAGATACGTATCGGACAAAACATGGAGCGGACGAAAATATATGGACGTGTCCATGTTGCTAAACCTAGACAAAGCGTTGGAAGCCGAATCAGCCTAAGCGACGGGGTTGAAATTTGAAAACAAGGAGGTGGCGAACACAGCCCGAATTAACCGGGCAGCCCTCGCGCGGGCGCACACGCGCGCGCGCGCATAATGCGCGCGACTTTCTCGCCTGATAAAGGCGAAACCATTGAAAAGTGATTATGCGCCCTTCCTTACCGGGAAGCTCTTATGACCAAAAATAAATCTACACACATTGACGGACAGTAACAAGAGCATCCACTTTCATGAGAACAAGCTCTTGACCAATCACATCGTTTTTAACGGCATACAAATCACAGTCAGTCCTCAATTACTGCCTGAAGGCGGAGAAACGAAACAGATTCTCGACGAATTGAGCAAGAAGGGAGATAGAAGATGGCAATTCAACGGAACACGAATATTCCGTTCAATCACCGGGCTTGGTTTCGATGCGGCCGGTCTGGCTGCCGGGCTCGAAGCGTCAATACAGCCGGACTGCTGTAAATACTAAGTGATAAGTTATTTTATACTGCCGTTCTTTTCATTCTTGTCTTTGTTCTCATTTTCCTCAGCTTTCTCGATTATTTTCAATAGTCTTAGAGCTTTATTGTGAAGTGTTTCCATCTTAGCTCCTTGATCTGAAAACTGAAGCAATCTTATTAGTATGTTGTTTTTGAGAATTATTATGGTTGTCCCATCTTTGTATTCAGCAAGGTAATATTTATCAATCTTAATATTGTCTAACTCGTCAACTTCTTTTTCTATCAGAAGAATAGAAAGACTAAACTTAATATTTTCTAAATATTCCTCGGCATCAACATTGTTATCAAACTTATAGACCATAACTCTCCATCTGTCTCGTTCCCCTATCTTCTTACCCTTACGCCATGATTGTTCTACCAATCTGAATTTCCTACTTTTGTCTTTTAAGAAATAAGGAGATTCTTTTTTGATGGAATACTCGTAACTTTTATCCTTAAATTCTTCTTCTTTAAGAATTAATTCCTCCATATCTTTAAATGACGGCTTCTGATTGTAAGTCAGTTCGTCTGATTTTGCATGACAGGGAAACATTGTTGAAAAGCAAAATAAGAATGTTAAAAACAACACATAGGTTTTCATATCTTCCTCCTTATAATCATGGACTTATACTGCATGAATGTGGGGTTTTGTAATCAAAGTTGTTATGACTAACTGTTGAATCCAGCAAATTATCCTTATATTCATCTTTAGTCATATTAATAGGATGCAAATTGGGGAATTTTAGCACAGGATCAAACACGTTGTTATACCATCCCACCATGTGATGATTCCACCATATCTGTCCTTGAGATTGACCCAATGCAATTATTGGGTTTGTGTGAAATGGCCCCATAATAATCATCCCCTCAGCATCCAACCCAATGGACTTGTTCAAAACAGTATAATAATTTGCGCCATCCTTACAATCAATCCAATCATCACTTAAAAACTGCCGCAGCCTGAAAATTGATGTAAAAGTTATGGGATCAACTGATGTATGTGTATCTAGGGGAGTATAATATCTATTAGGCATATAGTATATGTGATTTCTCATATCAGTTGCAATTTCAAGTTCTGTTTCATCGCCATGGGCCCATTCTGTTGCTTTATCAATAACTTCCTTCCATGGTTTTGCCATAGGAGCCTGAGGGATGGCGTATGTGAGATAATAGACATGTGTAGTTTCTACTTCTTCAAGAAGATTATTGTATGTGTCATCCTTGTAAAAACTGAATTTCAACTTTAATTGATATTTCCCCATTTTCTCGTATGAGTCCACCCATATTTTTACATTTGAGTCGGTTTCCGCAATTGTCTCTCCAGAATCTTCTTTAACAACAGTTCCTGAATCCAGAATGTACCAATGATATTTCACCGCAGGTCGAAAGTCTGCTGGCGAGGTTTCCAATGTGGCCCATATTCGTGTCCTATCACTTTTGACATCTGCAATCGGCTCATTGACAGAACCGTCACTTTTCCAAATCGTATCAGGAACATCATTTCCATATCCATCTTCAAGAGCAATATCGTAATATGAATCAATAGAAGTTAGTTTGACTTTATAAACTTCACAAGTTATAGAATATGCGCCATCCTGTTTCTTTGAGGCTTCAAGAGTGTCAAAGTCAGATAGATATCCTTTAGTCATCCCATCTGCAATGATTACTTGTTTCTCATATTCTCCCATTTTTAGAATAATGGTCTTTTCTCCAGTATCTGGATTATCGCCGGCATCACCGCTAACAGTCACTTCAAAACCCTGTTTTCCGAATATGATCATTTTATTTTCAGAGTTGTGTTCACATGTTGGACAATCAAATGTACATTTGAGTTCTGCAATTGCTTGGTTCGAAAAAAAGAATGAAAAGAATATCGCTATGAGTATTTTTATCCAATTTCTCTTCATACAACCTCTCCAACTGCATTTCGGAACTTCATTGTTTTGAATTATCTTATTTTAATACAATATAATGCTTTTGTGAATACATAATAAAAATCGCATTTTAAGCTCTTATGAAACTATCACCAACTATAGTTTTTCTTGATCACGATGTTTATTGTGGAGTCCTGCCGGTTGGACTGGGGATTGTTCATGTCGGAGTATGTTTCTTCGCGGTATGACAATTGAATGGTCGCGTCGGGCAGGGGAGAGCCGTTCAGGGAAACGTCGAGGTTTTCTCTTTTCGTGGATAGTCTTCCGTTGCGTTTGCTGATTTCCCGTTTGACGCTCCAGAACGAGCCGCGCGCAAACGGCAGTTCGACGCCGAACTTCCATGTTGATTCTCCGTCGCCAGTATCCTCTTGTTGAGTTTCCGTGTCCTCCGTGTCGATGGCTTGCCCGCCGTTCCTATTGCTGAACTCGACACTCACGTTTCTTTCTTTCCATATCGGCGCGCATTTCACAGATATCCTGTCAGTAGTCGATTCGCTTTCCATCCGCGTAGCGCGCTCAACCAGCATCTCCACCCGCGTTTTCTGCGTGTCGCGTTTCAGCGTTATCTCCATCCCGTCGAACCACGGAGCCTGCGTCTTCACGCTTACGCTTTCCATGTCGGCGCTCTGCGACTGGTTCGGCCTGTCGGAGCCGGTGGACACATATTGATATTGGAAGTCCAGCCTATCATTGAACTTGTGCCGGAGGTCGAGCAAGCTTTGCGTCTTGTCTGTTTCGCCGGTGACCTGCCTGCTTGAGCTTGTTTTTCTTTGGACAATCACATTCATGTTGCGCATGGGCTGATGCGTCGCCCTGATTTTTATCTCTGAATTGCCTGTGGGCGGCGAAACAACCGGCTCCGCCGCGCTCTCGCCGCTTAGCGCGAACTCCTCATTTTCAAAAACGCTCCTGCTCGCGTCGAAATTCAGCCGCAGCCTTTTGTTCGGCCTGTAGTTCATTGATATGTCGCTCGTCTGTTTGCCGGTCAACCGCGACCTGCCGGACGCCTCGGCGGCGCTCTCGCCCTCGCCGTACTTCAAGTCCACTCCGAGCGTCTTCGTCGGTTTCGCTTTCAGTTGATACCCGCGCTCGCTCGACGAGGTAACTGACACGGCGTCTGCGCGCAAGTCGCGGCCATCCGAGCGTTTGCCGTTGAACGACACGCTGTACTTGTCTGAGATGTCATAAGAAGCGGTCGCGCCGATGTTGTCTTTTGTCGAATCAACTCCTCGCGTCTCCGCGTTGTCGAACTGCTCTGTCGTGTCCTTTTTTAGCGACACCTTGACCGCGCCCTTGGCGTAATCAGCGCCGACGTTGTTTGCCTCGTTCGTTCTTGTAAGCCCAGTGGCGGCGTCCTGAAGCGCGCTAGACCTCGAACGCCCCCACGCGAGCGCCAGACCGCCGTCGCCTTTCCACGCGATGTCCTGTTTCTCGCTGTCGAGCTGATTGCCTGAACGCCCTCCGACCTGCGTGAAATCGGCTCCGCGGCTTTCGATGGTATAGTTGTGCGTCAATCCCTTCCATGTGTTCTTCATCGACACCAGACTTGCGACATCTGTCTTCGATTCGCTTTCTCCGGACACCTTGTCTTCTTCAGTCAGATATCTGTGCGTCAATTCGATCACATCGAGGTCTGACAAATTCAAGCCCTGTTTTCTTATCCTTAACGCGCCGTAGTCGAGGTCGAGCGTGTAGTCCGTGTCCCGCGTAAGCTCCTCGCCGTTGACTCTCACCTCGTCGCTGCCCTCGATCACCGGCAACTCGTTTTCATCGATATAGTACGGTCCCAAAGGATTGCCGTCGGACGCTTTGGAATCCGAGATCGAAAAGAGCGTCCGCGCATGCCTTCCAAGCTCGCGCTGTTTGGCGCCCACGCTCTGAGCCGCTTCGAACTCCACCGTCGTGCTTTTTCCGACCGCCGCCATCCCGTCAATCCCTATCAACTGATGCGCAAGCTCCCTTTTTATTGCCACTCCGTCAGCCATCCGGTAATCCACCGCCTCGTCGGACAGATAAGACACTCCCCACTTGTCGATGGAAAATTTACCTATGCCGAATGTTCCCGTTGCGCGCGCGTCAACGTCTGTTTCGGAATTCAAACCTTCCGACGAATCCTTTATGGCAGATTGCTCTTGGGCGGCCGCGTCACGCAAATCGCTTTTTTGTTTCAATATGTTTTGGTTGTCAGAAATAGCGTCGCCAGCTTTGCTGTCGCGCGATTCCGAAATAGTCTGAAGTCTGAATCCGGTGAGCTTGCCCGGAGCGCCGCCGCTTCCGCCGGGCGTCTCGTATTCAACCACAACTCGCTCATTCACGCCAAGCGATCTATCGAATGTAATCTCGCCCCGGCTGTAGAGAATCGTGTAGCTGGCCCCGCGCGTCAGTTCGCTTCCTCCCACGCGCACCTTCTCAGTGCCCGGTAAAATATTTGTCGATTGTATCTTGTACGGCCCCGGCGTGTCCTGTCCGAAAAACACAACCTTCTTCAGCTTCGGCGGCTTGCTGTAATTAAGCGCGCTCATCTCAAGCCCTGCGACATCGAATGAGAACCCCAGTCCCGTGATCTGATAATCCTTGCTCTTTTCCTCTTCGCTGAACAGGTCTTTGAACCGCTCGTAATTCTGTGTTCCATAGAACGAAGAACTTCCCGACCCGGAAAAGGAACCTCGCATGTCTCCGTCCTGTTCTTGCGCCTTCACATCCTCCGAGTCAGAATCCAGCATCAACTTCAGTTTTACATCGCCAGAATCGGCGAAATCAAGTCCCTGCGAGGACACGTTGAACGCCGTCAGTTTGCCGCCGCCAAGCCCTACGCTGACGCTCCCCGGTTCCTTCTTGTCGTCCTTGCCAGCAACTTTGCTGACGCCAGCCGCCGCAGGCCCGACCACGATAGGAGGAGCCGCTCCGCCTGCCTCGGTCGAGACCGCCCCGGCTCTGCTCAAAACTCTCGCCGCAAGCGGAGTCATAGCTTCACTAGACCTCGACTCCAACTGCTTCTCCATAGCCCGCAACCTGCTTCTCAACTCAGCAAGATCAGCCGAACCCTCTTCATCCTCGCCACAAAAAGCTATTCCCGAAAACAAAAACATCATAGCGATCAAAGCAGTTAAAACCGAAACAGCCCAAACAGAAAGGTTTTTTAGGCGCGAGCTGGCTTTTTGTTTGCCGAAATAGTCTGAATGCTGACTGCGCGCGTCCGCTCCTGCGCCTAACGCAAAGCAGCGCGCTTGCTCGCTGTTGTCGCCGACGCCAATAGAAAAAGAGCGCTTTATTCGAATGCCGATTCTGTATTTAGAATCCGCCGTCTTGCGATACATAACAACACAACCAAAATGGCTTTCGTTTCGTGCGACGCAATTTGATATATCATCTCGCAACTAAACAAAAGCCGAGAATTTTCAAAATTAACGCAGAGAGGAATTTTCTTCTTGTCCCGCGTTCTCGCGTCGGATAGCGGCGAGTTCTACTGATATGAAGAAAACGCCATCTTCATCGAGCGCGCCGGACAACTCTTCCCAGACTCCCGCGAAAGGGAACCGCTTAGTACGCCAAGCGTTTCTTGTTCCCAGAAACAACAATATCTCCGCAAAAAATGTCAGAATTGCCTGTCAGCGATAATTATATCATGGCTAGAGCTATGTGGACTGTGACACAAAGAAAATATTTTTAGATTATTCCGACTCAATCGCAGCCTTATCGCGCAAGCGCTCGACAACCGCCTCATCCGCCATTTGCTTACCTGATTCATTTTCATAGGTTTAACGATCAAGCGCGTCGGGAACTTCGGAACGTGATGTGTGTCTAGCTTTTGTTTGCCGCGCGCGCATTCTATTCTGTCACAGCCGATATGTAGAATAGGGGAGAATAAAGCATGAGGCTGCTGATATGTGCGGGAGTAAGAACAAATCATCATGTTCAATATGCGGCCTTGAGTTGAGCGGTGGAAAAAGAGCATACCCTAATCCTGTGTGCGGACAGTGCGGCAGCCGCGCGCTGAACGCCAACAGAGAAAAAGCCAAATGGGGCTTCGAATATGCATTTAAAACGCAAGAGAATTACCGGAAAGAACTTGAGGCCGCAAGGCGCTACTACAACGACGCGTCCATAGATTTCATCATGATACCAGACGCAGGCGAAAACCCTGTCTTCATCGACGGCCACAAATGCTGGAGGCGCTACCGCTTCGGGGGATATGTTACAATGAAGGACGATTACGATTGCGCTGACATCAGCGAGTTTTATACAAGACACAATAAGCCTCGAACAAAGATCGATGAAAAGACAGACGATTGACCGGCGCTTCGCTCACGAGAATAATAAAACGCAAGACATGTGCAGCGCTGAAGGAGAGCAAACAATGAACATAATCGAACTGCTTGAAATGAGAGGACTGAACGTCAACGACAGGATAAAGATGTTGCGCCATCAAGTCAGTGGCCATGATCTACATGACATCTACAAACAAAACCGAAGCCACTTTGAAGTCTATCAATCTACGCAGGGAAAAACGCGCTTGAACTGCAACTATATTGTCTCGTTCATCGGCCTTCCTCATGGACATGCTGTTTTCATAGGCGTCTACAAGATTGAAGGCGCCAAACCTATGAGTGAAGCCAAACCGCCCCTGAACTATCCGTATATAAAACTCATAGAAAGAGCGCGGACATGGTACGACATGGTCAGGTGTGACGGGTATGAAGATTTGATTGACCGCGTCGTGATCGACTGGGGGCAATCGGAGCGCTCGTGGCATCAATGGTTAAAGCCGGACAAGCCCAAGGAGATCGTCGAAATCCTGCCGGCGGGATTCGTCAAATATTTTCCCGGTTTTCTGGAGATTTCGCTTGATTACGCCGACCTGAAAACAATGATAAGAAACCCTGTCGCCAACCGGGAGTGGCACATACTGCTCAAATCCGTGGCTGGCGTCTATCTGATTGTCGACAGGAAGACGGGCAAACAATATGTGGGAGCCGCATACGGCGCGGACGGCATTCTCGGCAGGTGGAGATCATACGCCGAAACCGGCCACGGCGGGAACAAACAATTGATCGAGAAAGTCAATTCAAGCGACGACTATCCTGACAGCTTCACGTTCAGCATACTTCACACGCTTCCAAAAAGCAGCACAAAAGACGAAGCCCTTGAATGGGAGCGTCTGTTCAAGAACAAACTCGGAATGCGCGCATTCGGACTGAACACGAATTGAATTGATCGCAAACGAGCGCTGCTGCCACATTACGCGCGCAGTCGCTTTAAAAAGCAGGCCGCAGAAATTCTTTTGACCGGTATAGATATAAATCTGTTCGTCCAAATGTTGTGCTTCAATATCTAATAAGTTAACACGCGTTTCAGCTTGATGATTGTCGTGCTATTCGCATCGTTTGTTGTCTTCTCCTGAAATCCGAACTCCCGGCGCGGGAAAAACGGCTTTTCCGGCATAGCCCGGTTTGACCTGTTTCGCTTTGAAAAATGCGCCCTCGCGCGGCTGATATCTTTTTTCAAAATTGGCTTGGCAATATTTGAACCCGGCTCAAAGATGTCACCTGCATTGCAACGAACACGGAGGCGTGAACATGAAAAGAATCATCGGACGCAGAGCCAGATACAAAAGAAAGGAGGGCAGCAAGCAGTTGAGCAAACGGGTCACCCCCCGGAACATTTGAACCACAAAACAAAGGAGGCCATCCACCATGGCGAAAAAAGCGAAGGAAATCACGTTTGAGAAAGCAGTCCCCGCGTATCTGAAGAACCTGACGGACGAGGGCAAGAACGAGCGCACGGTCGAGGTGTACGGCCGCTGCCTTGAGAATGTTTCCACCCACTTCGGCGCGGACAAGCCACTCGGCAAACTCACCCCGGCGACGATTGGCACATTCTTCAAATCCGATGCGCTCCTCAAGAAGCCGAACGGCAAGGCGAAGAGCGAAATCACGGTCACCCAGAACAAACGCGTGTTCCGCATGATGCTCGTCTGGGCACAGGAGAAGGGATACCTCGCGGAAGTGCCGCTTCCGAAATCCGAGATGAAGAAAGGACGCACTCAGGATGGCAACGAATCCGCCGCGAGCGAACCCGCCTCTAATGATGCGCAGGGCAATTGAACTATTCGAAGTAAAGCTGCGCGCTGACGGGCGTTCACCCAAGACGGTCGTTTCATACCATTCGGACCTTGAGCAGTTGGAGCGGTTCCTCGCGGACCGCTTCCTCTGCTTCGAGGTGGCCGGTGTTACGCAGGACATGTTGAACGAATTCATCGTGTCTCCCGTTGTGACTCTGCTGAAGAACGGCACCCAGAAGACCGAGAGTTCGGTCAACAAGGTGAAGACCTCGGTGAAGTCATTTTTCAACTGGCTTCATGACTCGGAACACGTCCCGTCGAATCCCGCCGCAAGATTGCGCATCAGGTATATCGAACGACCGGCCCCGGAGATACTCACCGATGTCGAGAAGAAGAGGTTTCTCAAGGCCATTGCGAATACTCGCGGGAAGAAAGCCTTCCGGGACTTTGCCATTATGAGTCTCTTTCTCAACACGGGAATCCGAGTGTCCGAACTGATCGGACTCGATATCGAGGACGTCAACCTGCCGGAGAAACGCTTAACCGTAAAAACCAAGGGCGGTCAGACCGCCACCCGGTTTCTTAATACGAAAATCCGGCGCACCCTCGATTCCTATCTGCGTTCAAGAAAAAAGATGGTCGTGGAAACCCGGGCTCTGTTCGTCAGCAATCAGGGCTCTCGATTGTCCGTCCGGCAAGTGCAGCGCACGTTCAGGGAGTGGCTTTCTTTCTCAGGGATTGATAAGGACATCTCCGTTCACGGCCTGCGCCACACTTTCGCGTCGGCTCTGCTCGAGCGCACCGGAAATCTTGCGCTGGTTCAACAAAGCTTGGGCCACAGGAATATCACCACGACCACCATTTACGCCCACGTGCCTTCCGATGCGCTTCAGGATGCGCTCGAATCACTTTGAAAGGAGTGCCGCATGGATTCACATCTCTCTTACGAAACGGAATGGGCGGCTCGGGAACTCGCAAAGCGGTTCATCCGTTCCTACGTCGCGCGAGGCGATTCCATCGAAAGCCTCAAGGCATCCCACATGGGGATGGGCTGCACCGGGGAATCGGTTTGCATCGGCGGCTGGATGAACGGGAAGTCCTACACCACGGACTTCATCCTCGTCTCACGTGTCGGCGGCAAGACCGCCAACGTCACATACAAACTCCGCGACATCTTTAACGAGATAATCGGCGAGATAAAGAGCGCCGAGGCCGTCGAAGATTTCAAACTGGAACCGGGGTAGAACCGTGTCCCGCGCCGATAGCCAGGAATTAAAGAGGCCGCTTGCCGGTCTCTTTTCTCTCTGGCCTGAGAATCCGAACCACCCGTCGCGGGAGATTTACCCCGCGCGGTTTTCCTCTCAAGGGGGTCGGTCGCTTTGAAATTTCGGTTTTGCCGCGATGCCGATCAATGCTTCGATGTCAT
>Ga0209606_1005925_pt1 | contig 10328 bp, 5 predicted proteins | sample AD_UKC057_MetaG_FD_184412 | JGI IMG/M metagenome (GOLD analysis project Ga0209606, IMG submission 184412) | Active sludge microbial communities of municipal wastewater-treating anaerobic digesters from USA - AD_UKC057_MetaG (SPAdes) (version 2) | ecosystem: Engineered > Bioreactor > Anaerobic >...
CCCGGCCGGGTTTTACCCACAGGGCCGATCCAGGCGTCAATACGCCCGCTTGGACTGCCCGCTCAGCTGCGCTGCCGACCCGGCCACAATCCAAATCCGCCCAAATCACTTTCTCGAATCCGGCGTGGCACCAATACCAGCATCCTCTATGGCTACTGGACCCCCATAGGATCTGTGGGTTGGAATTCTGATGGCACGCGGATAGCCGCCGGCAGCCATGGGGACGGCAAAGTAAACGTTTGGGAGACAGAGAACGGCAAACTGATTCGAACCTTCCGTGGGCACAACGGGAGCGTCTATTGCGTTGCCTGGCAGCCGAGCGGTTCGCTGCTCGCCTCGGCCGGGGTGGATGGGACCGGGAAGGTCTGGGACGCCAGCAGCCCTGATCCTTCCCTCGCCGTGCTGCGTCAGCCTCCGCAAGTGGTTTCCCTGGCTTGGCATCCGAACGGAACAAAGCTGGCAACCGGCAGCCAACACTCCTCGGCTTGGATTTGGGACACAACTACCGGGAAACCAGTGGTTCTACCGGGACATACAAACTGGGTCTGGGCCGTGGCTTGGAACTCAACCGGGACTCGGCTGGCCAGTGGTGACGCTAACGGATTGATCATCGTATGGGATGCCGCGAACTTCCGGGAGCTTTGGCGCGTAAAAGACGCCGGCGCCAGATCGTTAGCGTGGAGTCCGGATGGCAGCCGCCTCGCCGCTGCGGGCGGCGGCCCAAAAATCAGGATTCTGGACCCGGTATTCGGGAAACTCATCACCACCTTTGGTCTCGAAGGCCGGGCGGCGATGTCCGTGGCCTGGAGCCCGGACGGGAGGCTGCTGGCTGCGGGCGGCGACGGCTTGCAAATCCTGGACGCGCTGAGCGGGAAGAACCGCCTGACACTGCGGGGCCACAAGGATACGCTGCGATCGGTCACCTGGGCCCCAAGCGGCGCCAGCCTCGCTTCGGCGGGGGAGGATGGAATGGTCAAGATCTGGCATGCCGGCAGCGGCAATGAAATCCAAACCCTGCTCGGCCACAGCGCTCCGGTTTACTCTGTGGCCTGGAGCCCTGATGGAGAGCGCCTTGCGACTGGGAGTTCGGATCGCACGGTCGTGTTATGGCATGCGAAGAGCGGCATGCAAGTCTGTTCCCTCGGCCGGCATCGCGCTCAAGTTTCGGCTGTTGCCTGGAGCCCGGACGGAACGCGCATTGCCTGTGCGGACATTGATGGCAACATTCTCATCCATAAGTCCGGCCCCAGCGCGACGCCGCTGCCACCGCCGACTGCCAGGAATTTGCCACGTCCCCCCAGCCCGGATATTTCACCCGCAAGGCAGGGCGCGCCTCAATCGCAGGCAGTTCCAAAAACGCGCCGCCTGGATAGAGAATCTGGCGCCCCGGGTAATCGGCCAGTGACGGCGGGCGGAGCGCGGACATTCCTGTCCGCAACAGCTGGCAAAAGCCAACGCGGCACGGATTGGCTGCCCATCTACCGCGAGGCACGTTGCGGCGGACAGGAATGTCCGCGCTCCGCCCGCCGTCACTGACCGGTTACCAAGCGGCGCATAAAAGCATAAATGTAATCCGCCTCACAAGAGGAATGGTCTCTATACCACGTTCTTTAGCGAGCAGTGGAGCGAGATTCGGATGTGAAAATGGGAAAGTGGAGGGAGGCTCTATGGGGGGAGACAAGGTTCAACCTCTGTTTTTCCTCCATTCGCGGCTGATGGAAAATTTGTCGGCCGCGGGAAACTGACCACCTCTACCTCACGGGCCGGGCAGTTCATCCAAACTTTTCCGGCTGGCCGTGGCGCCGGTCTTTTCCTCGGCGCGGGCGGCGAAGGTCGTCAAGGCTCTTCAATTCCCAAATCCCGGCAGATTTTTCTCGCGAGGAAGCGGTTAACTTCCGTATGGCGCGGCACGGCGGAGCGGCGATTCAGCCTCGGGTTTTCCCACCATGAATGGTTGGCTCCTTCGCGGGCGAGTTGGCAACCGCACGTGGCCAGATGGCGGATGAGTTCGCGCCGTTTCACACCATAATCGCAGCTTCCTCGTAATCGCTCTGTGCCGCGTTGCGCGCATCCTCGCGGTTGAACTCCAAGGCTTCGCTCAATGCGGAACGGAGATTATTCATCAACTCAACTTTCGTTTTGCCTTGGCTGTTCACTCCGGGGATTTCTTCAACCCAGCCAATCCACCAGCCGGAGTCCTTTTTGATCACGGCGGTAAACTTATTTTTCATGGTTTCAATGTAACGGTTTTCACGGCACTGGCAACTCATCAAAGACTTTCTGGACGACCGTTTCGCTGGTCTTTTCCGGGCGCAGCTCATCATTACCACCGTCGCCGAATCAGGCTGGGGCGGAGCGCCGACTTGCAGTCGGCTTAGCATATCCATCGGCATCAGCGGAACCCACGGGTCTTCGGTCACGCCAAGCCGACTGCAAGTCGGCGCCCCGGTGGTAGTGTCAAGATCCGCCCGACCTGAAGGGCCCTTCACCCGCGCAGCGCTCAGCAGGCGGGCGCGCGAAAAGCAGTTTCTTATCAATTTGATTCCGAACGCAGCCTCTATCTGCCAACCCTCGTCAGCCAGGCTGACCCTGGGCGGTTTTGCTCGCCTGGCCGCCGGCGATCAAGAGACCATAGAACACATTGGGGCAATCGAGGCACTTGTCGGGGCCGGCAAGTGACGGAGGCTGGGAATATCGCTCTGACGAAGCACACGCAGGTCAAGGACACCGAGCCAATTCCCCCTACAGCCTTAAGGAACGGGCGCTTCGCGTCTTCGCGTCTTGGTTGTTAATCCCCTCCTTGGCATCAAGCCCACCCGCCAAGACATACTGTGGGGTCTGCAGCATGGACTACCCCTTGATCTGCCGCGGCCTCTCCCTCTCCCCTTTCGAAGGGGAGAGGGCCGGGGTGAGGGGGCCCGCAGGGTAGGCTATCCCGAGCACTTCTCTGTAAGCCACTGGAAGAAGGCGTGTTCTGCACCGGCTTGGCCTTGGAAATCGGCGCGAACTGGCCCTGCCCCGCCCGCATGGCCCCGCCCTCCCGAATTTTCCCAAAGATTTCCTGCCACCTTTTCCCGCTTTTTCCTCTGAGGAAGGTAGAGGCCAAAGCAACCTCTCCGCAACGCGGCGCGGCGGAAGAAGAATCGCGCCATCATTAAAACTCTGCCTGTAATCACAACTGTATGAAGTCGAATGTTCTCATTCCGTCGCTCGTCTGCGCTCTCGCCTCCGCACTGCGATCGTTCGCCGCTAACATTACTCTTATGAGAACGCACATCGCCTTCCTACTCTTAACCACTGCGGTTTCCGTCCACGCCGCTCCCTCCGAAGCCACTCAAGCGAAACTCCGGGCTCTGGCCATGTTACCCACGGTCTCCGTTGGCGTGTCGTTGAGCACGCACGACGTGGAATTCCCGGAGGCGGCTTTTGACAGAGCTGAATTGCTGCGACAAGCAAGCGCGTTGCGGAAGGAATTGACTCAAGGTCCCGGCGACGCCGAGCGTTACCGGCAAATTGGGCTTTGCCTTGATGCCGCAGGGCAGTCCGAAGAGGCGACGGAGGCTTGGCTGAAGGCCGCCGAGGGTTTTGAAGTTCGCGCCAAAGCGCGCCCGAAAGACGGTCCGCTGCAAGTACGCTATGCCGGGGCTTTGGCTAGCATCCAAAGAACTAATGAGGCCGAGCGTGTTTTGCGGGCGGCAGTCAAAGCCGCGCCGGAAGATTGGACCTGCTGGGCCGGGCTTGGGAAGTTCGTCACCGGAAAGAGCTATTTGCCGCTGCTTGCGCACAGCACCAACGCCATTTCACTCAGACAAATCCTGGCGGGCCAGCCACCACCTAACACCGTTCTGAATCAGCCGCTCACGCCGGAGGAAATGAAACAGATCGAGGAAGCGCAGGCTGAGGCCGACCGATGTTTTGCGCGCGCTGCGGAACTGGCGCCGCGGGAACCCGCTGCGGCATTGGCCCAGGCCTTGCACCAGTCATTAGTCTCTCAACGACCAATCTTCAAGCGGATGGCCATGCAGCAGGTCTCCACTCCCGAGCAGCAGCTTGAGGGCATGAGCGCCAGCGAGGTCTGCGCGGCCTGGGCCAAGGTGGCTCGGCTGAATCCAACCAACCCGGCTGTGATTGGCTACTGGGGATTTGTCGAATCTTTGCCCGCAATGCTCGTGCCCGGCATGCAAACCAACCTCCTGAACCGCCTGCCGGAGGACCGCCAAAAGAACGCGCTTGAGGCTCTGCGCCTGCTCGATCGCCTGGCCCAAGACCCCAACCCACGCGTAGCGGCAGGGGCGTTGGAAACTCTTGGCACACTGCGTCTCCTTAATTTCCGGGATGCTGAAGCAGCCTTGTCGGCCTTTCGTCAGGCCACGGCCCTCGATCCCACCAGAGTCAAGGCGTGGGATGGCTTAACAATGAGCACGTGTTTGGAGGAGAAATGGGAGGAGATGGCAGCCGTCTGCCAAGAGCGCCTCAAGCACGATGACAATTCTCGCAACCGAGTCGTCCTGGCCAAAGCTTGCTTCAAGGCTAATCGCTTGGCCGAAGCCCTCAAACAGGCTCAGACCGCAGTCAACCTGGACGACAACAACCCTTACGCCCACCTCTGCGCCGGCGCGCTCCTGCTCCGGGAGTCGCGGGACATAAAAGGGGAGGCGGAAATGAAGCAACATTTCTCGAAGGCCCAAGAACTCATCAATGCCACGGCGGACGCCGGGGAGCGGACCAGGCTGGATATAACGTTGGGCGTTAACTTTGCTATCATGATGGCGCTGGAGGGCCAGTTTGAGGCAGCCAGGCTGACCCTGGGCGGTTTTGCTCGCCTGGCCGCCGGCGATCAAGAGACCATAGAACACATTAGGGCCATCGAGGCGCTTGTCCTGCCCGCACAACCAAGCCCGGCGGATCGAGTGGCGCTGGCCGAACTCCGTGCCAGGGCGGAGAAAGGCGATGCCCGGGCCCAGAGTAAATTGGGTGAGGTATTCCTTTTTGGCAAACTCGGCGCGACCATTAACGAGGCGGAGGCGGTGAAGTGGTTTCGGAAAGCCGCCGAGCAAAACGAGGTTGCCGCCCAGTACAACCTGGGCTGTTGCTACGCCGAGGGCCGGGGCGTGGCGACGAATTATGTGAAAGCTTTGAAGTGGTTTCGCAAAGCCGCCGAGCAGAATTACGCGCCGGCCCAGCGCAATCTGGGGGTATGTTACCTATTTGGTGCAGGCGTGGCGACCAACTATGTGGAGGCCGTGAAATGGCTTGGGAGGGCCGCCACGCAGAATATGGCCCGGGCTCAAGCGCTCCTGGGCAACTGCTATGCCAGGGGTGAGGGTGTGGCAACAAATCATGTCGAGGCGGTAAAATGGGCTCGCAAAGCCGCTGAGCAGGGTGACGTCGTGGGGCAAACTTTGGTGGGTCAAGCCTACTTCAGTGGCCTGGGCGTCGCGAAGAATCAAACTGAGGCGGTGAAGTGGTTGCGGAAAGCCGCCGAGCAGAATGACGCCCAGGCTCAAGCGCTCCTGGGCAACTGCTATGCCAGGGGTGAGGGTGTGGCAACAAATCATGTGGAGGCAGCGAAATGGGCTCGCAAAGCCGCTGAGCAGGGTGACGCCTTGGGGCAAAACCTTCTGGGCCAATGCTACGCCTCGGGGTTGGGCATGGCGAAGGATGATGTGGAGGGGATGAAGTGGATTCGCAAGGCTGCCGAGCAGAATGACGCCCAGGCTCAATACATTCTGGGTCAGGCGTATCGAGCTGGGGTGGGCGTGGCGAAGGACGATGTGGAGGGGATGAAGTGGATTCGCAAGGCTGCCGAGCAGGATTACGCAGAGGCTCAGTGCCTGGTGGGGTTAAGACACCTGGGCGTCGCTAAGGGTGGAACCACGAACTATGCGGAGGCAGTGAAGTGGTTGCGGAAAGCGGCGCTGCAAAACCATGCCATAGCCCAATCCGCCCTTGGATACTGCTACGAGAGAGGCCAAGGTGTCTCCAGGAATTTGGCGGAAGCGGTGGATTGGATGCGCAAAGCCGCCGAGCAGGATTACGCAGAGGCCCAACTCTTCCTTGGCGCATCCTACCTTGTAGGAAGGAGTGTGCCCAAGGATGCGGCGGAGAGTTACAAATGGTTCCTGCTAGTCGCGCGGCGTGACGAGAAGGGCAAAGCGACCCACTCCTGGGTAGAGAGTAAGTTGTCCGCGGAGGAAAAGGCCGAGGGCAAGCGACGCGCGGATGAATGGCTCGCACGGCGGAAGGGGGCAGCCAGAGCGGACCGTTGATATGGCTTGCTTCGCGCCATGCCATGAAATCGCGCATCATGTATATCGAAGACAAGAGCGGTCGTCTTGTCGGGCCCGCGCGCATGGGTCGTGTCACATTTTCCAAGACTGGACGCAGCATTTACTATCAGGGGCAGACTTTCCAGAGTTTGAAGGGGCTTGGCTTCACGCCCAATTACTACGACTTGGAGGCAGGCGAGCATTTTTGGATTTCCGGCCCGAAGCGCGCCGGAGGAGATGCGCTATATGGCGGGAGCAGTCCGATAGAGATTGATGAGGATGTGCGCGCGGTTGAACTCCAAGGCTTCGCTCAATGCGGAACGGAGATTATTCATCAACTCAACTTTCGTTTTGCCTTGGCTGTTCACTCCGGGGATTTCTTCAACCCAGCCAATCCACCAGCCGGAGTCCTTTTTGATCACGGCGGTAAACTTATTTTTCATGGTTTCAATGTAACGGTTTTCACGGCACTGGCAACTCATCAAAGACTTTCTGGACGACCGTTTCGCTGGTCTTTTCCGGGCGCAGCTCATCATTACCACCGTCGCCGAATCAGGCTGGGGCGGAGCGCCGACTTGCAGTCGGCTTAGCATATCCATCGGCATCAGCGGAACCCACGGGTCTTCGGTCACGCCAAGCCGACTGCAAGTCGGCGCCCCGGTGGTAGTGTCAAGATCCGCCCGACCTGAAGGGCCCTTCACCCGCGCAGCGCTCAGCAGGCGGGCGCGCGAAAAGCAGTTTCTTATCAATTTGATTCCGAACGCAGCCTCTATCTGCCAACCCTCGTCAGCCAGGCTGACCCTGGGCGGTTTTGCTCGCCTGGCCGCCGGCGATCAAGAGACCATAGAACACATTGGGGCAATCGAGGCACTTGTCGGGGCCGGCAAGTGACGGAGGCTGGGAATATCGCTCTGACGAAGCACACGCAGGTCAAGGACACCGAGCCAATTCCCCCTGCGGCCTTAAGGAACGGGCGCTTCGCGTCTTCGCGTCTTGGTTGTTAATCCCCTCCTTGGCATCAAGCCCACCCGCCAAGGCATACTGTGGGGTCTGCAGCATGGACTACCCCTTGATCCGCCGAGGCCTCTCCCTCTCCCCTTTCGAAGGGGAGAGGGCCGGGGTGAGGGGGCCCGCAGGGTAGGCTATCCCGAGCACTTCTCTGTAAGCCACTGGAAAAAGGCGTGTTCTGCACCGGCTTGGCCTGGGAAATCGGCACGAAGCGGTCCTGCCCCGCCCGCATGGCCCCGCCCTCCCGAATTTTCCCAAAGATTTCCTGCCACCTTTTCCTGCTTTTTCCTCTGAGAAGGGTAGAGGCCAACCTCTCCGCCAACTGGCGCGGCGGAAACAAACGATTGCGCCGCAGAACCTAAAGAAGTCTATGAAAACGCGTGAGAGCCAGATTCTAACAAGTGATCGTGCGAGGCGGCAGGAGAACACCGCCCTAACAGCGACAATCGGAAACATCCTTAAACCTGCTTGCTTTCTGCTGCCCTACGCCACCGGTAAGCCGTCGCACGGCGCGACGTCTGTATCCAACCCTGATTGTCTCGCCCCCTGGCGCCTGGCGTGGATGCTGAGCTGCGTATTGTTCGCTGGGAATGCCGCACCGGCACTAGCCGAGGCGCTGATTAGCCAGCCGGTGCCGCCCGCGGCGCCTCCTCTGGCTTCGGTCTATAAACCTGGAGCCCGCCTTGAGATAGTGGGCACAGCCTCCGATCCAAGCTTCCAGCAGTTCTCCGTCGAATGGGCCGCGGGTTTCAACCCCACCGGCAACTGGTCCTCGGCCGGCATCATCCTGGCCAATGGCGGCACAAGCAGTGTCACCAACGGTTTGCTCGCCACCTGGGATTCCCCCATGATCACCCAAGCCGACTTCTACTCGCTCCGCCTGGTTGTGGACCAGGGACCGCTCACAAGCGAAGCGCGAACTTGCGTTTATCTGGAGCCCGACCTCTATTCGACCAATTGGCCGCGGTGGCTGGAGCGCGGACCAGATGCGTGGACTTCAGTCATGCCCGTGCGCGACGCTTCGGGCCGACCACAGTTGGCTATGGTGTTGCCGTATTCTTTAAAGCTTTTCGATCTCAACAGCAGTTCCGTGGATACCCGCTCACTCGGCAATACCGCAGGAACGGGTCAACCGGCTGTGGCAAACTGGAGCGAATACGCGGGAGATACCATCCTTGCGCCAGAGACCCACAATCTACGCGCATTCTGCGCGGGTGGCTTTTCCTTCGGGCTGTTCTCGCCCCTCTCCCTCGACTTTCAACCGGCGCTAACCACGCTGGTTGACTTGGACGCAGACGGGCGCGTTGAGATTCTGGCCCTGGGAGCGACCTATCCCACCAACGGCGCCTCCGCCTGGCTGCACGCCTGGCGAAGCAATGGCCAGCTCTTCAGCACCAATTACCCTGTACCCGTTCCAGAGGCCGATGACCCGCCGGCTCTGACCCAACTCAACCGAATTGTTCCGGTGGACGTGGATGCCGACGGCAAGCCCGAACTCGTGGTTGCCGGGCGCCATAACGGCACCTCGTTCTCGCTGCGCATGCTAAGGGCCGATGGCTCCCCCGCGAATTGGCCCACCAATGTCGTAGCCGGCGATTTTCGGTGCATAGCTGCAGGCGACGTGGACGGGGACGGATCGCCGGAGATTGTTGTGGAATACTCCTATCCCAAGATGTATCCGGACTGTAGATACTGGGTGGCGGTTTACTCTGCCAGTGGCGGGCTCCGGCCCGGCTGGCCTGTGGACTTGGGTTCCGGAAGCCCCGTACACCTGGCACTGGCCGATCTGGATCGCGACGGCGCGGAAGAGATCGTGGTCACCGGAGGAGGTTCTCCTCTCATGGCGCTCACCGTTCTCAAAGGCGACGGCACGCGGTTTCCTGGCGCCTGGCCGGTCGTGGCGCAGAGCGGTTATCAGAATTTAGGGGTGCCCGTGGCGGCCGACATTGACGGCGACGGATACCCGGAGATCCTCGTGACGCGCAACGACACGGTGTTCCTCAGCGACGATGAATACTACGATGACGCGCGCCTCCTTGCCTATCGTCCTAATGGCCTGCTAGCCCGCTTCTGGCGGCTCCAAAGCGCGAACGGCAACCGCCTGGTTAGTGCGTGGACACCCTTGGTGGGTGACTTTGATGGAGATGGTTACACCGACCTGGCTGTGCCCTGCTCGCTGGCTCTCGGTTTCGGTTGGCCGATCCAAGAGGGCCTCCTGACCGTCCTGCGGCTCTCCACCCCTTACCGCCCGAATCCGCGTGACTGGCCCATGAACTACCGCGACCGCCGGAACAGCTCCGCCAGCCTCGTGGCGGCCAAGCTCCGCACTGCGAAGGCAGGAACTGATTGGGTCCTGTCTTGGCCACTGCAGCCTGACCCTGCCGTGTTGCAGTCCACCGAGCAATTGGCGGCGCCGGACTGGCAGCCTGTTGGCCTTACCCCAGTTCTCCTGGGCGGCATGAACTCAGTCACCCTCCAATTCACCCAGCCGCAACGCTGGTTTCGCCTGCGATATGAATAACAAGCCGGCACAGGTCAGCCATTCGTTCTGATGCACAAGGAAACACAAGCCGCTGGAAATCGGCGTCTTCCGGGTCGAATTCCCCTCAGGGATGAGCACGAACTGGCCCTTCCCAACCCGTCTTGCCCCAAGGGGACGAAATTTCCGCAACTTTTCCTGCCACCTTTTCCCGGATTTTCCTCTGAACAGTATAGAGGCCAGTCAGCCTCTCCTGCCGAACCGGCGGTCCGTTGTAGCTCAAGATGCGCAATAAGTAGCGCAGTCACAGAGGGCCTGTGGGAACGCAGTGGAGTCTGTTCTGACTTGAAGACTGGCTAACAAACAACTGATGTGGAACACAATACAAAGAATGGAGTAAATATGTATAAACTCAACTACAAGTCCAACACTAGTAGCCTCCTGACACGCCGGATTCGAGAAAGTGATTTGGGCGGATTTGGATTGTGGCCGGGTCGGCAGCGCAGCTGAGCGGGCAGTCCAAGCGGGCGTATTGACGCCTGGATCGGCCCTGTGGGTAAAACCCGGCCGGG
>Ga0209606_1005934_pt1 | contig 10314 bp, 5 predicted proteins | sample AD_UKC057_MetaG_FD_184412 | JGI IMG/M metagenome (GOLD analysis project Ga0209606, IMG submission 184412) | Active sludge microbial communities of municipal wastewater-treating anaerobic digesters from USA - AD_UKC057_MetaG (SPAdes) (version 2) | ecosystem: Engineered > Bioreactor > Anaerobic >...
AACTTTTCCAGACAAAACATCGCTACACCTGCGGACATTTCCCGCAGTCCTTTGAGTATTCCACCGTCGGCGGCTGGATCGTCACCCTGGGCTCCGGGCAGGCCTCAACCTATTACGGCGACGCTTGCGATATCGTATTCAGTCAGGAGTACGTCACGCCCGCCGGAACGTTCAAGACGCTGGATTTTCCGGCGACCGCCACCGGTCCCAAAGTCAACGACATCATGAAGGGGTCCGAAGGGACGTTCGGCATTCTGGTCGAAGTCACCATGAAAATCTTCCGCTATCGGCCGGAAAATCGCGAACGTTTCAGTTTCATGTACCCCACCTGGGATGCGGCCGTTGACGCCAGCCGCGAAATCATGCAGTCGGAGTTCGGCAAGCCGGCCATTTATCGCATCTCCGATCCCGAGGAAACCGACCGGGGATTGAAACTCTATGGCATGCCGGGCCTGGTGGACACGTTGCTCAAGTGGCGCGGCTTCAAGCCCATGCAGCGTTGTCTGTGTCTGGGCAATGTGGAAGGAGACCGGGATTACACCAGGCTGGTGGCGCGGAAAATCAAGGCGGTTGCCCGGAAGCACGGTGCGATTTCCCTGACCGGCTATGCGGCGCGGAAATGGGAGCACACCCGTTACACGGAACCTTACATGCGCGAGGATCTGGGCGACTACGACATTTTGATCGACACGCTGGAGGCGGCCGTGACCTGGGACAATCTTCACCGGGTGCATCAAGGCGTGCGGGCGTGTGTCAAGAACCGTCCCGCCACCATGTGCATGACGCACGCTTCGCACTTTTATCCCCAGGGAACGAATCTCTATTTCATTTTTATCGTTCACATGAAAGATGTCGAGGAATTCCGCAAGTTCCAGCGGGAGATCATCGACAGCATTCAGCAACATGGCGGTTCTCTGAGCCACCATCACGGGGTGGGAAGAATGATCGGTCCCTGGATGGAAAGACATCTTGGAAAGGAACAGATGGATGTCCTGCGGGCTTTAAAAAAACATTTTGATCCGCAGGGGATTATGAATCCCGGCGGTCAACTGGGGCTGGACTGAAGAAAGCGACCGGGAAGCGGCATGATCGATCATTAGAATAAATTTAAAAAACAGGGCGGTGCATATGCCACAAAAGATCAGAGCAGAGGAATTAATCCTGTCCATCGATGCAGGCACCCAATCCGTCCGTGCTGCGCTTGTCGATGTGGAAGGGAACATCCTGGATATCGTAAAGACGCCCATTCAACCGTATTTCTCGGAAAATCCAGGCTGGGCCGAACAGCAGCCCGATTACTACTGGGACATATTGTGCAAAACGACCGGCCAACTCCTGCAAAGAGAGGAACCTCTGAAAAAGAATATCAAAGGCGTGACGCTCACGACGCAGCGCGCCACGATGATCAACGTCGATAAAGACGGCAAGCCGCTCCGGCCGGCAATTGTCTGGCTCGACCAGAGAAAGGCGGATTCACGGCAGATCATGCCCGGCGCGCTCCGGCCCATGATGAAGACCGTCAAACTGCTCGAAACGCTCGAAGGGGCCATCCAGGACTGCGACGCGAACTGGATTCGCCAGCAACAGCCGGAGATTTGGGAAAAAACCTACAAGTATTTGGTGCTGTCCGGCTTCTTCACGCACCGTCTTACCGGAGAGTTTATTGATTCGGTGGCAAATAATATCGGATATCTTCCGTTCAACAACAAGACCTATCAATGGGCGGGGAAATTCGATTTCAAATGGTGGATTTTCAAGATCGGCAAAGAAAAACTTCCCGACCTCATCAAACCTTCTGAAGTGCTGGGGCAGATCACCAAAAAAGCATCCGCGGAAACAGGCATCCCGGAAGGGCTACCCGTCTTTGCTGCCGGATCAGACAAGGGATGTGAAATTCTCGGCTCCGGGTGCCTGACACCCGAAACAGGATGTCTGAGTTTCGGGACCATTGCCACGTTTGATGTGGCCACGCCCAAATATGTCGAGCTGTATCCGATGATCCCGCCGTTTCCCGCGTCCGTGCCGGATGCTTATTATACGGAAGTCTCCATTTTTCGCGGTTTCTGGATGGTGAGCTGGTTCAAGGAAGAGTTCGGCCTTCAGGAGTGCATGCTTGCCGAGAAGACGGCAGAGCCCCCGGAAAAGTTCTTTGATTCGTTGATTCAGCATGTGCCGGCCGGTTCCAAAGGACTGATACTTCAGCCTTACTGGACGCCGGGCCGGGAGATTGACCCTTTCGCGAAGGGATCGATTATCGGCTTCGGCGATGTGCACAGCCGGGCCTATGTGTATCGGGCGCTGCTGGAAGGGCTGGTCTATGGATTAAGGGAGGGCGGAGAACTGACCCAGCGCAAAACCAAAATCCCCGTGACTCGTCTCAGGGTGTCGGGAGGCGGTTCGCAAAGCGACGCGGCCATGCAGATTACGGCGGACATTTTCGGCATGGCAGCGGAACGGCCGCATACCTTTGAAACCTCCGCCCTGGGCGCGGCCATCGATGCCGCGGTCGGTCTTAAACTGTATCCTGATTTCCCCGCCGCAGTCAAAGCCATGACCAGAATGGGAAAAGTGTTTGAGCCGATTCTGAGCAATTACCAACTCTACGATCATCTCTACAGGAGAGTTTACCTCAAAATGTATGAACGGTTGCAGCCGCTGTATAAAGAGATCCGGGACATTACCGGTTATCCCGCGAAATCGTAGAACGGTTTTACCGGCCCGATTGCCGTCAATCAGCCCACAAACGAAAACCGATTGAAACAATGGATCATTTTCAGTATATAGAGAGCGCCCCAAGAGTATTTCGACAAGGCTTGCCGCGCAAAAAGAAGATGAAAATTGCAGAGCGTATCTTCAGATGCGCCGGATAAAGCGGGTCTGGTAATCCTGCGGGTCACGCGAGACTCGCACTACATTTACAAACGGCTTTCACAAACTTTCTGTCCGCAAAAAGAAGAATCGAAACCTATGCCGCTTGCCTGGAATGAAATCAAATCGCGCGCGCTGGCCTTCTCCAAGGAATGGGCCGGGGAAAGCTCCGAAGACGCAGAGGCCAAAACCTTCTGGGATGGCTTCTTCAACATCTTCGGCATTACCCGCAAGCGCATCGCCAGCTTCGAAGAGCCGGTCAAAAAACTCGGCAATCAATACGGCTACATCGATCTTTTCTGGAAAGGCGTTTTGATTGTAGAGCACAAATCGCGCGGCAAAAGCCTGGAAAAAGCCTATGATCAGGCGCTGGGCTACTTTCCCGGCCTGAAGGAACGTGATCTTCCCAAATATGTCATCGTTTCCGACTTCGCCCGAATCCGTCTGTACGATCTGGAAGAAAACCGGCAGCATGAATTTGAACTGAAAGATCTGCACAAAAACGTGCGGCTGTTCGGCTTTATCGCCGGATACCAGACGCACAAAATTCAGGAACAGGACCCCGTCAACATCAAAGCCGCCGAGCAGATGGGCAGGCTCCACGACCGGATGAAAGACGTGGGTTACAGCGGCCACCCGCTGGAACTTTATCTGGTGCGACTCCTCTTCTGCCTGTTTGCCGAAGACACGGGCATTTTCGAAAAGCAACAGTTCAAAGACTACATCGAAGAGCGCACCTCCGAGGACGGCTCCGACCTGGGCCATCACCTAAGCACGCTGTTTCAGGTTTTAAACACCCCCAGAGAAAAACGCCTGAAAAATCTCGATGAACAGCTTGCCGCTTTTCCCTACGTCAACGGCAAACTCTTTGAAGAACTGCTTCCGGCGGCCGCCTTCGATTCCGCCATGCGCCAGGAGCTTCTGGAGTGCTGCTCGCTGGACTGGAGCCGCATTTCCCCGGCCATCTTCGGCTCGCTTTTCCAATCCATCATGGACAAGCAGGCCCGGCGCAACCTGGGCGCCCACTACACCAGCGAAGAAAATATCCTCAAGCTGATCAAGCCGTTGTTTCTGGATGCGCTGTGGGAAGAGTTTGAAAAGATCAAACACAACAAGAACAAACTCTTTGAATTTCACAAGAAACTGCGGCGGCTTAATTTTCTCGATCCTGCCTGCGGCTGCGGCAACTTCCTCGTCATTGCCTACCGCGAGCTTCGGCTTCTGGAGCTGGAAATTTTGCGCGCGTCACGTTTCATGACACAGAGCGAGCTGAATATCCATTCGCTCTTGCATCTGAACGTCGATCAGTTCTACGGCATCGAGATTGAAGAATTTCCCGCGCAAATCGCGCAGGTCGCCCTGTGGCTGATGGACCACCAGATGAATCTGCTCGTCTCCGAGGAATTCGGACTTTACTTTGTCCGCATTCCTCTGCAAACGAGCAGCACCATTGTTTGCGGCAACGCCCTTACCCTCGACTGGAAAACCGTCGTCTCGCCCTGGCGCGTCAGCTACATCATGGGCAACCCTCCGTTTGTGGGCGCAAAGTTCATGAATGACGAGCAGCGAAAAGATGTCGCTCTGGTCTTTGACGGCATTAAAAACGCGGGATTGTTGGACTTTGTCGCGGCCTGGTATGTGAATGCCGTCCGGTTCATGAAGGGCGAAAACATCCGCTGCGCGTTTGTCTCGACCAATTCCATCACGCAGGGCGAACAGGTGGGCGTTTTATGGCGCTGGATGCTGGATGAAGGCATGAAAATATTTTTCGCCCACCGGACATTCCAGTGGAACAACGAGGCGCGGGGCAAGGCGGCCGTCCATTGCGTGATTATCGGCTTTGCGGAAACCGATATTTCGCCGAAACGGATCTTTGAATATGAAAACATCAAAGGCAAACCGCATCAAATCAAAGCGCAAAACATCAATCCTTATCTGGTGGATGCGCCAAATCTGGTTTTGACCAACCGCAGCACTCCGATCTGTTCGGTGCCGCAAATCGGCATCGGCAATAAACCGATCGATGACGGCAACTATTTATTTACGGAAGAAGAAAAGAACTCTTTTCTGGAAAAGGAACCTCAGGCAGCACCGTATTTTCGCCGCTGGTTGGGCGCCGACGAATTTTTAAACGGCTACCACCGCTATTGCCTCTGGCTGGGAGATTGCTCACCATCGGAATTGAAGAAAATGCCGGAAGCGTTGAAGCGTGTTGAAGCGGTAAAAAAATTTCGCCTGGCAAGCAAAAGCACCCCGACAAGAAAGCTTGCAGAAACACCGACCCGCTTTCACGTCGAGAACATGCCTAAAATGAGCTTCCTCCTTGTCCCTGAAGTATCATCGGAGCGCCGTTATTATATACCCATAGGATTCGAAATACCGAAAACACTTTGCAGTAATCTTGTGAAGATTGCACCTGATGCTAAATTGTACCACTTCGGCATTATTTCTTCCCTTATGCACAATGCTTGGATGAGAACCGTATGTGGACGTCTGGAAAGTCGCTATCGCTATTCCGCGGGCATCGTTTACAACAACTTCCCCTGGCCGGAAAACCCGACGGAAAAGCAAAAGCAGGCTGTCGAAACTGCCGCGCAGGGCGTGCTCGATGCCCGCGCGCAATTTCCCGGTTCGTCACTTGCCGATCTTTACGACCCGCTCACGATGCCGCCCACCCTGCTCAAAGCCCATCAGACGCTCGACCGCGCCGTCGATGCCGCCTACGGAAAAACAACCTTTAAAACCGAAGCCGAACGCGTCGCCTTCCTGTTTGAACTCTACCAGAAATACACCAGCCTTTTCCCCCTGGAAAAACCCAAACGCATTAGAAATGCAGGGGCTGCTCCCCGAGAAGTCCGGAACCAACGGGAAAATTAAAAACGGCGTGTTCGGGGAACCCGCCCTACAAAAGCACGGAAATGGAATGGCATTATGTAGGGATTGCAACCCCTTGTTCAATCAGCCCTCCGTCTCCGCTTCGACGAGGCTGCCGGAGAAGTACTTCTCGCGGAGCTTCGGCTTTTCAATCTTTCCGGTGGGATTGCGGGGCACCTGTTCAAAAAAGATTTTGCGCGGACGTTTGTAGCGCGGCAGTGCCTCGCAAAACTTTCCCATTTCGGCTTCCGTGCTGGAAAAGCCCGGCTTCAACTCGATGATCGCCGCGACGATTTCACCCAGCCGATGGTCGGGCAGCCCGATCACCGCCGCATCCTTGATCGCTTCATGCGTGCGCAAAAAGTCTTCGATCTGCACCGGATAGATATTTTCGCCGCCCGTAATGATAACGTCTTTCTTGCGGTCCACCAGATAGACAAAGCCGTCTTCATCCATCTTCGCCATGTCACCCGTGAACAACCAGCCGTCTTTCAGGATTTCGGCCGTAGCTTCGGGGTTGTTGTAGTAACATTTCATCACGCCGTCCCCTTTGACGCAAAGTTCGCCCACCTCGCCCTGCTTCACGGGGTTGCCGTTTTCATCCACAATCCGGATTTCCCATTGGTAGCCGGCCTTTCCGATCGCGCCGACTTTATGGATATTTTCCATGCCCAGGTGGACGCAGCCCGGGCCGATGGATTCCGACAGACCGTAGTTGGTGTCGTAGTCGTGGTTTGGAAAATGTTCTTTCCAGCGTTTGACCAGACTGGGCGGCACCGGCTGCGCGCCGATGTGCATCAGCCGCCACTGGTCGAGCTGATAATCTTTCGGCTGAATGTCGCCCCGCTCGATGGCGTCCAGAATGTCCTGCGCCCACGGCACCAGAAGCCAGACAATCGTGATCCTCTCTTCGGACACCGCCCTGAAGATCCATTCCGGCTTGACGCCGCGCAGCAAAACCGCGCGGCTTCCGGCCAGGAAGCTTCCGAACCAGTGCATCTTCGCGCCGGTATGGTAGAGCGGCGGGATGCAGAGGAAGTTATCTTCGCGCGTCTGCCGGTGATGGTTCATTTCCACTTCACAGGCCATCATCAGGCTGCGGTGATCATGAAGGATCGCCTTGGGAAAACCGGTGGTGCCGGATGAAAAATAAATCGCTGCGTCGTCCGCGTCGGAAAGCGGAATTCCGGGCGCCACGGAGGAGCAGCAGGCGGTGAGCGCGTAATAGCTTTCGGCAAACGAAGGGCAGTCCTGTCCCACAAACAGACGAAGTTTGACATTCGACATCTGTTCGCGGATCGCCTCGATTCGCTGGGTAAATTCCGGCCCGAAGATCAAAACGTCGCATTCGGCCAAATCCAGGCAGTATTTGATTTCATCTTCCGTATAGCGATAGTTGAGCGGCACGGCAATAGCGCCCGTCTTGAGAACGCCGAAATAGACCGGCAGCCATTCCAGACAGTTCATCAGCAATATTCCGACCTTGCGCCCTTTTTCCAGGCCTCTTTGTATAAGAAAATTGGCCAGCCGGTTGGCCTTGTCGTCAAACTCGCGCCAGGTCATCTCCCGCCGGTAGCGATTTTCCGGATTGGTTTCGACCAGCTCATAATCCTTCCAGCTTGCCTTGACTTCTTTGATTTGGGGATTGATCTCGATCAAGCTGATTTCTTCGCCGTACAGGGCGGCGTTTCGGGTAAGAATTTCTGTGATAGGCATTTGTTCATCCTTTGAGGCTTTTTCGCGGGGGAAGCATAGGAAACGCGCTCATGGATGTCAAGAACATCTTCGCCGCATTTCTAATGGGGTGAGAATACCGGTTGCGAAATCGAAATCCAGCATCCGGGTCAAAAGACAAAAGGCCTCGGTCCTTAGCTTCTGTTCGACGGGGCGGGATATACCGGTTAGCGTCCGGCCGCATCAATGGAAAAGCACATGATAAATCACGTAAACCCACGAGAGAATCCCATGGAAAATTGCCCAGAGCACCGAATGATTATAGCTGTAGCTGATGGTGATGGCCAGCGCCGTGCCGAACGAAATTCCTGAGGAAATGATATAACCCCGCATGGCGACCTCCTTTGATTGCGTAGGATTCCGATATGCTGGGCGGCATTATAGAAATTCCTCCTCGCCCTGTCAAGAAAACACCGGGGAGAAAACACCGGGGAGCCGTTCCCCTGAATTATTTCAGTTGAAATTGCGCAGAAATTGGCCCTATAATGCGCGCCACCGCCAAATACACAACGCGCCGCATTGAGGCCTATGGGAACGGAACCGAAAACGAACGAGCTTGCCCTGCAGAAAGAAAATCTGCACCTGAAACAAAGCATCGCTGCGCTGCGCGAGCAGATGGAAAAATTGGAAGCAGCCCGGGAGGAGGCTGTGCAGAAAACCCTCCACGCGGCCCAGGACGAGATCACCCAGCTTCGCGCCGCCGTTGCCGCCATGCGGGATCAGTTGGAAAACACCTGCTATGAAAAGGATTGCGCGGCCCAGGAGGACATGGCCGCTGCAGGCAACAGGGAAAAGCAGTTAACGAACACGATAGCGGCCCTGCGCAACGAGCTGGAGCGCCTGGACATCACACACCAACGGGACATGGAAGCGATCATTAGAACGCATCACGATGAGGTGGCGCAATTGCACCGGACTATCCAGGTTTTGAGAGACCGTCTGGAGTCCTTTAAAAATTCCTCAACCACAAAGGCTGCAACCAATGAATAATTCCCGGAATAAATCAATGGTAAAACACCTGAACGCAAAGAAGCTGGAAACGCTGCTGGACGTTCCGCGAAAAGTGGCGGCGCTGGAAACCTTAAACGACATTCTGGACGAACTGATGAAAATCACCACGACCGAACTGGGCGCGGACCGGGGAACGATTTTTCTCAACGATGCGGAAACCGGCGAATTATACTCCCGGGTGGCGCAGGGAAATTTTCACCGGGAAATCCGGCTGCTCAACACCAGCGGCATCGCGGGGGCGGTCTTCCAGACGGGAAAAAGCCTGATCATCCCGGACGCATACAGCGACGAGCGTTTCAACAAGTCCGTGGATGAAAAAACCGGCTATGTCACCAAATCGATTCTCTGCGTTCCGATCAAGGCGGCCAAGAATGAAATCATCGGCGTCGCCCAGGTGCTGAACAAAAAGGAAGGGGCTTTCACGGAAGAAGATGTGATGCTCCTCGAGGCGATCGCCACGCAGGCCGCCATCGCGCTGCAAAGCACCATCTTTACGGAGCGGATGAACAAATTCCGCTCGAAGGAAATGGCGTTTTTTGACGTGGTGGCCGAAGCGACCTCGGAAATCAACCTGGGCACGCTCCTGCGCAAGGTCATGTCGGAAGCCATGCGGATGCTGGACGCCGAACGCTCCACCCTTTTTCTGAATGATGAAAAGACCAACGAGCTGTACTCCAGGCTGGGCGAGGGACTCGGGACAACCGAAATCCGCTTCCCCAACAGCGTCGGCATCGCGGGGGCGGTATTCCGGACGGGGGAAACCATCAATATCCCCCACGCCTACGCCGATTTGCGCTTCAATCCCTCGTTTGACCGGCAGACCGGCTTTTTTACCCGCTCCATTCTCTGCACGCCCGTGACCAACAAGGAGGGGAAAATCATCGGCGTCACGCAGGTTCTGAACAAGCGGGGCGGACCGTTCACCAAGGAAGATGAAATGCGCCTCAAGGCCTTCACCGCGCAGGTCGCCATCGCCCTGGAAAACGCCAAGCTCTTCGATGATGTCCAGAACATGAAGAACTACAACGAGGGCATGCTGGAAAGCATGTCCAACGGCGTGATCACGCTTGGCGAAGACGGAAAGATCATCACCTGCAACGCGGCGGGGCTCCGGATCCTGAAAGTCTCCTTGCCGGAAATCCTGAACCGCAAAGTGGAGGAATTCTTTGCCGGCGTCAATGCCTGGGTGCTGGAAAAGATCGACAAGGTGGGGAAAACGCAGACGCAGGACGTCATCATGGATGCGGATCTGGAATTCGGAGACAACCGGCTTTCCGTCAACCTGACGGTTCTTCCGCTCCTCAGCGTGGAGAAAAAGAAGCTGGGCACGATGATCGTCATCGAGGACATCTCGAGTGAGAAGCGCATGAAGTCCACCATGTCCCGGTATATCGATCCGGCGCTTACCGATCAGATCATGGACTGCACGGATGATTTCATGGGAGGCAAAAGCCTGACGGCCACGATCCTGTTTTCCGACATCCGCGGGTTTACCACGCTGACGGAGGAGCTGGGAGCGCAGGGAACCGTCGCCCTGCTCAACGAGTATTTTTCGCTGATGGTGGACTGCATTCAGAAGCAGGGCGGCATCCTGGATAAGTTCATCGGAGACGCCATCATGGCGGCCTTCGGCATTCCTTTTGCCCATGACGATGACGAAGACCGCGCCGTGCGGGCGGCCATCTCCATGATTGCCACCCTCCGGGAGTGGAACCAAAAGCGCGCCGATCAGGGCAAAAAGCCGGTCCGGATCGGGATCGGCCTGAACACGGACACCATCGTCTCCGGAAACATCGGTTCACCGAAACGCACGGATTATACGGTCAT
>Ga0209606_1005938_pt1 | contig 10308 bp, 10 predicted proteins | sample AD_UKC057_MetaG_FD_184412 | JGI IMG/M metagenome (GOLD analysis project Ga0209606, IMG submission 184412) | Active sludge microbial communities of municipal wastewater-treating anaerobic digesters from USA - AD_UKC057_MetaG (SPAdes) (version 2) | ecosystem: Engineered > Bioreactor > Anaerobic >...
ATATCAACCGACGAGATTTGATTTTATTCTTCCAAGACGGCCGCGCAGACGCAGTATTGCCTTAGTATGCAGCTGCGAGATCCGGCTTTCGGTGACATCAAGAACCTGACCTATTTCCTTAAGCGTTAGATCCTCATAATAATAAAGTACAATTACTTTCTTTTCTTTGTCAGGAAGTTTTTTTATGGCATCGACTATGTATTCCTTAATTTCTTCTTTTTCAATCAGAACATCCGGATTCATATTGTCGGGAGCTTCAAGAGTTTCAAGAATCGACAGCTCATCGGAATCATCTCCGAGATACCAGATGTCGTTAAGCGACATTATCGATGTCCCGCTTACTTTGCTCAGAATCGAATGGAATTCATCCATCGATATTCCGAGCTCTTTGGAAATTTCTTCGTCTTCAACCGTACGCCCGAGTTTGCTTTCAAGCTCTGAAATGACAGTCTCTATCTGCTTGGCTTTTTGTCTGATCGAACGCGGAATCCAGTCAATCGAACGCAGTTCATCGAATATTGCTCCGCGGATTCGCGTCATAGCATAAGTCTTGAATTTTATTCCGCGATCAGGATCATATTTATTTATGGCATCTAAAAGACCGAATGTTCCATACGAAACAAGATCTTCAAATTCAATCGACTGAGGCATCCCCATGGCAACTTTGCCTGCGACATATTTTACAAGCGGAGAATATTTATAGACGAAATACTCACGAAGTTCGGGATTGTTGTTTTTACACAGTTTTCCCCAAAGGTCATCCTCATTACACTGATCAAACTCAAGGATTTTCTTTTTATTCATCTATTCCTTCCACGGAAATTATTCATTATCTTTGTTCATCATCGTTCTTACGGCTTCAGCCATAATCTTCGGCTGAAATTTCAATGCCTGCTCCTCTAGTTTCTTCTTGCCCGGATTTAACGGCGAAGAAGATGATATCTGGTCAAGACCAGTCGGAGCAAAAGACGGCGGTGAATCATAAGTTTCACCCGCCTGAGGCGCATCAGCTTCCAAGCCGTATTCACTGCTTTCGGATGATGATGAATACTCAGCATGTTCACCGGAAATAGATTCTTCCTGTTTGATCTCCGGAAGAACCGAAAAAAGCGTATCAAAAAATTCCGGCACAAATTTCTTCAATACAAAAAGCGACCCGAATGATAAACCTGCAAAAATAGAAGCAAAAACTACGGCCCTGACAAAAACAACTGAAAACGGATTTCCGCTTACTAATCCCGAGAAAAGCGAAATCAAAAAAGCCGCCCCGCCCGCGATAAGCGTTATTCTTATATTCCAACCGATATTTTTAAGTAAACTCACCGCCTGCCACCATTATGTCGCTTAAATTTACAAAAGAAGGTAAAATTAAAATAAATCAAGCACTTTTTACTTTTATCGCCCATTATTGCCCTATAAACGCAAAAAAGGGGTGAAAACACCCCTTTTAAGCATCATTATCATCATCGTTTCGATTTTCATCATCTTCTATTTCATGCGACTTAAACAGATTACGGAAAAACCCTCCGAGACCGGAACTAGCATTAATCTCTATCTCTTTGTTTGCAATCCGCTGGGCAATCATATTGACGCACACTGCAGATTTGGATTTCGGATAACTTACAATAAACGGCTTCTGGTTTCTGACAGATTTAGGAACAGATTCATCATCATAAACAAAACCGAGAGACTCAACCTTTATATTGAGAAACTGACCGGCAATATTAATTATTCTCTGTGCGACTCTCTTGCCTTCAGAAACTGAAGCACATCTGTTAACTATCAGCTTTATCGTTTTTTCATTTGAATGAGCGGCAATCGATTTAATAATTCCGTAAGCATCCGTTATAGCAGTCGGCTCAGGTGTTGTAACAACAATAACCTCTTCGGCGGCCGTAACAAAACTCATAACGTTCTGACTCACCCCCGCTCCCGTATCGATGATCATAAAATCATCGCCTTCGAGTTCAGAGATATCATCTATAAATTCTTTGCGCTGTTTAACATCAAGATTGGCGAGCTGATGGAATCCGCTTGCACCTGCGATAATTTTTATTCCTTCAGGAACCGGAATAATTATATCCTTAAGTTTCTTTTTTCCGCGTATCACATGATACAGATTATACTGCGGAATTATACCGAGTATAACATTTATATTGGCAAGCCCCAAATCAGCATCAAGCAGTGTAACGCTTGAACCAAGTTTTGCCAGAGCAATAGACAAGCCGACAGAAAGAGAAGTTTTACCAACTCCACCCTTACCGCTTGTAACAGCTATAGTGCGTGTTTTACTCGGAAGTACTTCTTTTTTCGCAACAACAAGCTTACGCAAGTTTGACGCCTGATCAACCACCTTCAACCTCCGCTCAGTCGGTTATTCCCGAGATCATCATGTTAAGAAGCTTTTCGCCGTTTGCCACAAAGATATCATTGGGAACTTCCTGTCCGTTCGCCACATATGAAATGGGCTTATTATACTTATCGGCAACATCGACAATATTCCCTACATAAGAAGTTTCATCAACCTTGGTAATTAGTATATTATCAACTTCAAGAGGCTCATATGCTTTTAATATATCCATGAGATCGCGCTTTTTTGTTGCAGCGGAAACACATAGGATTTTTTCAAGTTCGACGTCAACCTGGTCAGCATAACTCTTAAGTTCAGAAATTTTCAGAGTATTTTTATGGCTTCTTCCGGATGTATCGACGAGAAGAACTTCAGCTTTTTCTTTATCAATAATCTGCTTAAATTCCTTCTGGTCGCTGACTACATAAATAGGAATTTTCATTATTTCTGCATATTTCTTCAACTGCTCGGTAGCCGCAATTCTGTAAGTGTCAATAGTAACAAATGCAACGCGCTTCTGCTCTTTTAAAGCCAGAAGAGCTCCGAGTTTAGCAAGAGATGTAGTCTTTCCTACTCCTGTAGGTCCTGCAAAAATAACGACTTTTTTCTTATGCCCGATTTTTATCGGACCGGAAACTATAATCTTGCTTTTCAGAAGATCTTTTAGATTTTTTTCAATTTTAAATTTATCTCGGAGATCGTCTCTTGAAAGAGAATTCTTTACTTCGCGGAGCATTTTCCATGCTTCTTCTTCGGTAAAATCATTTCCCGATAAAATTTCTTTATAAGGGATAAGTTCTTCTTCAAGTTTCATAACCGGTTCTGAAGTTTTCCCATTGGAAAGTTTGCTTATCGCGCTCTTCAGCTCGGTTAATTCTTTTTCGACATCGGCAGGAACTTTCACTTCATTTTCATTTGATGAAACCTGACGGCTTTCGCGAACCGGTTCCGGCTTATCGAGAACAGCTTTCTTTTCCTGAACCTGACGCAGAAGATCGAGAGTTGCGGCATATGAGCTTTTTGGAGGAAGAGCTTCATCCGCCTGTCTCGCAAGAATTGATTTGGTGTTATCAGCATCAGCAACCAGATTCAACGACTGTCTCACCGGAGACTGGCGTGAATACTTCTTCTCATTAATTCCGGCAGTCAGTTCACATATATCCTTTGAGAACAGACGCGAATTAAATAGCCCGCCCTGTTTAATATATTTATGGCTGATAGGAATCGCATCCTCTCCGTATTTTTCTCTTAATTCAGAAAGCGCCTTATTATAATTTTCCGCGGTAATTTTTACGTATTTCATCTTTCCTCCCAAATTTAAGCGGCGTTAATCATCGCCGAAGTGAATGCGTTAAGGCTTATATTAGGTGCTATTTCATTGTACGAAAGAACCGTAGCATCCGGAACTTCTCTTTCAATCAGATTAAAAAGAACGCTCCTGATATTAGGACTGACTATAAAAACCGGAGCGAACCCCGATGTTTTTGCCGTATTATAAGCTTCGATGAGAGCCGTCATAACACTCTGATAAGTGTCCGGATCAAGTCCGACAACTCTGCCTTCGATTTCATCTTCACGTATTGAACTCATAACAATTGATTCAATATCAGGATCAACAGTAATGACGTTCATGCGCTTGTCAGGCGTCGCAAACTCCTTGCAGATTTGTCTTGCAAGAGCAACCCTGACATACTCAATGAGCCTGAAAGGATCATGCGTATAATCAGAATAATTCGACAATGTCTCAAAAATCGTAACAACGTTACGGATAGAAACTTTTTCACGGAGAAGTCCCTGAAGAACTTTCTGAATAACTCCGACTGAAAGTTTTTTACCGACAAGATCATCAACAATTGCAGGATATTCGCTCTTGATGCTGTCGATAAGCTGCTGAACTTCCTGACGACCGAGAAGTTCTGCGGCATGGCGTTTGATAATCTCAGTCAGATGAGTCGAAACTATTGTTGAACAGTCAACAACTATATATCCGTTCCTTTCTGCGCGTTCACGCAATGCAGCATCAATCCAAATGGCTTTTAATCCGAATGAAGGCTCAACAAATTCAGTACCCTCGATTTTTTCAATAACCTCGCCGGCATCCATTGCCATCAGCCTGTCGACTTCAAGTTTTCCGGAACCGACTTCAACACCCTTTATTAAAATGGAATATTCATTCTGAGCAAGATCCATATTGTCGCGTATGCGTATCGGAGGAACTATAAGACCCATGTTTATCGCGCTCATTCTTCTGATATTAGTTATACGGTCAAGCAGCGTTCCCCCCTTGCTTGGATCAGCAAGTGTAATAAGCGAATAACCGATTTCAACTTCAAGCGCATCAACATTGATATAAGGCATAACGGATTCGGGTTTTGAATCTTTTGCCGCAGATTTTTTTTCCGCACTTTTTGCAGTCTCCGCCTTTTGCTCTTCCCGCTGCATAAGAACATAACCCATTCCGACCAGAGAACCGCCCAGAAGAATAAGTGATATTTTTGGAAATCCCGGAATCACTGCCGAAACCAAGAGTGCTCCGCCTGAAATCATAAGAGCGCGGGGCTGCGCTGTAAGCTGTCTTGAAAATTCTTCAGGAAGCGTATTCTTGGAAACCGCTCTTGTGACGATGATACCTGAAGCAGTTGAAGTAAGCAGTGAAGGAATCTGCGAGACCAGACCGTCACCTATTGAAAGAAGTGAATATGTTTTTAGAGCTACCTCAAATGTTTCACCTCTTACGGCTATTCCGATGATGAAACCGGCTATCAGGTTGACAATAGTAATAAGGATTCCGACCTTAACGTCTCCCTGGACAAATTTACTCGCTCCATCCATCTGTCCGTAAAAGTCTGTCTCTCGACGGAGTTCAGCCTGACGATGGTTTTTTTCTTCTTCGGTAATGGTACCGCTTTGAAAATCCGCATCAATTGTCATCTGCTTCCCTGGCAGGGCATCGAGAGCAAAACGTGCTGCAACTTCTGCAGTACGGGTCGCACCTTTTGTGATTACAATAAACTGAACGGCAACAAGAATTATAAATATTAGAAATCCGATTATATAGTTTCCGCCGACGACAAACTGACCGAAAGTTTTGATTATCTTTCCGTCAAAAGCGGAACCCTGCATAAGAATGAGTCTGGTTGATGAAACATTTAACGCAAGCCGGAAAACGGTAGTAACAAGCAGTAAAGCCGGGAAAATGGAGAAATCATACGATTTCGGTACAAACATCGTAATCATCAGCACAAGCATTGAAATCATTATGCTGACTGCGAGAAGGAAGTCGAGCATGAAAGTCGGCAATGGAATGACAAGCATGCCCACGACGGCGATTATGCCGACGGCAAGCAGAGTTTCTTTATTCTTAAGCCAGTCAAGATTAATGCTGTTATCTGCCACTTTTACCTCCTTGAAAAATCATCACATCGCGTCTTTGAGTTTTCCGTTCTCATAAAGAATTCTGTATAATTCTACAACCGCGGAATAAAGATCCGCCGGGATTATGTCTCCTACTTCAAGACGCTTATACATTTCCTGCGCTAAAGGGCGGTTCTCAATAATCATCACGTCATTTCCCTTTGCTATCTCTCTAATCTTTAGCGCAATATAGTCAACACCTTTTGCAACTACAGCAGGCGCTGAATTGTTTTTTTCGCGGTCCCACTTAAGCGCAACAGCAAAATGAGTAGGATTTGTAACAACAACATCCGCTTTAGGGACGTTTTTGATCATGGAGCGGGTTAAAATCTGTCTTTGCATCTCTTTTAAGCGCGCTTTAACATGCGGATCTCCGACAGTTTCCTTCATTTCCTGCTTTATGTCCTGCTTGGACATCTTTATCGACTCTATAAACTCACGTTTCTGGAAAAGATAATCCGGAATTGCCATAACAATCAAGAGAACCAAACTCCAGATTAGAATCTTGAAGGCAATAAAAAGAACATCCCTCAATGAAGCCGCAATAGAAATATCCGGAGTACTAAGAACAGTATCGAATTCATTAAGAATAATCAAATAGGAACAAAGTCCTATGATAACAATCTTGATAATCGATTTGAAAAGATTAAACCCGACCCTTTTGGAAAAAAGCGTCTTTTTTATCATTTCAGCAGGATTGAATTTAATCTTCGAAAGATCAAAACTTAACGGATGTGTTGAAATCTGAAATCCGACCTGCATAATATTCGAAATAAGCGCAGCAATAATCGTCATCAGAAAAATCGGAAGAAGCACAGCTGCCAGAGTCTCAAGAACCCTTGCGCCTTCAATATACATCGTTTTTTCCGTAAGAGAAAATGATCCGAAATTATCAAGGTAATAAACAGTAATCCGGGCGACCTTGTCATATATCCATCCGCCCATGAAAAAAACCGTAAGAACACCGACAATCATAACCGCGTTCTGTGGAAGTTCCTCTGATTTTGCAACCTGACCTTTTTCACGCGCCTCGCGGATTCGCTTCTCGGTCGGGTCCTCTGTTCTGCCTTCGTCTTCGGCGGCAAAGAGCTGCAGATCGAATTTGACTAAGTCAAGATCGGCTTCGGATGAAATTACAAATATTTTAAATTTATCCGTCACTTCGGCCATGCCTGAACAACCCCCATCACAAAGGTAAAAGTTCTTTCAAGCGAAACTTTCATAATTCGGATAATCATCGGAGAAAGCAGAGCAAGCATCGCAAACGCCACCATTATTTTAACCGGAAAACCCAGCATCATTACATTCATCTGAGGAGCCGCCTTCGACAAGACTCCCATCGCAATTGAAATTAGAAATACAGTCGCTACCACAGGAAGTGCGATTTTAAAAGCTACTACAAACATTCCGCTGAAAGAATAGATCAAGTGTTTTGTAAAAAATTCACCCTCACCGAGAGGAAAAACAGGCGCGTACTCAAAAGACCGGTAGATCGCCTTTATCATAAAATGATGACCGTTGATGTATAAAAAAACAAGCAGTCCGATCATGTTCTTAATCTGGCCGATTATCGGAATGGATATCTGTGCAAGAGGATCCATAACTTCACTCATTCCGAACCCGATCTGAACAGCAAAATACTGACCCGACAACTGGAAGGCGGAAAATATAATTGAAGCAAGAAAACCTATAAAAAGACCGATTGCAATTTCCCTGAGCACGAAGACGGAATACAATCCCATGTTGGAAGTTATTCCGTACGTTCCTTTTGCTACCATGGGAAATATAATCATGCTGACGAGAAAGCCCAATAATGCACGTGTGCGGAACGGAATCAGGTCACTCGAAAAAAAAGGCGCAATCAGAAACATTGATGTCATGCGGATCATCACAAGAAGAAAAGTCTGGAAATTGTTTACAAAATATTCCATTGACTACATCATACCGCCGAGTTTTGATATCATCATAAATATTTTACGGGTATAATCAGTAAGCATGCTTATCATCCAGCCCGCGAAAAATATTATTGCCACAAAAATTGCGACTATCTTCGGAACAAAAGTAAGCGTCTGTTCCTGAATACTTGTCGTTGTCTGAAATATTGAAATAATCAGGCCGACAATCATGCCGATACCGAGAAGAGGCGCAGAAACTACAAGTGTTATCATCAAAGCTTCGCGCAGCATCTGTATCATCAGAACATCTGTCATAAATCACCTACTTAAAAGATCTCACAAGCTCGTATACTATCAGATTCCAGCCGTCCACCAGAACAAAGAGCGCAAGCTTAAACGGCAGGGAAATCATTACAGGCGGAAGCATAATCATCCCCATCGCCATAAGAGCGCTTGAAACAATCATATCGATAACAATAAACGGCAGAAATATCGCAATACCCATCTCAAATGATTTTTTAAGCTCGCTTATCATAAATGCCGGAACGAGGCAATATGTCGGAACATCATCCTGCGTTTTCGGTTTTTCAATTTTACCTAGTTCGATAAAAAGCGCGATATCTTTCTCTCTGGTCTGACGGAACATAAACGCTCTAAGCGGCTTTATTCCGTTATCAATAAACTGTTCGTTGGTTATTTTTCCGTTTATATACGGCTGAAGAGCGGTTTCATTGATATTTTTCAGCGTCGGAGCCATAATAAATCCGGTTAGAAATATCGCAAGACCGACAATAACCTGAGTAGGAGGCATCTGCTGCAATGAAAGAGCTCTTCTCACAAAATCCAGAACGATTACCACGCGTGTAAACGAAGTCATCATCATCGCAATCGCCGGAGCAAGACTCAAAATAGTTATCAGAAACATAACCTGAAGAGAAAGAGCGACATCTTTCGGAGCCTTTGCTTCTGTAATATTGAAAGTTACTTTCGGAATCGGCATCTGAACATTATTAGCTTGGGCAAAAGCGGAAACTCCCCCGAAGACAAAGCAAAAAGAAATGAGTGCCAGCAAAAGATATTTTTTATTCTTCATCATCTTCGCTGAGCCTCCGCAGTCTTTCTTTCTGTTTCATAATGTATTCTATCTTGGATGCCTGATTTTCATTTTTATAATCAGACTTATAATTTTTCATTTCATCATTGAACGATGAATCATTTTTTGAATTAGTTCCGGATTTGCGGTTCTTAACAGCGTCGGTGATATTATGGATCTGCTTAAAAAGGAAATCCTGAAAACTTGTTTCCTTGAATACAGGATCCTTGCCGGAAGCGAGACGTATCCTGTCGATTTCATCTTTTGATGTAATTTCAGACAGAAGTGAAACATTGCTGTCAGTAACACCAAGAAGCATTATTCTTCCTGCAACGTCTATTATATGAAGCGATCTGTTCTGACCGATCGGTGTAACCGAAAGAATCTTAACCGCGCCCTGACCTATTACCGGAACACCTGCCTTTTTCATAACAAACTTGAAAAACAGATAAAAACCGCCGCCCATCAGACCAACGACAAATAATCCCTTTAACATTAACCAGCCGTAACTGCTATCTGGTTCCTTCGGAGCCTCATATTCATACAGAGGTTTTTTACCTTCTTCGGAAGTATCTGCAGCTGCCGGATCGCTCTGCTCAGCAGCTTTATCATCAGAAGAAGCAGTTTCAGACTGAACAGTTTCCTGTTTGTTTTGTTTTTCAGACGCAGAATTTTTTTTCTTCGCCGCCGCAAGAGGAAGAGTCAATATAAGCGCGCAAACAAGAAAAAACGCCGTCACGCGCATTGTTTTGTTTAGTATTTTTTTCATCAAACCCCGAATTATGTCTCATCTATATATTTAAGAAAAGCCGCATTAAAGCGGCTTGAATCAGTTGTTCATTTTCGTAAGCCTTTCGGAAGGACTTACTATGTCCGTAACACGAACACCGAAATTTTCATCTATAACGACAACCTCGCCCTTGGCTATCAGTTTATTATTTACAAGAAGGTCTACCGGTTCACCGGCAAGCTTGTCAAGTTCTATGATCGAACCTTCGCCCAGACCTAAAATATCCTTAACGTATTGTTTTGTTCTTCCGAGCTCAACCGTAAGATTGAGCTGAACATCCATCAGCAAACCGATATTCTGCATTGCCGCAGGAGGAAGACTCTCTCCCAGAGGAGGAAATATTACAGGACTGATACTCATTCCCTGAGGTGCAGAATGCTGATAATCCTGACCGGCCGAACTCTGCATACCTCCGCGTTTCTGAGAAGAACCCCTTGCCATCGACGAAGCTAATCCCATATCGACTATATGGTAAAGTTTAGAATTCAGTAAACCGTCAATGCTGATATTATAAGTTATCTTTACAAGATCACCGAAAGGAAACTGAATCTGACCGGCGTTTGCAGCGACAGAAGTCACGGGAGGCGTAGTCGATATTGTTCCGCCGACTCTTGCCGAAAGCTGATTGGCAACAGCAGACAAAAGAGATCCGACAAATTCAGAAAAAGTACTCTGGTGAGCTTCCGACAATTCCGCCGGAGGAGTACCTGAATCATCACCGAGCATCAGAGACGAAATAAGACCCCGTCCTGTGTGCTCATCAGAA
>Ga0209606_1005946_pt1 | contig 10295 bp, 10 predicted proteins | sample AD_UKC057_MetaG_FD_184412 | JGI IMG/M metagenome (GOLD analysis project Ga0209606, IMG submission 184412) | Active sludge microbial communities of municipal wastewater-treating anaerobic digesters from USA - AD_UKC057_MetaG (SPAdes) (version 2) | ecosystem: Engineered > Bioreactor > Anaerobic >...
CAAACCGGTAAGTATTTTCAAAATAGACTATCTCGTTAAGTTTATAAAATCATTAATATAAAAAGCGGGGTTTTTCCTCTTTCATTTGTCAGCGTTTTCCTGTAGAATTGTGGGGTTATGAGAGGATTAATAAAGATATTATATACAGTGATACTTTTTTTTGTATGCTGCATCACGGCGGCGACGTCAATAGCGGATAACGATGCTCAGGTTTCAGCCAACATCGAAAAGGAAAACGAAACTATCGGTATTTCCGTTGAAAAGGTTGAAAACACGGAAGGGATTATTAAATGCAGATACTGCGGAAGATTGCTCAAAAACGGCAACATCCACAGGGATGCATTGACAATCATTCAAAAGCAGGTTGAGCAGGGTCTGTACAAGCGAAGAATAAGATTTTCTGGTGATGCGGGAAGATTCAGGCATCTCAACGTATATGTATTTCGTTTTGAAGAACGAAAGGGAGGGAATTTTTCAGCAGAAAAACCAGCAGGGGTTGGTTTTCACATGCACCTCTTTGAAAACAATGTCCTTAAAAGTATGTTTGTTTTTGATGAAGAACAACAGGCATTGACGCAGAATCTTTTTGATATTGGTAAATTTTTCAAACGTGGTGGCAGGTGGATAACAGCAGAAAAATTATCCGAGGAAGGCATAGAAAAGGGTCTGGATACCCTTTTAGAAGAGTTTTCGCAGGAACCTGAAAAGGCACCTATTTCACCTACAGAGGATGTATCAAGATGAAAGCCTTATTTGCTATGGATTTAATGAGAAACAAAACAGTACGTCTTCAAAAGGGGGACTTCGAAAAGGTAACTGTTTACAGCGATAATCCCCTTGATAAGATCGACGAAATGATACAAAGAGGGGCGTGTGATTTTCACATAATAGACCTCGATGGAGCGAGAACGGGGCAGCGTACCCACCACGAACTTATTAAAAGGATGAGGCTCAAGATTAAAGGATATATGGAAGTAGGCGGAGGCATAAGAAACGAAGAGGACATAGGATATTATGACGAATCGGGTATGGATGGTATAATTGTTGGAACAAGGGCTCTGGAGGATAATGCATTTTTTGAAAAACTCTCAAGATTCAAGAATATCATACTTGGCTTAGACCTACTGAATGGTATTCCTATGGTAAGGGGATGGAAGACCGCTATCGATAAAGATATCCGACAAATTCTTGAGGCATCCGAGAGGATTGGTATAATGGCAATCCTCAGTACAAGCATCTCGCGTGATGGTATGCTTGTTGGCCCTGACTATGTGGGTTTAAAAAACATCCTATCCATGACAAAGATTCCTGTTATTGCAAGCGGTGGCGTAACACACATCGATGATGTTAAGAGGCTGAAAGACATGGGTTCATGGGCAGTAATACTTGGAAAATCGGTATATGAAGGTTTGATAAAGATAGAAGAGGCTGTAAAATATGCTGACTAAGAGAATAATCCCCAGCCTTGATGAAATTCTACGAAACGCAAAACAAGGTGATACAACATGGCTCAAAGGAGAAAGAAATGGACGAGATAAAATGGGATGAACGCGGGCTTGTTCCTGTAGTCGTCCAGGATTTCAGGACAAAGGATGTACTCATGGTTGCCTACATGAACGAAGAGGCATTTGAGTTGACCCAAAAAACAGGCAAGGCACATTACTATTCAAGATCACGAAAGAAGCTATGGTTAAAGGGAGAAACATCAGGTCATACTCAGGAAATAAAGGCCATACATATCGATTGCGATAATGACACGATTTTGATTTTGGTTGACCAGAAGGTTGCAGCATGTCACACAGGTTACTGGAGTTGTTTTTACAGGGCATGGGCTGATGGGTGGAAGGTGGTGGGGAAGAAGATTTTTGATGAAAAAAAGACTTATGGTGAGAAATAGAAAAACAGATTAAAGGAAAAAGATATCCTGTGTCAGGAGATTAATACGCATCGAACATGTCGCTATTCGCAACCTATTTTTCGTTTCATTGTTTCTTGTGGGTTTGTGGGGTATATGCCATTTGCACCAGGCACGTGGGCTTCGCTTTTAGGCTGCATACTCATATACCTTTTTCCTTTTCATTCTTTAATCACAAATATTGTCTTTATATGTACTTTCACCATATTTTCAATTATCAGTATAAATATGTTTGAATTTACCGGGGAAGATCCCGGATATATAGTTATAGATGAGTTGATAGGCATGTTTATAACGATGGCGGGCCACAAAACAACCTTCATTTCACTTATTGCAGGATTTTTCCTTTTTAGGTTTTTTGATATAATAAAACCATATCCAGTCAATGCCGTCGAAAGTTTTAGAAAGGGCTATGGTATAGTTGCAGATGATGTTATTGCGGGCATCTACGCAAACATTGTGCTCTGGCTTGGATATCTGTTATTTTATTGCATATGGAAATAGAAAAAAGAATTGGTAAAATGTTAAAGGAAAGAGGATTGAAAATAGCTGTTGCAGAATCTTGCACAGGTGGTCTTATATCGAGCCGGATTACAGATATCAGCGGTGCATCTGATTATTTTGAAGCTGGTATTACAACATACAGCAATGTGTCGAAGATAAGGCTTTTGAATGTTCCAAAAGACACCATTGATCGTTATGGGGCGGTAAGCGAAGAAACAGCAAAATCTATGGCGGAGGGTGTGAAAAAGACTTTACATGCAGACATCGGTGTATCGGTTACAGGTATTGCAGGGCCAACCGGCGGTACTGAAGGAAAACCCGTTGGTACAGTTTTCATAGGGCTTGCGACAAAACAAGCCATCTATGTCCGTAAGTTTTTTTTTGACGGAAACAGGCTTGAGATAAGACGCAAGACATCAGATGCAGCCTTGATGTTTGTTGAGGAATATCTTGAAGGGGAACACATATGAGAACCTTCCTGGCAATGGAAATACCCGACGAGATAAAAAGATACCTTCAAACAGTTAATAATACCCTTTCTAAGCATATCAATGGGGTTAAATGGGTAAAAAGTGAGGGTCAGCACATCACGCTGAAGTTTTTTGGTGAAATCGAAGAGCCTCTTGTATGGAAGCTAAAGGACAACTTAGAATATATTGGGCTTAAGCATAGCCCATTTACTCTCTGTTTAAATCAGATAGATGCCTTTCCCTCGAAAAAGAAGGCAAGAGTCATTGTCGTCTCACTGGAAAATGGGATTGACAATATAAATGAGATATTCAACGATATAGAAGACAGTGTTTATTTTCTTGGTATTGAAAAAGACGAAAGGGGTTTCAAGCCCCACATTACCCTTGGAAGGAACAGGATTGCTGCCGATATAACCGATAAGTTTATATCGATAGAAAAGAAATCATTTGATGTTGATGCATTTGAGCTGTTTAAGAGTACACTCACAAGCCATGGTGCTATATATACACCGTTATGGAAGATAAATCTGAGCAAAAGACATTGATTTTATTATTGTATTGTGGTTTTAATGTGATGGTTGTGATTTAATACAAAGAGGGGAGGTACATAAAGGTGAAAGAAGAAGAAAATAAGTCAAAAGCGATCGATATGGCGGTATCGCAGATAGAAAAACTCTTCGGGAAGGGTTCTATTATGCGGATGGGAGAAAGGCCTATTGAGGCAATACCTGTGGTATCAACAGGTTCGCTTTCGCTCGATATTGCCCTTGGCGTAGGAGGACTACCGAGGGGAAGGGTAATTGAGATATTCGGCCCTGAAGCCTCTGGTAAAACAACGCTTGCCCTGCAAGCGGTGAGCGAGACTCAGAAGTTAGGAGGTACTGCCGCCTTTATAGACGCGGAACATGCGCTTGATATGGCTTATGCCAATAAAATCGGGGTCAAAACAGATGAGTTACTTATCTCCCAGCCTGACACAGGTGAGCAGGCACTTGAAATCGCAGAGATACTTGTAAGAAGCGGTGGGGCAGATATTGTGGTAATAGATTCGGTTGCGGCACTTGTTCCCCGAGCAGAAATCGAGGGTGATATGGGTGATGCACATATGGGTTTGCAGGCGCGTCTCATGTCTCAGGCCTTGAGAAAGTTGACCGCAATTACGAGCAAATCCATGACAACCGTTATATTCATAAACCAGATAAGACAGAAAATAGGTATTATGTTTGGCAATCCTGAAACAACAACGGGTGGAAACGCATTGAAATTTTATTCATCTATGCGCCTCGATATTAGAAGGATTTCATCTATAAAGGATGGGCAGGATATCATAGGAAGCAGGACTAGGGTTAAGGTTGTAAAAAACAAGCTTGCCCCACCCTTTAAAGAGGTGGAATTCGATATTATATTCGGTGAAGGCATCTCAAAGGAAGGGGACATCCTGGATTTGGCTGTCGATGCAGGGATTATTGAAAAGGCGGGGACATGGTTTTCTTATGGAGACATAAGGATAGGTCAGGGAAGAGAAAATGCAAAAGACTATCTCCGCAAAAACGAGTCGGTCAAGGAAGATATTAGGGAAAAGATACTTACACAATATGGATTAAAAAAGGGTGAATCGTGACATCAAAAGAGATTAGAGAAAAATTCCTTACATACTTTTCTGAACGGGGTCATACAATTGTCCCGAGTTCATCGCTTGTGCCCGACAAGGATCCAACGATACTTTTTGTAAATGCAGGCATGGTGCAGTTCAAAAACGTATTTACAGGTATTGAAAAAAGAGATTACAAAAGGGCAACTTCATCACAGAAGTGCGTGAGGGCAGGCGGAAAACACAATGATTTTGAAAATGTAGGCAAAACATTAAGACACCATACATTTTTCGAGATGCTTGGCAATTTTTCCTTTGGTGATTATTTCAAAAAAGAGGCCATACCGTTTGCATGGGAGTTCTTGACCAGGGTGTTGAATTTGGACAAAAAACGTCTCTGGATTACCATTTACAAAGATGATGACGAAGCAGATAAGATATGGAGAAGTATCGGCATTCCAGCGGAACGTATAATAAGGCTTGGAGAGAAGGATAATTTCTGGTCAATGGGTGACGAAGGGCCATGCGGCCCATGCTCTGAGATCCACTATGATATGGGTGAAGATGTAGGGTGCAGAAGACCCACATGCAAGGTCGGTTGTGATTGCGACAGGTTTTTAGAGGTATGGAATCTTGTTTTTATGGAATTCGAAAGGTCGAGGGATGGCGAAATGAAACGTCTACCGCATCCTTCAATAGATACTGGCATGGGTCTCGAAAGGATTGCATCAATTCTTCAAGGCAAGATCGGAAACTACGAGACAGATCTATTCAGACCTATCATTAAACGTTTAGAGGATATTTCTGGTAACATATACGGGACGGCATTGCGTAGCGATATCGCTATGAGGGTGATAGCAGACCATGTAAGGGGGGCAACCTTTATCATCAATGATGGTGTTATGCCCTCTAAGGACGGCAGGGGATATGTGTTAAGAAGGATAATAAGGAGGGCATTGCGTTATGGCAAAAAACTCGGCATAGAAAAAGAGTTTTTATATACCCTTTCAGGCACGGTTATTGACATAATGGCGGACACATACCCTGATATCAAGCAAAACCACCTTTACATTATAAAGATGCTCAAGGGAGAGGAAGAAAGATTCCTTGAAACGCTAAGCGTTGGCATGAGGCTTTATGATGATATTGCAAAATCATTGAAAGAAAAAGGTGAAAGCACTATCCCTGGTGATATTGTATATAAATTGTATGATACTTATGGATTCCCTCTTGATATAACGCAGGAAATGGCGGAAGAAGATGCCCTGGGTGTCGATGTATCGGGTTTTCAAAATGCGCTTAAGGAACAAAAAGCAAGATCAAGGGGTGCATCTAAAACAGGCAAAGACGAAATGGGAGAGGGTTATATAGAGGTTCTGAAAAGCGACGCAAAAAATATTTTTGTAGGGTACGAAACCCTTGAGTCACGGGGAAAGATAATTAGTATTGTAAAGGATGATCGCACAGTAGAAGAAATTTCCGAAAATGATGAGGGCGAAATATTTTTAGACAGCACTCCCTTTTATGCAGAAAGTGGGGGGCAGACCGATGATGAGGGTTATGCGGAGTCCGAAACTGGAAAGGCTGAGGTGATCGAGGTCAAAAAGATCAGGGCAAATCTGTTTTCACACAGAATAAAGATGACAACAGGTTCATTCAGAACAGGGGATGAGATAAGGTTGTCCGTTGATAAAGAAAAACGCAAGGCCGTCTCAAGAAACCATACGGCAACGCATCTGCTCCATTATGCACTCAGGCAGGTGCTTGGCGACCATGTCAAGCAATCAGGCTCACTTGTTGAGAAAGACAGGTTCAGGTTTGATTTCTCTCATTTCCACGCTATGGATGATGCAGAGATAACAAGGGTCGAAGATATTGTTAACGACAGGATTATGGAGTGTACGGACATTATCATTGAAGAGAAGACAAGAGATGACGCCATAAAAGAAGGTGCAACAGCGTTGTTTGAAGAAAAATATGGAGAAACCGTAAGGGTTGTAAGGATTGGTGATTACAGCGCTGAACTGTGCGGTGGAACACATGTTAAAAATACGTGTGAAATAGGTAGCTTTTATATCATAAGCGAAAACTCTCTTGCGTATGGTGTAAGGAGAATAGAGGCTGTTACGGGTAAAAGCGCGATAAGACATAGCCGGAGGATAGCTGATATTCTAAACAGCATATCAAAGCTTACAAATACAGAGACAGGAAGAATAACTGAACGTATCGAAGGCATTATAGAAGACTTGCAAAAAAAGGAAAAGGAGATAGAAAGGCTAAGAAACGACATAACGACGGATAAGGTAGGTGCTGCAATTGACAGCGCCTTTGAACATGACGGGGTCAAGGTTGTTACCATGCTCGTCGAACAAGCTAAAGCTGAAGATTTAAGGAAGATAACAGATATTATCAGGAGTAGATTGAAAAGATGCGTAGCCGTGGTTGGTTCACGTGAAGAAACAAAGGGTCTGATAGTCGTAGCTGTGAGTAAAGATATTCAAGATAGATTCAATGCGGGTAAAATAATAAAAGGAATTGCGGAAAGGTATAATGGAAAAGGTGGAGGAGGACCGCAGATAGCTCAAGGTGGCGTACCAGGCGAAATGATCGGGGAGGCCATGAAAAGCGTGAGGGATATACTGTTCAATTAGATTGATCGGAGGTATATTCATGATTAAATATGCAGTCAGTTTAAAAAATGTTACGCTCTTTTCAAAGCTGAAAGATGGCGAGATTCAGGCTATCACCAGGATAGCTATTCTGAAAAACTATGAAAAAAATTCTGTTGTTTTCCAGGAAGGCGAGATTGGCGATTCACTTTATATTGTACTGGCTGGAAGGGTAAAGGTCTCGTTGTTTGATGATGATGGTAAAGAATACATACTTGATGTCATTGAGAAGGATGGTTTTTTTGGAGAACTCTCCATTATTGACGAGTTGCCCAGATCTGCAAACGTAATTACTACAGAGTATTCTGAGTTTTTGGTTATTAACCGTAAAGACTTCATAAGGCTTCTTTTGGATAACCCGACAATAAGCGTGAATATTTTAAAGACTTTATCTGCAAGACTACGCTACGCAGACGAGAGGATTAAAGGACTTGCCTTTTTGAGTGTAGAAGAGAGGGTATTGACATACCTTTTGGATATTGGCGAGAAATATGGACTGAGATTGAAAGACCATATCATCATTGAAAATGGACCCACCCAAATAGAAATTGCAAATTCCTGCGGCACATCAAGAGAGACAGTTTCAAGGGTTTTAAAGATATTAATCAAAAGGGGTGCGATAAGCATCAGGAAAAAACAATATACATTGTACCCGCACCGTAAATCAATATAACATTGAAACCCCTTTCTATTCTAATGTATCGGATAATTCGTGTTCCCCAAGGATGTGTGTGCAGGCTTGGGTTATGATATATATCACCATTTTAAATCTTTTCGGCGAGGTAGATAATAACATCTTAAAAACAAACCGAAAAGGATCATAAAAATGCTCAGCGCCTGACCCATTGTAAAGAAACCTAATAGATATCCAATCTGTTGGTCTGGTTCTCTGAAATATTCGCAAAATATCCTGAAAATCCCATAAAGCATGAGAAAAAGAGAAAACACGTCTCCTTCATGTCTTTTTTTATTTTTATACAACCACAATACAAGAAACAGTACAATGCCCTCCAAAAATGCCTCATAGAGTTGTGAAGGATGTCTTGCAATGTTTCCTGCGTTGGGAAATATCATTGCCCATGGGACATCTGATGGTTTTCCGAAAAGTTCTCCGTTGATAAAATTTCCTATCCTTCCGAAACCTATGCCAATAGGACAAGTGGGTATAATCAAATCCGCGACCGAAAAGAAATCATGACGCCACTTTTTTATGACTAAATAACCTGCAATGAAAGCGCCTGCCAAACCTCCGTGGAAGGACATCCCTCCATGCCACACAACAAAAATTTCAAACGGGTTGCTTATGTAGAAGTCGAGATTATAAAAGATTATATATCCAAGCCTTGCACCGATTATTAGACCGAGTATCAAATAGAAATAAAGGTCATCGATGAATGGCCTTTCCATTTTTATAGATCTATTTTTCCTTAGTTGATACAGTGTGAGAAGATAGGAGGACGTAAAACCAAAGATGTACATAAGGCCATACCATCTTATAGACAGTGGACCTATCTTGATTATTACCGGGTCGATATCTGGATATTTAATCATGTAATGTTGTTTAGTCCCATAGTATGCCGTATGATACAACTTAGAAGAACGTACTGTCAACCCAGTTAATAACCCAAATGCTTTTATGGATTAGGCGAGAGGTATTTATCAGCTTTTGTTTGTATCTGCCTCTTTTGCATGTTATTATAATTCTTTAAAATAATATGGGGGTCGTTATGGAAACAAAAATTGAGAAATTGCATAGATCTCTTTTGGACAATTTAACATACAACCTCGCAAAAGATATGTATTCTGCAACCCCGAGGGATAAGTTCAATTCTGTAGTGCTTTCTGTAAGAGAGATGATTGTCAAGAATTGGATTAACACTCAGCAACGGTATTATGATGTAAATGCGAAAAGGATATATTATCTGTCTCTTGAATTTTTGCTTGGCAGGCTTTTGAAAAATTATGTGATTAATCTTGGGCTTTCCGATGAATACGGCAAGGCAGTTGATGTGCTTGGTTTGAGCTATGAGGATGCACTAGAGCACGAATGGGATGCAGGGCTGGGTAACGGGGGGCTTGGCAGGCTTGCAGCATGCTTTCTCGATTCACTCGCTACCCTTCAGTATCCAGGATATGGTTATGGTATTCGTTATGAATACGGTATATTCCAACAGAAGATCAAAGATGGTTTTCAGGTAGAGATCCCGGACAACTGGCTTAGATATGGTAATCCATGGGAGTTTCCAAGGCCTGAACTTTTGTATTCGGTTCGTTTCTACGGAAAGATAGGGACCATTGCTGGGCGCAATGGAAGATTCCGGATGAAATGGATCGATGGCGATGAGGTGATGGCTATGGCGTACGATTATCCTGTTCCAGGCTTCAAGAATAATACAGTAAATACCTTACGTCTGTGGGCGGCAAAATCATCGAGGGAGTTTGACCTTGAATTTTTCAACAGTGGTGATTATATAAGGGCGGTTCAGGATAAAAACAGCAGTGAAAATATCTCAAAGGTACTTTATCCAAGCGATCAGTATGCTGCTGGTAAGGAATTGAGGCTGAAACAGCAATATTTTTTTGTTAGTGCCACTCTTAAAGATATAGTGAGGAGGTATAAAAAATTTCACCAGAGCTATAACGAATTTCCTGATAGCGTGGCTATTCAGCTCAACGATACACACCCATCTGTGGCTATACCGGAGCTCATGAGGATTTTTGTCGACCATGATGGCCTTAATTGGGATGATGCATGGAAAATAACATCAAAAACGTTTGGCTATACCAACCATACCGTACTGCCGGAGGCGCTTGAAACATGGACCGAAGGCCTGTTTGGATATCTTTTGCCACGCCACCTTCAGATTGTGCAGGAGATTGACAGGCGTTTTCTCGTACAGGTGACTGAGATGTTTCCAGGCGATAAGGAAAGGAAAAACAGGGTCGCAATAATTTCTGGCAATGGTGAAAGGGTTGTTAATATGGCACGTCTTGCAATTGTGGGAAGTCACAGCGTTAACGGTGTTTCAATGCTCCATTCAGACATATTGAAGCAAAACCTTTTTAGGGATTTCTTCGAGATGATGCCGGAAAAGTTCAAAAATGTAACAAATGGCATTACACCAAGGCGCTGGCTTTTGCAATCC
>Ga0209606_1005964_pt1 | contig 10269 bp, 5 predicted proteins | sample AD_UKC057_MetaG_FD_184412 | JGI IMG/M metagenome (GOLD analysis project Ga0209606, IMG submission 184412) | Active sludge microbial communities of municipal wastewater-treating anaerobic digesters from USA - AD_UKC057_MetaG (SPAdes) (version 2) | ecosystem: Engineered > Bioreactor > Anaerobic >...
TGTAAACCAATAAACAGGGCTGGCGATAACCCAGGCGTCTGATGCTATGAGTTTTGGATAAATCTCCTGCATGTCATCCTGGATGGAACAACCCTTGGTATTTTTCTTTTGACAGCTCATACATGCTTTACATGGCGCAATGTTCTTCCCGTGCAGATAAATTGTTTCAACTTCGGCATGTCCTGACTTTGCACCATTGCTGATCTGCTCCGCCAGAATGGCACTATTACCTTTTTCTCTCGGACTGCCTAAAAGTACCAGAACTGTTTTTGTCTTCATAATGTCCCCCTGATTTTTATTACGATATGTCCCGATTTATTCCTTCCAGTAATTCCCGTATGACCGGCTTTACATACATGTTGCTTAGATCAAACTGCTGTAACGCCTTAACCGAAACATCAATCTTTTCTTTTATAGTAGCCTTGGAGTTCAGGATTAAAATGTATTTTCCCTCAACACGGCATAGACCACCTATAGTGAACGTTTCCTCAAGATTAATGCTTTCATCCCGAACCAATATTCCAAGCTGGTCAGCCAATTCTTCAAGATAAGATAAAAGGATTTCGTCATCCATTTTCGGTTGACACACCTATCATGGCTTATACCAAAAATAACAGACAAACGCCCCACAGTGTTTGCAGACAGCAGTATTGGTGTCGATTTCTTCACTACAGTTAGGACAATTATCTGTAAGGGCAATAGTTCTTGGGTTGACAGTATTTGGACCATTGGCGCCGCATATAACCTTTTGTCTGGCACAGGATACTTCAATGGTCAGAACGACAAGAAAAATTAAGATAAAGAAGGAAAAAATAACGTATTGCATTTTAATTCCTTTCCGGATTATTCCCCACCTCTCTCTTTTAACCTCTTCCGAAATTCTCTTGGCCGTTCATGTTCGGTATTAGCAATTCTCTGAATTCAACGGTCTGTCAATGATGCTATGGATTACAAATTGCACATGGTGTTTTTTGATTCTTTATCGCTTCATCTCTACTGTTATAAATAATTCTGTTCTTTTGATTTATTTTTTTTGCCCATTCACAATCTGAAACATGAAAGATATTAGAATTTTTACTAGCCACATATGATATTTCAGTCCTAGTAATTTTGTTTTTAGAAACGCCACTAATCTCATCATACGACTGCCACAATATTGTTGCCGCGTCGCCACAGCTCTCACTGCCGCCAGGTCCTCCGTCAGAGTCTCTACATTCATAAACATATTTAGATATTACATTAGCATATTTAGATTTATGACTAGCCTTATCCGCTCTTTTTAAATTATAGAATCTATTTTTAAATTCCCTCAGGGCGATCAAACAGCCCATATCTGTAGGATCTTTGTTAATCATCGACTTATAATCAAGAATCAGTTTTGCATATTTATCATTTATGACTGTTTCCAATTGTATTCCATTTTTTTGTAAGTAGTTTTGAGCATATCGATCTCCTAACTGTGCCGCTTCTCTATAATCATTCAATGCCTGTTTTTTATTTCCTATTTTCCCATAAGCTAAACCACGATGGTAATATGCCCATGAAAATGACGGGTCTATTTCGATCACCTTATTAAAATCAGTGATTGATTGTTTGTAATTACTAATTTTCTTATACGCAATCCCACGATGATAATAGGCCCACGAATATTGAGGGTTCATTTTTATTGCTTTGGTAAAATTGTTTATTGCGCCAATTAAGCGACCATTTTTGGAAAGGACGACACCCTGTTCGATGAGATCAGCCGCATTCAATTCCCGAACTGCATGATCATATTGATTAATCGTCTCTTTATTCCTTTTTGAGTCCGCTAATTCCCTCTTTAACTTTTCAACCTCTTTTAATGCATTATTCGCCTTCTTTTGAATTTCTTCCAATTCCTTCGTTTTTTCTCGATCTTTCCTCAAAATATCAACGGATTTAACTACTTCATCAGGATCAGCTACAATTTTTGCAACCAGTTCATATGTTTTGCCATCCCATTTTTCAGTTAATATTTCAGTTTTTACGATACCTGCTGATAACATTGTAATTTGGTCTTTTGTAATCTGAAGATTAATAACCTCAGTTTTACTTTCGAGATAAGTACCAAGTTCCTCTAACAGTAATCTTTTAACTTGTTCGAGAGCAATTGTCCTAGATGATGCTTTACTATCGAATTCGCTTGCCTGATAAGAGTACTCCTTTTTGAAGGTTTTCATTTCTGCACCTGCCAGGGTGGCAAATGTGAAATTGAAAGACAGGAGGAACACGATTAGACTGATTATGAAGATAATATCAAACCGGCTGATTCTGTTCTGGGTCATTTATTCATCTTACCTTTCCTTAGAATTTATTCCGCCATAGAGATCTGAATGGCCTTTATGAGCCTCCCAGTTCTGGATATATATTTTTGTCAATTCCTCATTCTTCAGGATTAACAGATTCTCAGCATTATTATTCTCCGCAGCTTTGGTAAAATTAAAGCTGCCGGTGATTACGGTTTCCTTGTCAATAATTATGACCTTATTATGGGCAATAGCGTGGACAGAATCAATAAAAACCGGAATGTTATTGTTGTAAAGATAGGTCGCGGAAGAATACTGACCTGTTACGTTTGACTTGTCCAGGATGGCTTCAATCTTTATGCCTCTTTTCTGGGCATTTACTAAAGCTTTTGCAATAGGCGCTGATGTGAAAGAATATGCCTGGATGAGGATCTCGGATTTAGCATGGCTGATTTCTTTTACAACAGCTTCTGTGCATCCGCCTTTGGGACTGAAATAGATTTGGGCGGGGGTGTTGTTGAGGGTGAGGTCTGTGGCATGTGAAATTTGAAGTGACTGAAAGAAAAAAAGACTAAGAGAAATAACAATAATTACAATTCGTTTTTTCATGAAAGGTCCCAGAGTTGATTGATGATTTTAATATAGCGGATTGAATTGGAAATATCAAGGATAGCCGGAAGCAAAAAGGGCTGAAAATGAAGGTAAAATCAGGATTTTTAAGATAATTGACTATTTCTTAAAAATACTTAATTCTATTTATCTAAGCTGGAGCTATCACTTTGGAGTGGAGGTCCATACAGAACATAAGCTTATTTTGCTATTAAATTTTAAGAACTATTTAATCAAACTTCAGTTCATCCTCCATCCCCAATTCCCGCAATGCTGTTTTCATTTCCTCTGTTTTTTGTTTTGAAATGCCTTCAGCTTGATCAATTTCAATATTAAGGATAATTTTTAATTCTGAACTGGTTACGTACTTTGATAGAACCTTTGTATAAAAATTCATCCATTTCTGAGGTTGAATTTCCCCAGACCATTTTATTTTTTTGGCTTCATCAGGTTTTCTAAGTGGCCTCGGTGGTTCTTCTTCTTTTGATATAATTATTTCAGCATAGGCATTCAACTTTTCTACTGATGCGGTAATTTTAAACGTGCCTTCTTCTTTATCAGCCTTGAAAACACCTTTATTATCAACACTACCGCCCTGTGCCTCCCACATTATACCCTTAATTTCGATGGAGTTGTCATGTTGATCAAATCCTTTTGCTAAAAACCCCTGACTCTTTCCAGGTTGGATAATTGTAGATGCGGGAGATACTTCTATGCGGGTGAGCCTTGGCGGTTCAATTCTTACCTTTGCCTCTTCCGCTGTTATTATAAACATATCATCTGATATCTCAACATCGGACGAACTTATGCTTTCATTAAAATGAAATGGTTTATATTTCCCGCCGGAAGTTTTCCCGACATAGGCAATCATGCCGTTTGAAACTCCACGGGCAATAGTATCTTTTATAGAATCCGGATCAAGAAGGCGGGGAAATTGCGGAGAAGCAAAAAAAGTATTCCTTACAGTCTTTGTGCTCCACTCTCTAAAAGCTGGTGGCCAGTTGCGGACAAGGAAGTTCGGACTGATATCTTTTTCAACGTGTCCGTCTTGCCGCAAACGATTGAATATATGTGTCATTATAGAATCAGCCGCGCTTGAATGGGACAACCCTAAATCAATCTCAACCCAGTCATTGTTTTTCCCAAGAATCATAACTTTGTTGTAAGTTCTCCAGATTGATTCTTTAAGGTCACGTTCAGACTTTTTGATATTTGTCGTAATCTGGCTCTTTTGTGCATCGTCCAGTTTAAGATCATGCACTTCATCCTGTATATCATTCCATGCAAGGAGTTTGCGTGCTTCTTCATAAATCGTGTCAGATTTTTCAGGCACACACCAAATAAGTGCGCTCTTAAAAGTACGCGCAGAATTACCGCATTCTTTTGTCATCTGATCAATGGTCTGTTTTGTTTTTTTGGTATCTGTCACTTGCTCAGGTGATAGAATAACAACCGATAACGATGGCCGGTCCGGAATTTGATTACTTTTTTCTGGGAAATAAAATCTTTCAGCAACGTTACCTACTGAAAAAATTGTTTTTATGTTTTCTTTTACAGTTTTTTCAATTAGTTCTTGTTTGATATTGGACCTACGGTCTGACAGAAGCTTATTCAAATTAGGAAGAAGACTGAACCTATATTTATTCTTTTCTACGGAAAGAAAATAGCATGATTCGGTTAATGACTCCAAAACAGTTTCTACATTGCCGATATCAATATCTGGGTCGGCAACAGCAAGCCTGACCTCTGGTAATGTTGCTTCAGTCTTGGTCTGACCGCCATTTGACTCAAAAAATATTGCCGTTGCAGATTTTTGATGAAGCCTGCTTTTTTTAATTGCGTCAACTGCTTCCTTATCCAACCGAACAGCAAAAGCCCCTTTTTTGCCGGTAATATCTGTTGTTACTGCACCTTCCAAACGGCTCTCGCCAAGCTGCTCAAACATGGCCGCACGAAACATTGGGTCGTCAAGAGGTGCTGTACCAAGCGTAATAAGAGGGTCTTTATATGCACCCTTAAATCCATCCTGATATGCTTTAGACACCCAGAGAGCAAGTAACCTAAGAATGCCTCTTGTTTGTTGAAATCTTGGAAGTGCCTGCCATTTACGCTGAAATACGGAAAGAACCGAAGGATGAAAAGGGTATGTTGAAGAGAATATTTCTCTTGCGTTGTCCACAGGGAACCAGCTTGGAATTTGCTGACGATGCTCAATGATCCATTCTGCATATTCAGATATCGTGTTTTTTGCATCACCTGGCAAACCACCACCCCATTCAAAAAGTCTTCTCCTTATAATTTCAGATGTTTCTTCTTCTGCGGACATTATTACAGCTTTTCCGACACGATCCAATAGTTTTTTAAATCTGCTATATTCGGCCTGATCATCCGCTGTCATTTCAAGTTCAGATGCGGGAATGGAAACTGACAAGACAACATTATCATGCGCCCGCACTTCTTCTGATAGGTTTTGGATAAAATTATAAAGCTGTGTCGCTAGACCGCTTTTGCGATTACGGCTTATATAATTCATAAGTTCATCAACGAGTATTAATGCAGGCTCTTTCTCCGGAAGAAATTTTCTGATTATTTCCGTTGATGGAGCAATAACTTGTTTTTCATGCTCTTCAACAAACTTGAAAGCCTTTTCTCCTCCAAGCTGAAAGGCAATTTCACCCCAAGGTGTTTTTCTCAGAGGTGTCCCATCATCTCCGCCTCTTCCTGTAATTGAATCAAACTCAGTTCCCACAAAAACAGCTGTCTTAGCCTTTGGCACTTTATCAACATTAGCCTTAGTAACAATGGATTGAACGCCTTTCCAACCACCCGCAGCGTTTCCGCCTTTAGCAAGATGATAAAGAAGCGTCAAAGCGTGGGTTTTGCCACCACCAAACTGAGTGGTCATATTAAATACGGATGAAGTTTCAACTTTAATACCGGATAAACGTCGCACAACTTCAGCGGAAAGATCTGAAAGGTTTTTTGTTAAAAATGTTCGCTCAAAAAACTTTTCAGGATTCTGATAGACGGATGGTGCTTTGCCATCCCGCACATGGTCAAGGTGTACGGCAAATTCTGACGCATCGAGAGGACGGCCATCTCTTAAATCTTCCCGTGGAGTGATCACTTTATACCAAGGCTTTAGCGCCATACTTCATTCTCCTTTGTTAGATATAATAAAAATTAAAAGCCCAAACCTTTCTTTCGCGCCAATACACCATCCACCCATCGTTTTTCATCACTGTTTGAAGGATAAAGAGCTGATAATGCCTGTGCTAATTTCCAGAATTTTTGATCGCGGCCAACACCTTCTTCGACAAGAAACCGTTTTAATGCTTCGCTTCTATTTGCGGCAAAAAGAATCATTGATTGGTGAATTCTGTCAAGCATAGTATTGCCAAGATGTGGCACGTTCTTCTGTCCCCATGAACCTTCCTGCTCAGCCTTTTCTACTTCTTCCATGAAGCCCAATTCCAATTGTGACGATTTCTTCTTGCGGCCTGCCACAGGTGATTCAGATTCATCCTTGCCGAATAATGCCTTGGTTCTTTGTGATACGGGGAGAAGTCTAGCCTTATCGCCTTTTACTTCTACAAGGTTTTGCAAGTGTTCAAGATTAGCACCTAATCCCTGTGCAATTTTTCGTGCAGTATCGTATTCAAGAGTGTAGCCGGATAATTTTGCCTTAGAGGTTTCTTCTTCATCTTCATTATCAGCTTCATCGTTAGAAGCAGATTCGTCACCATTTGCAGCCCCTGTTGACAGTGTCCAGAGCCACATAGCTGTTAATCGTGCATCTTCTTCAAAACCGGATGTATCTGCACCTTCAAAAATCATATTTAAGGCTTCCTTGGCGACAACAGCCCAAACCTGCTCGAGATATTCTTTTAATGTAACCTTTTCACCACTTGCTTTCTCCACATCGGAATAGCGTGAAAATATTTCCAGCGCGGGACCGAGACAAGCAAATATTGCATCAGCACCTACAACTCCTTCTTCTGCTAGTCGCGGCATCCATTCGTGAATGCGCTTGGGAAGTTCTACTAATACATCGCGCCAATCACCAACGTCATCCATACGAACGGAACCATCAGGATTCTCACGAGGACGACAGACAAGGTGAATCGAAGAGCCCAGAGCGGCTGCTCCCTGAGCCCTAACTCTGTAAGATAATTCCGTATCTAATGGCCATGAGGCAGTAATTTGCCATCCGGCTTCAATCATTGACTTTAACATTGCTTCCCATCCAGCTGTAGATTTCTGTGCAAAAACAACCACTCCAATACCATCTGGGGCAAGAATTCTCCTACCTTCCGCCATCGCTATACGCATTTTTTTCTCAAAGTTTTCGTGAGTTTTGTAAGCATACTTAGGATTTCGCTCGGCCAATTGAACAATTTCTTCACGTTTAGGCGTTAGTTCTTCACCAAAATAGTCTGGATATTGGCTATAAAGAATTCTTTTCATCCAAACATAAAAAAAATCAGAAAGGTCAGCATAAGGAATTGCATCATAATAAGGTGGATCGGTAAAAAATAATTTTGTTGAATCATTCGGGAGAGGGTGATTTTCCGCATTGACCATTTCAACTTTGCCAATTTGCCAATCACTACCAATTGATTCCAATGCTTTTAGAAAACCATTATAAATAACATTCCAAGATCCACTTGAATCTCCTAATGGACAACTCTCAGCGTAATCCCAAAGAATTCCTATCGCATGACGTACAAACATGAGTCTTGGACACTGAGCAACCGGATCCCATTTTGAAAAACTTGTACAAAGATCTGCTTGTTTATCGAAGATTAAGGCTAGGCAAGTCTGAATAGCACAGGCGAATTCTTTATCGTATTTCTGTGTTAAGAGCTTGTCTAGTGATCTTATATGTTTTGCAAAAACAGATAAAGAAAGAAGTTGTCTTGCAGAAAAAAGATCCCCCCAAGATGTTACGTCCAATAATCTAACATTAAAAATACTACGAAGGTATGGTAACTCTTCTTGGGGTATCAGTGAGAAAGGAGTATCACAATTTATGAGTCTTCGCTTCAACTCTTTTCTTGCTTTTTCTATTATTTCTTCATCATACTTTGTTGATAGTCTATATCCCCTTCCACTTTTTTGTTTAGTTACAACTGCTATCAATCGAGCATCATCAGCACCACCCCTACGATTTTTAAACTGCTTTCGAACCCGTTCTGAGGATGTCGTATATCCAGAGATTGGACATGTAACGCTGCTACGACGCAGAGGACCTTGTTCAACTTGTGAAGATGTAGTTGGGCAAAACAACTCAAAACGAGGCCTGTACACTATATGTTTACTTCCATCGACCCAATTAACCTCATGAACATCTTTCATTATTTTATTATTTGCATCGCGTTTATACCGAAGAGCGCATTTATCGCCAGCACCTTTTGCCAACCACATATTTCCTATCAAAGGGACTTCTATAGATATTTTTTCAGCACTGGGAGCTTCTGAAATAATCGTTCGTGCCCAAATATAGGCTATTGGTGTAGCCCCATCAGAATCCTTTGGATAAAATTCCTTTAATTCTTTTTCTGCTTGTTCCTTAATATACGGACCCCACTTACTAATTTCATCAGCAAGTTTTTGACCGTACTTAGGGATATACTCCAATAGAACTTTATTAAGGATAACAGCAACTGGATTGAGATCACTTGCAAATGCATCCGCACCAACGCGTAAGGCTTCAATTGGAATGGCGCCTCCCCCAGCAAAAGGGTCGACAACTAATGGTCTGGTACCGACTATACCACACAAAGATTCATGTGCGGATTGCGTTAACGTCCGGCTGGTATAAAGATACTCTTTAACTGTTGAATTATCCCAGTTTGCAAAGTCGGCAATGAAATCAAGGAGCGCCTGTCGGAGAAAAATATCATCACTCAATTTATCTGGGTTCTTCTGTATCTGGACAAACCGTCTCAAGCTTTCCTGACTTGTGAGCAATCTTGTATATTTTTCAGCCCATTCTAGCATAAGAGTACGGGCTGTTTTACGGAATGATTCAGGACATAAAGGATCAGCAGGGTCAGGCCAAAGTGATGCACATATTACGGCCCTACATGCTGCCAACGGTCGTCTTGCCCACCAGATATGAAGTGATGAGATGTGTCCATGTCTTATGCTCTTTTCACGCCGCGCATGTTCAGAAATCCGTTTTATCGGCAGATCAACTTCTATAAGCCTTTTAGGATATTCCATTTATTCTTCACCAGTATTTTTTAAAATGATTTCTGCTTTTACCTGATAATGTTCCACCTTCACTATCGGTATCCAGTTTAATCGTGCGGGGTCTTGAATAGTATGAACTTTAGGAGTGTTCGCACAATTGTATACTACATACAGCCAATAATCTTTCTTTAATCGTTCAGCGGTCTTGTATTCATTGGAAGTCAGTGCAATTTCACCAACACTAGAACGTCCCTTTACTTCAATGAAACGAACTTCAATAGCCGTCTGCGGATCTTCAGGATGAGGCTTGCGGGAAATAAGATCGAATCCCCTGTTTTCTTCTTCAACGCTTATCACGTTCCAGCCTCGTGCTTCCTCGAATTCAATGACCTTTTGAATAGCCGCCTTTTCAACTTCATCATCTCTTATCATTGCGGCAATGTCGGGAGATTTACGCTCAGGATGAGGCAATACCCATGCACGTCCATGATGGTGAATATCTGTTATAGTGCAGTTCCGTTCCTGTTGAAGCTCTTCACGCCTGCATTCAAGACGGCCATTTAACTCAAAAATACGATCTTCCGTTGTTTTTATATTTGCCGCAAGTGGTTGGCTTGTGTCACCATTCTGTTGTGCTTCAAGCAATTCTGCCATGCGGAGATTCTGACGGTTTAATAGTTCATTAAGGCTTATTTCCAGATGGCGAGAAATAGTTTCAGTCTCTTTTTCCCGCTGTAATCGTACTTCTTCAAGCAACGGATTTAATGCTTTCTGAATAAGAGTGTTTTCAACAATATCCCTCTGAGGGAGTTTGCTATCATCAGGGACTTCATTTGTTCCAGTTGCCAGCGATAAATCAAGAAAAATAGTGGGTTGACGTATACTCATTATGCCATTCATGTCTGTCTGAACAACAAAAAGCTTTTGGTGAAGCACATTGCCCCTGCCGTCACGAATTGCAGCAGAAAATACATCTAATCTATAGGGTTCTTTTTGGTGCAAATCATAAAATACTGCGCCCTGTCTTAAATCATGCTGTACCCGTTCAGAAATATCTTCACGAACACACTCAAAAAGAGGGTGTCCAGGGGTGACCCATTCAAAGGTCGGATCTGTAGTCAGCAATTTTTTATCGAATACTATTTGCTTATATTCCCTGCCGAGTTTGCCAAAACGTGGTTCAAGTTGTTCGCCA
>Ga0209606_1005969_pt1 | contig 10262 bp, 9 predicted proteins | sample AD_UKC057_MetaG_FD_184412 | JGI IMG/M metagenome (GOLD analysis project Ga0209606, IMG submission 184412) | Active sludge microbial communities of municipal wastewater-treating anaerobic digesters from USA - AD_UKC057_MetaG (SPAdes) (version 2) | ecosystem: Engineered > Bioreactor > Anaerobic >...
TTTCTCCCTGTGGCATCACTCCCACAGATAGGCTTTAGAAAGCTTCGACCTTCAGCTGCCGCACTCTTGTTGAGCTCGTTGACAAAACGCGCAAAGTCTTCTATTGATTCTGGATTTCTTCCTATACAATCCTGTATGTTATAGATTTCCACCGCGTCGATGCATCGACTCCATTTGATCAGGGCTTGTTTGGCTAGTTCAAGCCCATGCTCAAGAGGCTGGACGAACCTTATGGAGCATCCTGCTCTTTTTAGCATTTGGCTTATAGATTCAAGATCGTCAAAAGCGGACTGATAGGAAATTATATGAGGGGAATCGAAATAGGCCGAAAGCACCAAATCAGGAGAAAGCCTATTCAATTCCTTTTTAAGTTCGGAATAACTGGCTTCGATCTCTTCTCTTTGCAACTCACCGTTAGTTTGATCTTGCTGAAGGCCTGAAGGATTTTGCGCTATGTACCTTGCCTTTTCTCGAAGGACTTTATAGTACCACACTCTTTTCTGGAGAATTGGCCTATAGCGCACATACATGAATTCTGCAAGATGAAGAGGCGTGATATTCACGTTTGGAATAGTTGCAAGCAATACTTCCAGCGAAAGAGGGGCAAGGCAGTATTCTGGTTTATTCTCGAAGCCTTCATTTATTTTTGGCAGAGTATTTTGATTGAAATTTTCTAGTAGACGACGTACCGCATCGAGTCTGCTTTCTCTATTGATTTCGAGTCCCTTAAAGAACTTATCCATGTCTAATGCATGATCCGAGAAAAAGGAGCGCAATTCCTCCTTCGACGAAAAATGAGGAAGCTCGGCTATAAAATGGTAGCGAGCCCCTTCCACCAGAACGCTGAACTCGAGTCCAATATTTACCTTAAGGCCAAGGATATTGCCTGCTTCCAGCACTTCCTCCATCAGATCGATATCGGAAACGAGGCCATAAGCTACGGTCAGCGACGATATGCCCTTTATAAAGGCATCCAGTACGAGCTGGGTCGGATTTTTTCTTCCGGATGTTGCAACATCATGGACATGGTCATCCCAGGCATATCCAAGTTCTCCAATCTTCATGCCATTCTCTGGCAGCTCTATGATATTTAACTCATCGCAGAGCTTACGTATCACCTGGTGTTGTCCTTGTGTGGACATCGAAAAATCATAGAGTAATTCCAACTGACGTCGTTTATTCGAGCGGTGTTTTACAACTTCTTTGACCAGAGCCGACTGGACCCTTGCCGTATTCAATGGATAGTCGATGCTCGATGAACGAAAGGCGACATCGGCGAGGTTTTTTAGGGCTGTCAAGCGCCTGCTGGAGTTGCGAGAATCGAGGTCTCTAACCACCATCAGATAAGATTCTGCTATGGAAATTCTTCGGCGCTTAAACCAGCGGTTAGCTGCCTGAGGATGGAAAGGGGGAGGCGCAGTTATACTTTCAGGCTGATCTATCTTTACGTTGAGTTCACGGCGCATCTTGCGCAGCTCGGCCGAAAAACTGAGAGAAGAGATAAACTTATTGTATAGCCTGTGCAGCCTGGATTTCGCCATAATTCAATATAACCTATCCTTTCATATAAAACATCAGTCAAAAATAAAAAGGCTGGCCTCCGAATCCTTAGACCAGCCTACTGAATTGGAAATCTAACAGGATTCAGCGGTTGATACGCTGGAACTCCTCCATGAATTCTGCGGCTTTTCTAACATTATCGACAAGATTGGCATTATATATTGAAAACCGAATTCCACCTGTCGAACGATGCCCCCTAACTCCAACTATTCCAGCCGACCTTGCCTTCTCGATGAAGGTATCTTCCATTTCCGGCGTTTTGAGTCTAAATACAACATTCATCTGTGAACGGGAGCCCTTTTCAACCGGCCCTCGATAGAAGTTATCCGATAGATCGATGGCTTCATAGAGAATACGAGCCTTCTCTTCGTTGATTTCTTGCATTTTTTGGAGACCGCCGATTCTATAGAGCAGCCATTTTAGCATAAGGTTAAGTATATATATCGAGAAGCATGGTGGTGTATTATATAGCGAATTGTTCTCCGAAAAAGTGCGATAGGAAAGCATTGTGGGCAATTTGGACCCTTCCCGTGCAATATCCAGGAAGTCCTCTCTGATTGCGACAACGGTGACACCTGAAGGGCCAAGATTCTTCTGAGCGCCCGCATAGATGAGGGCAAGCTTATCGACCGGAAACGGACGAGAAAAAATATCGCTGGACATATCGCATACAAGAGGGACTCCCTCCAACTCTGGCCAATATTGCCACTGAGAACCATAGATTGTGTTGTTGCTAGTCATGTGCACATAAGTCGAGGAAGAGTCTATTTTTAGCTCTTCCTGCTTTGGTATTCGTGTAAAGCTACCATCCTTGTTTTCGGTACTGATGACATCGACAGATCCAAAATGCTGTGCTTCCCTCTTAGCAGCCTTGCTCCAGTGTCCAGTAACAACATAAGTTGCCTTACGTTTGCCAAAGAGGTAATTCATCGGAACCATAAAGAACTGCGTCGAAGCTCCACCGGTCATGAATAGGATCTTCCACTCGGGTCCCATACCTGCGAGTTTGCGAAAAAGCTCCTGTGATTCATTATGCATCGCCTCGTATTCGCTAGATCGATGAGAGACTTCCATGACTGACATGCCCGTACTCTGCCAATCCAGCATTTCCTCTTGAGCCTTCCGCAATACTTCCATAGGAAGCGCAGCTGGTCCGGCATTGAAATTTATCACTCGTTTCATGAAATTAATTCCTTTCTCATCTACCCACATATTTCTTGAGTCTTGCAACTATGCAATCCGCTAATCTCAGAAGATTTTCCTCGGTAGATGCTCCAATATGAGGCGCCATAAGCACATTAGGCGCTCCAAATAGTGGAGAGCCTTCGGGTGGTTCCTTCGAATATACATCGGTCGCGTAGCCTGCAATTTTGCCGCATTTGAGGGCTTCGGCGATGTCTTTCTCCACAACAACCTGGCCTCTGCATGTATTTATAAGATAGACTCCATTCTTCATCCGAGAGATTATGGACGCATCGATCATGCCTCTTGTCTCGTCTATAAGTGGAATATGTAGGCTAATATAATCCGATAACGCCAAAAGCTCATCGAAGCAGACAATTCTTACTATATCGGAACTCATTACATATTTATCGAAAGCAATCACGGACATACCAAAAGCCTTTGCCCTGTGCGCCAACTCCCGACCAATTCGCCCATTGCCTACGAGACCGAGTGTTTTCCCATAGAGTTCGCTCCTTTCAAGTTCTTTCTTAAGCCATTTTCCTTCTTTCATAGATATATCGGCTCGTACAAGATGATTGGGCATTGCGATCATAAACGCAAAGGCAAGTTCGGCAACCGCGATGCTGGAGGCTTCGGGAGTATTATCCACGATAATACCTTTAGTTCTTGCGTATTCGGCATCAATGGTATCAAGCCCAACACCTCCTCTTACAATGTATCTACAACGAGCTGCCCTATCGAGCATGGCTCCATCGACCTTTGTCCTGGAGCGAACTATCAACACCTCGGCCTCAGCAACCCGCGACATATCCGAAGTAACCTCGCCAAATTCCGCAAGTCGCTCCGGCAAATCAGGCGTAAAGGCATCTGCAAGCAGTATTAGCATTTGCACCTCCCGGTTTCGAAGGATAATAGCACTCTTTGGAAATCTAGAATAGAATATATATGCAGACCTTCTCTACTGCTACGAACCTTGTGTATAAGAAAAGGTTCGGAGCGGTATGTTATTGTTGCGGCGAAATGATCCTAGATTCGATATAGAAGCGCTTCTCCGAAGCCTCGCCCAGCGAAAATGTCTTTCGAGGCATTAAGCCCTCATGAATCACAATGCTGAAAAGCGACTCTTTTTTTATAGGCGGAAGATAGATTCCCATATTCCCATTTTTGCGGCCAATAGTCTCTATGCTTGTGCCGCCATGTATGAAATCGATACCCAACCCTGGATGAACCTTGCGGTATTCATCGATGTACTCTTGAATGGTGGAGACTGCGAGCAGCGTTTTAGGTTTATCAAATCGAATCGTTCCCGACTTATTCTCCGTTACAAATGCAAAGATGTGAGAATCTTGCTCCGAATCGACCTCCGCAAATGCCTGCCTTGCATTGGATCTGTATTGTATCTCTGCGCCGACGGCGCTCAGCATTCGAAGGAAATCCGAAGCATCGATATTAAAGAGTACGCGATGAATAGGATGAAAGGGGAGCCCCTCATCATGGAGATTCACGAGCTCTACCAGCGCATAGCGTGCTGGATGCTCCGAGAGAATTCTCTGGGCGTCGGGCTTATCTCTGTATGCATTCTTTATCTCTTCCCAAATAGCTTTTGCTGTAGCAAGCGAATGATTTCCATCGCCAACCGCAAAGAGCAAAACATCATCCGCACCATTGTCATGACTATACCTCGCACGGAATGTACAAGGATCCGAGAGGTTTTCGAGAGCCTGTGCAATTCTGTCAAACTCCCTGTCTTCTCTCACAAACCAACCACGGATATGGCCTGAGTTCTGCATCAAATCGAAATCATAAGCTTTTTCGAGGTAATACCTTCGTTCATAGAGCGGCTCTATAAGAGTCTTCTTGGGATCATCAACTAAGAGCATAATGTGTGGTAGTTCCAGCGGAGCACCGCGCCTAATCCGCATACGAGGTGGAAGACGTTCCTTAATTGTGGCTTCTGTGGGCCGGATCAGCGTTTTTAAATCCTCACTATACTGATATTGTTCCAGATCGATTGCCACAATAAGTCCAAGTCTGGGCTTTTCTTGCAAGCATGTCGTCCGTTCCACCAGCACAAAGGCTTCCCCCCTCGAGGTGATTAGACCTTGTTCCAAATACTCATGCATTGTCCTATGTACAGCCAAGATTCGCTGATCGATGTCACTATCTTCGAGAAAGCATTCGGGAAAAATCAGTCTAAGGGTTGAAGGAGCATCGTTTACTTCGCGAGCCACATCCTCCCAATATTCGCGTTCTGAAGAATATTGATCGCATGCTATCACAGCCCATTTCCGATAATCGATGCCTTGTCTTGGCAGATATATCTCAGGAACTGAGATACCAAAATCTCTTAGTCTTTCGCGCATTTTTGCTTGCCTTAATCATCCAACATTCGATTAGATATCGGTGTCTTTCTATTTTGCCTTTAGGCCAAGATAATCGTCCAGGTGATAGCGCTCTCTCAACAATTTCAGCAAACGACGATAGATGAGCGAGGATACGAGAAGAGAAAGCAAAAATGCTATGCCGATCGCCCATATCAAGGCTTCTTGCGGAAGAAACTTAGAAAAAGCAACCGAATAGAGCAACATGAAAAGCACAAAACAAATCGCCATTAGAAGAATATTCGCCACGGTTGCTCCGACTATAAAGAGAACAACCTTGCCTTTATTGGCTTGTTTCTTATTCATATCGATCCTCATCCCTTTTCAGACTGCGACTGTGCCTTCGGTTTGTGAAACTCTAGAATCAGAAATCCAAGTATCAAGAGTATCTCGCCAATAGTAATCGCAGAATCGGCAATATTGAAGGTCGCAAATCGCTCCATTCCAAGAAAACCATACATATTGACCGAAATAAAATCCACAACCCCTTGGGGTCGTAGAATTCGATCGATCAGATTTCCTATTCCTCCACCCACTATAAGACCTATAGAATATCTGAGTATCGGAGAAAGGCGTTCCGATTTGAAATAATAGAAAAGCAATGCTATAAGCACAACAATAGGCAAGCAAATAAAAAACAAAAATCTGAGCGGCTGCGGCGAAAGAGCACCGATGGAAAAGGCTGCCCCCCTGTTCCTAGTGTGCACTATCCACACAAAATCTCCCAGAATTCGTGCAAAAACCCTTCCTTCTGGAATATACTTTACAACGAGCGCCTTTGTAATCTGATCTACAATAATTATAATCCCAGAAAACAAAATAGGAACGAGAGGCACATTTTTCTTCATCTCACAATCCGGTGGGTATATCGAGGAAAATAGTATCGAGACCCAGCTCTGCGTGAGCTTTTTCCGCTATGGCCTTGACACCCCAGATCTCTGTAGCATAGTGCCCAGCGGCAATAAAGTTTATGCCACCTTCTATGAGATAATGGTAGATAGAATGCGAAGGCTCACCTGTTATATAGAGATCGATACCTTCCCTTATGGCTTCCAGAGACTCGAATGGGGCTCCACCCGATACAATGGCAACAGTATTGATCTCTTTCGGCCCGGCAGCAATTACGGATTTCGCAGCCGACCCATCCGGAAGAATCTTAGCTATGATTTTATCCAGTTTGGCTGGCTTTGGTAGAACACCCGACCATCCAATGCTAATGCCATGATATATGCCAAAAGGCTTTCTATCCTTAAGCTCAAGCAGATCCGCGAGACGGGCATTGTTGCCTACCTCGGAATGTTTATCTAGAGGAAGATGACATGCATAGAGAGCCATATCGGAATCAATTAGAATTTTGAGCCTTTCTCTAAGGCTGCCTATTATCGGTTCTGGCTTCCCCCAAAACAGACCATGATGGACAAATAAAAGATCAGCACCCACATTGTGCGCTCTTCTAATGCTTTCAGCGCAGGCATCCACCGCGACCGCCATCTTTTGTATGGGTTTTGAAGCACTGCAGGCAACCTGAATGCCATTGAGGGAATCATCGATCTGTCGAAGCTGATCGATTTCAAGAAAAGATCGAGCCCAATTGTCGAATTCAGCTAGTATCATGGAACTAGTATAAAAAAAAAGAACCCTTCATGGAAGGAGGCAGACCATAAAGGGTTCAAAAGCTATATAATGTCGTTTCGCCACCGACACTCGCTTATTGCTTTCAATTTGAATATATCACATTCTATAAATTGCGTCAATATTCTGAGACTACATTGGCTATGAAAAATTATGAAAATCTTACCAAATATTGTTAGATTTCACAATAGCTCACAAAATATACCATAATATGCGCTTTTGTGCAATAGGAAGAAACCTAATCCGTTTTGATAGCTGTGCCTTTGAGCCCCATTTCTTCGGACCCATATTTCATACTATAATCTGGCATAAACAGGAATATGCGGAGATAAAATGATCTATTGGAATGCCGATCTCGCCGCCAAAATAGCATGTAGTTCGGAAGATATGAAGATCTTGCCTTCTTATATCGATTACCTGGTAGACTCGGCCAAGAAGATTGCGCAAGGAGTCATGTTGCCTGATTCAGAGCAATTATCTTCCGAAAAAGATGACTTTTTCCGATATGGCCTCCTGCTGGTAAGCGAAGGTCTATCAGGTGAAATATTAGAAGAGATTCTCGCCGTGCTTCTATACGTAAGCAAGGTCGAAGGTATCGAATTTCTGAAACAATGCGTTGCCGCCGAGGCTATTCTTTCCATAGCAAATGGCGAGGATGAGGAAATAATGATCCGCAAACTCTTGCCATACTGTGGAATAGATGCAGCTCTTGACACCGTAGCACAAAGGAAATCAGAGCATGCTGATTGAACGCCTCGCCAAAATGTATGTCCAATGGGGAGCGCCTAAACAGTCTATCGAGTCGGATCGGAGAAGAAATCGCCAGATTCAAGCAGTCCGCGAATTCCTGGAAATCATCCAAAAAACGGGCGAAAACCGCAAGGAACTGTTCGAAGTATCACAACAATCCAAGAGAAAGGCAACCAAGCTGTCTTATCTCCTCCTTGCAAGCGACACCGAACCTGCAGCAGTCCGAGATTCCTTTTTGCGCTCTGGCCTCCTGTTCAAAGGGCAGCAAAATAATAAACCTGAGCTGCTCATGTGGTTGGCCGGGACAGAAGCATGCGCCAGGGGCATCCATCCTTATATCGTATTTCTTATTATGTCAGCATATTCCGGCCTTGAGGCAGCTAATTCGGAATTCCTATGGCTCAGGGAGAGGTCAAAGCTTCAAAATGCTAAGCTTACCGAATATATCGTGCCTGGAGATCTCACCGACAACATCGAAGAAGCGCTAAGCGAGCCTTTGAGGTTTAAGCGTACCATCCGAATTGCAGGTATGCCTTTGGCTGCATCCGCCTTTGCTGGATGCTCACTCTATTATATTGAACAGATCCTCGCGCTTGTTGGGCCTATTGGTTCATTCATCCTCACAGAAATGATAGCTGCAGCGCGGAAAAGACTTATTTCCGATGAAATATGTACCGCTCAGCAAGCTTTCCTCGATTTATATTCTCGGCAAGAATCCGAAAGCTCGGCTTTAGATAAAGGCCTGATGACAGGAATGGAAGCCTTTGAAGAATCTAGTCAGCCAGATCCTGACCTAATCCGTACAACGACCGATATAATTATGTCCGCCGAAGCGAAAATTCTCAAGGCAACTCTCTCTTCCATGAGCGATAACGAAATTGCTTCCCTCTTGCGATGCATCGAGCCCATTGCACATGAACGCCTCTTAAGCCTGATTTCGCAAGGGCGACAGAGGCGTATACTCACAGCCATTCAGCATACGGATAATGTGACTGGAGAAAAAATGCTCCGCGATGCCCAGCTTTTTGCGCAGAAATTGCTTTCATCATATGCTCCAAGAAATCTTCGGCCTGGCGAGACCCTCAAAATTCCGGAGCTTTTGAGAAACCTCATTTCTTCATTGCTTGGAAGAGAATAAAAGATAGACTTCCCTCTAAGCGGTGCCGAGAGCAAAGCGCTAATAACCAAGGCAAAATAGCTCTAGAAAGACAAAATCAATAGCAAAGCCGGAAAACAATCTTGAAGCATAGGGCTGGTATTCACTTCTGCAAAAGCTTATTAGCTCGCTCAGTTGCCTTTACCACGGCCTTGATCAATGTCACCCGTAGTCCGCCATCTTCGAGTTCCATAAGGCCATCGATAGTAGACCCAGCAGGAGTTGTAACCTGATCTTTGAGTTTAGCCGGATGTTCCCCTGTAACAAGCACGGTTTTAGCCGCACCAAGCACAGTCTGTGCTGCCAGCTCGATGGAAACCTCGCGAGGCAGCCCCATCTTTACGCCACCATCGGTCAGTGCTTCAATTATCAGGTAAACATAGGCAGGCCCAGAACCGGAAAGACCTGTAACGGCATCCATGTACTGCTCATCTAAGACAAGAGCACGGCCAACCGATTCGAAAAGCTGCTTGACTTTCTGGATTTTTGATTCTTCTGTAAAGCGTGCTGGTGCTAGTGCGGTCATGCCTTCACCGACAAGCACCCCAAGATTTGGCATAGTGCGAATGAGTGCCACTTTTCGAGCAAGCTTTTTCTGCATCGAGTCGAGCGTGACACCCGCAACGGTCGAGACGACAACACTTTCATCGGAAATGATATCAGCGATTTCTTGAAGTACGTCGAAGATTGTCCTGGGTTTGACCGCAATGAGAATGATCTCAGACTGCCTTGCCACTTCGCGGTTTCGAAGCACCGCAGTCACATTATATCTATCCTCTAGATTCTTCCTGTGCTGTTCGGTTCGTACAGACAGAATTACATCGGAAGGAGTCAGCAGCCCTTTTGATAAAGAGCCCGCGAGAATCGCCTCTCCAATTTTACCAGCACCAATTATGCCGAGCTTGTATTGCATGACTCCTCCCTTCAGCCGCGCAAAGCTGATTCCAGGATCACGGCGCTATCAGTCTTTTCATCGCGGTATTTTACAATACAAGGCGCCGCAAGTGAAATGCCCCGATCCTTCGCATAAGAACCGCGAGCAGGTCGAGCGCCGGGCACGACAACCGCATTCTCCGGAACTTCACCATAGAGTTCTCTCTCTCTAACTAAATCGAAGATCCTTGTACCCTTGGTGATAATCACGCCAGGAGCGAGAACCGCTCTTTTCTTTACCAGAATGCCTTCGAAGATCCCACACATCCCACCGATAAAGACTTCGTCTTCGATAATCACGGGATTTGCCTGCGGTGGTTCGAGCACCCCTCCGATCTGTGCCCCTGCCGATAGATGCACCTTCTTGCCTATTTGCGCACAAGAGCCAACCAAAACATGGCTATCCACCATTGTGTCCTGATCTACAAAGGCACCTGTATTGATATACGAAGGCGGCATTATCACGACTCCTTGGGCAATATAAGCGCCTCTCCGCACCGCACTTCCTCCAGGTACAATCCGCACACCATCGGAACGAGCAAAATGCCGAGGCGGAAAGGCTGGTCTATCGTAAAAACCTTCTGCTGGCCAAGACCATTCAGCTATGCCGCCTGCTCGAAAGCCGGAAAGAATGGCTTGCTTAACCCAAGCATTGACTTTCCAAG